>Ga0210059_1012851_pt1 | contig 12587 bp, 9 predicted proteins | sample Ectturendosymbi2_FD_188042 | JGI IMG/M metagenome (GOLD analysis project Ga0210059, IMG submission 188042) | Ecteinascidia turbinata endosymbiont from Florida, USA - Sample 2 (SPAdes) (version 2) | ecosystem: Host-associated > Tunicates > Ascidians > Unclassified | place: Key West, Florida...
CTTTTTGCGATGATTCAAACTTGCACATATCTCTATTCAAGTATGTACTTTCCACGATGGGTGTAAGCAAGGAATCGATCAGCAAATTTTTAATAGGAAATCGATTTCACGTAAAATTACGCATCCCCAGTCGTTATTCAAATAGAAGTCTATTTGAAATAGGACTGAGGATGCGTAATTTTACGTGAAATCGATTTCCTACTAATAATTTGCTGATCGATTCCTTGCTTACACGCATCGTGGAAAGTACATACTCATATACAAGCTGTGATTCTTTGCAAAATCGATTGGTTCCTTTTCAGTTTGCAATAACTTTCCACAAAATATTTGGCTTTTCCTTCGAAGCGACTTTAAGCTGATTATCAATCATACACAGGAAGTTCAAAGACGTTAGTAATCAAACAAAATCAGAAGCCCAGAACCATTTCTTGTACAACAAGGCTCAACCAACATCAAAGTGCAATTTGGGCTCCGTTATACAAGTTATACAAAAGGAGGTGGTTCAAGCACCGAAAGCTTGATCAAAGCACAGATTCAATGTAATCCATGAGAGTGAAGACCACAAAACTATTCCGGCACATGAAAAGATCCTAACACAAATTGTGAAAAAAGAAATTAGTATTTTTGAGGCTACAAAGAAGAGGTCAAATAAGTTTGAAAAATTGTTCCATGCCTTAATTACAATCAAGCCCAAATCAGCGGAACCAGAGAGTTTTTTTTCAGCCACGAGATATTAGTCACAAAACTCAGAAACAGACTGATTGATGAAAATGTGCTTTGATTGTCATGCGTCAGTATTATAAACATCATCGAAAAACTGTGTTGAACTTAATTAATAATTCTGAAAAACTGTGATAAACTTAACTAAAATTCGCTAATAAATTTCGCGAGGACCAACAGAAGTAATTGCGCAATGTTATTGATTTTTATTGCTCAAAATCGCATTCATTTCAAAACCGGAAAAAAAACGTTTTTTTTTTTTAGTTTTCGCAGATGTATCTACTGTTCTCAGAGACCCATGCATTTCTTAAATATATGTCCTGGCCGCAGTGTTTGACCCATTCAAAGTTAACGTTTCATCGAGCCATACCTCATTTTTCATCTGTCCTCAACAACACATTAAATAATATGTTCGTACTTGAATATCACCGGCAATCAAACTTTACTTTGCTGAACCCTGCTCAGGTTGTAATTGAAAATAGAAAATTTTGGTACAATTTGCCCAACACTGGCAAAGTTATTCCCACGATAACCAACGCTTACACGTTTGAATAAGACAGGGGATAGAGTAGGTAATAACTCAAATAATACTGTAAACCTCGCTCAGGTAACCTTTGCCCGGTTTGGGCAAACGGTTCTTCAATGAAACTTAGTTAACATTCACATAGAACAGTGGTTCTTTCAGTAGGTGCATTTTTTGAAAACGCTCTTTCAGGCAGTCCTATCGAAATCTGCACAAGTTTTGTAGTTTTCGGTGAGGAACGACACTTTTTTCCAATTTGACCCATGGTTACCTGAGGTGTAACAATTCCTACACAAATCCCTCTTAAGGTAATCTTCACCAATTTGGGCAAAAAGAGTTTGTGCATGCAGGTGAGCTAGTAAGTCACGACAGGAACCTTTGACCGAAGCCAGCAAGTGACTAGATCAAGCGGGTGCAAGCACTGACCACTTAGAATAATTTGGCGCGAATTTCTCCTGCTCAACTTGCGGTTTCATTGAGAAACAGGTAGAGGAATGTATGACGCCTTCTCCATCAGAGGAAAGAAATTGCTCTTTGTCAAAGCATTTTATTGGCGACATGATAAAAGTTCTACGTCTCTTTTTCAAATGTAAGTTTCTAGAACTTTATGTTAGCCAAAAATGGCTTTCTTCTTGTTGTGGAAGGTCAAACCATTTTTAGCAAACCAGTGGGGTAGCTGATTGAAGGGCAAGGGGGCGAGTCCCCCTCCTCTGGCAGGCTAAATGCAAAACTGGGCCATCTTCAGTTGACATTGCGATTTTCAATATTCTTTAATTTGTTGTTTTTTTGTTGTTTTCGTGGTGTTTTCGTTTTATTTTTATCCAGTATCGACATTCACGACATTCAAAGATTCACTATCGTTTCTTAACCTTTTTCTGAATTTTGGCTAGTGGGCCCCTCTGTGGTTACTAGTGGGACCGCTTCAGCTAAGCTTTTCCCCCTGGCTCAAACCTCTAGTCACGCCACTGTTGAGGACATGAACATATGAGAAAATCAAATGCCAAGTACGCTTTGTCTATGGATGTTTGACCATTTTTCTTGGTCTTTTTTTGTACAAGTCTACCGACGGTGAAAGTATTTGTTTTTGTTTGCATTTTTGTACAATTCCACCAACGGCGAAATTGTGGATAATTTTGGCATTTTTGTCCAAGTTTACCAACCATGAAAGTTTTTGTTTTTATTGGCATTTTTGTCCAAGTCTTCCAACGGTGAAAGTTTTGTTTTTTATTGGCGCTTTTGCCCAAGTATATCAGCTGTGAACAATTTTGTTTTTGTTGGGATTTTTGTCCAATTCTACAAAGGGTAAAAGTTTTCGTCTTTCTTGGCCTCTTTTGCCCAAATCTACCAACGGTGAAATTTTTGTTTTTATTGGCATTTTTGTCCAAGTCTACGATCAGTTAAAGTTTTGGTCATTTTGATCACGGTTTCTTTTGTTGGCCACTTTGGTTACGAATATTAATGGCGAAAGCATAAGCGTACGGCATAAGAATGCAGGGATGCGGTCGCATCTCAAAAGCAGGAAAATTGGCCAGTATTTGGGAAAAAATTGAAGACTTGGGCAATTTATACAGTTGCAGTCCGTATTGCCATAGTTCATGTTTGTGGATAACAAAGGTGTATCACCCAACATACTTTGGGCAACAAGCAGAATTACCCCAAATACACTGAAGTTACTTTAAGTGGGGTTTTTGTGAATGGGGTAAAAACGCTTTGGTTTTGGGTAAGTACTATGCAATGCCTCACCTGATTTGGGCAAATGTAAACGTTGCCTTTGATTTTGGGGTACTTTTCCAAGTAAATTACTCCAATCCTTAAAACAATAACTCACTTTTTTACAGTGCATCAGTGGCAAAAGCTTTGTTGAGACTATTTTGCCATTCTTTTTTCCCTCTAATGGCCAAATAGACAATGTCTGATGGCAAACCAATCATTTCTTTAAGTTAACTAGAATCATTTGGGAATTCCAACTGCCTTCGTCAAATATGGGATAATTAAAAAAGTGCCATTCAAGTTTTGGGTAAAATTAGAAACATGTGGGTAAATTAGGAGCATATGCGTATGGTCCAACAGGTTCAAATATATCTCGGCAATGGAGAAAAGCTTTATACAAATTTTGGTGAATTAAAAATATTTACATAAACTGGAAACACTTGGGTAAAGTCCATCAGCCAAACCAAATTTGGCAATTTCTAACAGCTTCATTCAAATGTTAGTAACTTCAAACAGCCGTAGTCGAAGTTGAGCTATATAGAAAAACTCCAATGAAATTCGACTAGATTTAGAAATATCTAAGTGAACTATAAAAGCTTTAATCAAATTTAGATCAATGTAGAATCATTTCTAACAACGTTAATCAAATTTGATCAAATGAGAACAACTTCATCCAAGTTTGTGTTAAATTTCCATTATTTGGAAATATTTGGCAAAAAATTCAAGCACACTAAATCAACGTTCAGCAAACAACAATAACCCCATTCAAATTTGGGGCAAGTGGAACTGCTTCATTCAAATTTGGGTAACTTCAAACAACTTCATGCCAGTTTGGGTAATATACAAAGGCTTCATTGAAATTTGGATACAATCAGAAACGAGTGGGTAAATTCCAACAGCCTTAATCGAATTTGGGTAATTAAAACACTTTCATTTAAACTTGGGTACTATTGGAATGATCTGGGTTAAGTGGAAGAGGTTCATTAAGATTTGCATATGTTATAAACATTTCGGTAAATTGCAACAGCCACAATCACATTAGGGTTATCAGAAACAACATCATTCAAATTTGGGTAGACTTTTTGGGTAGAAAAATTGAAAAATTTGGATCATATTTGTAGTAGTAACCCACCATTCTAACTAGCCCTAACTTTTCTGAACATCAAATTGGTGATGCGGTAAATGCTTTTTAGCTGTAACAACAAAAATATAGCTGTAAAATGATGTGAGTTGATACTGTGACGTTTTCATGTTTCAGGTTTGTTTTATGCTGTGAAGTTTTCAAAGCTCCATTTGTTACTGGTGTGTTTGATTTGCTTTCCTAAGCCTATAACGTAGGTTTGATTCAATGCTGTGAATTTATCAATGTTTGAAGATGTACTTTATCAATGTGCAGCTGCAAATTGTTTTGTGGTAATAATATGTTGTAGCTGTGATATGATACTGCAAAGTTTTCGTGTTCGAAATTTGCATGATGTTGTGAGATTTACAAGTGTGAACCTGCTGCTGTGAAGTATTCATAAATACAATTAACCAAGCAACTGCAACTGCAATATTTTATGGGGTAGTATTGTAGCTGTGATTTCATGCTGCTTAGGTCTTCATATTTTCCATTTGCTTCATGCAATGAATTTCGCATGTTCCATCCTGCCAAATTGAAATGTTTCAATTTTGTGGTGTGAAGGGAGGTTTTTATGAACAGTGGCAACTGCAATGTCTATTGCACTGCATAATTCATTAATGCAGTCCAGTGCAGCACTGTTAAATGTTGTTGTTGTGGTTATAAGTCATTTGTCATTGGAAATTTGCTTTTGTATGACAGTTGATCACATAAGCTGCAGTAATAATATCTGAATCAGTTCCATATTGCTATTTGTTTTTAGCGTGTTGTGTTCAGTGCACATACAACTATATAACCTGAAGTGTTTTTTTTGGTTTTTATAACGAGACTTTCGAAGTTGTAAAGGCATGATGAGAAATTGCAGGCCTAATGAAAAATATTGATTGCTAGTTGAGGGCATAACGTTTTGATCCCCATAGCGACACTCTTTAGATGATTCCGTTGATTTACCTCGTTATTTATATGATTTGGTAATGAAGAGATGTTTAAACAATAGCAATTTCAAATTCAGGTCTGAGCAGTGGCGTGCAGAGGGGGAGGCGAACGTGACAACGGTCCCAGGCATCCAAGACAGGGAGGCATTAAAGAGTGAAATTGCGTAAAATTAAAATGCTGTAATTAGATGATTTTTCCTATTGCAAGGCTGCTGACACATGCTGCGTGGATTCAATTTTTCTAAACTTGTTTTTTGTCACCACTGGTTTTCACGGATTCAACTGACAGTAATTCTCACATTTTCAACACCAGGGATGTATACAGTACGTGCGTGGTGCACACCGAACCATACGGTCAGTGACGTGACTTTTTCCAGCAGATCGCGCGATAAAGGGAAAATCACAAAAAGGATTGAAAGATAATTATGGATGTTTAATTGATTTTCTGAGCCAAATTTCAAAACTGTCCTATTTGAACTTGTTTGATTAAGCTGGCTGTTTGATGCTTCATGAGTTTCCCGTTTCATTTTGTGATGCGACAACTCAGGGTGTGAGCTAATGCAGCCGCACACCTGTACTTGCAAAATGTGCATAATTTCAAGATTCATCATAAGTGACAGTTCGGGCGGACTGATCATAACGGCTCACACAAGCCCGTATATCTTCTGACACCTAGTAGTTAAGAAAAAGAACTTTTCTTGCGTACTTGATGGTAATACTCAATTCTTGTGTAGTTTAGAAAGTTTCAAACTGTCAAACCTGGGTGTCCGCCATCCAAGCCGCGTAGCTGCTCTGCTCGATTTTTGTTCGGCAAGACATTCGCCCACCCTTGTTTTTGCAGTTGTGAACGGTGTTGCCGGATGTTTATCAGCTTAATCCGATGAATGGTGTCACAAAAAACTGTTGTATTTTGCTAAAAAAATCTATAAAAAAATTTTAATTTCCACTTGCGTTTCTGCAGTTTAGCTTGCGTAATAAATGCTGTAGTGGTTATTTCCTGGTAACTTGTTCTTCTGCTACAAATTTAGTTGTGGTGTCAGTGCCATGTTACACCTAGATTTAGCCATACTGCACACACAATGCCTTGTAGGTAGCAATTCACTCAATCTCCAGAACAAGAGTTAAAAAAATAAGGTTAACCATCTGCTGCTTGAATGTGTGGTTGTCACAGTGGATGACATGAAAAGCACTCTTTTAAAGTCCAAGTGAGCTTCATGGCGCAGGGCGTCGCAAATATTTATTCCATGGGGGCCACTAGGGGATTTTTCCAAATTTTTTATAGGGGAGCAAAAGTGGCAAAATTTGTTTTTTCCCACTTTAATCTACTAAAATTTTCAAAATCCAGTGTTTTTTTCCGACGCCCATGTCCAAGCAGTGTTGCGATCGGAAAGCCCGCGCGGCAAGCACGCAGGAGCTGAAACTCCCAGCGTGTTTGAATCACACCGTCGCCAACTGAGAACTATGACGTCACCGAGACAAAACCAGAAATACTGTGCGCAATCAAATCGTCCACGCTGCGCCACTGACGCTGCATCCAAATAAGTCGTTCCCAAATGAGTTCTAATACGATAAAATGTGGAAACACTTATAGTGCATGATCATACCTGAGAATAAATTTTGTGGCGAGCCATGCGTCATTTTGTATGTCTTCAAGAACGCATGGAATAATGTGTATAAATTCGAACATCGCACCGGCAATCAAACATTGCTTTGCCGTTGAAGCTGTGCTGCTTTGTTGGCATTTTGAAGGTATGCAGGACACATTCTATATAAAAAAATCACTTTGGCCATTTTCAAAAAACGGAGAGTTCAGCGTCATTCAATTTACCTGCAGATGTTTGTTTTTCAAATAAAATATATATTCTAACCTTGCCAAAACCGAAATTTGGCAAATGTATTTTTCAAAAGAGCGAGCAGCGACGCTTATTCTGCGTGCTAGAGAATGCGACAGGCGAATGTGACGCGCAAAACTGTGTTTGAGTATTCATTGCTCGCCTCATCATTTCAATGTGTACTTTACAAAACCAAATGAAACAAATTTCGTTGACGTAATTTGGGAATATTTAACTGATACCATCTGTAAGAGAGTTGTCGGCATTTTTTATCAAGGCGGAAAAATAGTGTCCTTGTCTCACTGCTCCCCCGAACAATTGTCATGATAAGTGTGCACATTGTTGTTCGTGATGATTGCACTACATGCAAGTACTATTTATTATAAAAAAATTTTCAATGAACGGCATGAGCGATATTCAACCATCGACAAATCATCCAGTTTCACGAGCTTTTTGTGAATAAAAGCTGTTTCCTATGAACTTTCATGGTAACTCCGGTCGGTACTGAGGCATGCAATTGTTGTACGTGAAAGTTGCACCTGTGCATTCGACAATGAGTAGCACTGTGACAAACAAACAACTATTTTAATCACGCCACGATTATACACGCAACAATCAGGCAACGTGATCTTAAAATGCCCGGACAATTTGTACTTATGCATCGAAAATACAGTCTGTCAATTATTTACCGGTAGCTGCGATTTCTTGTCATCGATCCGTCCACTTGATGAGTTCCCGTGACAACGAATGGCTTCGCTGAAAAAGTATTGTTTTTCCCACATCTTTTGCGATCCATAACACTCCTTTAAATCTTTTCAGAAAAACGCAAGTCATGCTCAAGTTTTACGTCAGATGAGACAAGCACAGCTGAAACGGTACGTGCAGTGCGTGTACAAATAAAACTGAACTGTAGGATCTTGTTCCTGACATTTCCAGATGTTATTAACAAATTGTGACTTGTCAGTAATATAAGCTTTTTTTGTTTTAAGACACCATCTCAGCAAATGAAGACGACGTAAGTACTGCAATAATAACTGAGAAAACTACAACGACTACAACTGCCCATCAAAAAATGAAGTACGTTATTTTTCAAATGCTTTTGGTTCGTGCAGCAATCAGTTCACAAATTTCATTGTTGTTTTATAATTCTAAGCACATTCAGCAAATGAAGGCTAAATGACCTGTTGCAGTTTGCAGCTTAATCTTCATTCGTCCATTCCGTTTCTTTTTACGAGTCTTAATTCTCATAGTGCACAAAACACTTTTTTTAAAAGACGAGTTCAACGAAGAACATTTAATTTGACAAGAACTAGTACAGGCGAAAGATAGGGGGGCCATGAAAAATGTCTCTCCCTGCACAGTGCAGGTTGTTAAGCAGGCTTCTGTGGAGAACTTTCCTTGCGGCAAGTTTCCAAATTATTTTGAAACGCTAAATCAAGTAACACATTTCTTGATAAAAAAATAACTCAATCAACATAATCCTTACCTGGCCTCGTACAGCTTTTGAATTAGTGTCCTACTCTGCAGCAGTGTTGTGCCAAGTATTACGGGTTAGGAAACAATAGTGTTAAGAGTGTGTCTGTAACCCTGTGCTTCTGTCTCCAACGCCGTTATAAAATGTCCTCTTTTGTATGTTTTTATCAACCTGCATTGTGCAGAAAGTGTGTGTTTGTACTATGGACTTCGAGTCTGCGGGCAAAAACACATTACATTGCAATCCTTTGATAGACCGTACCGCAGGAAAAATCTCAATCATTTGGTAAAATTATCTGACATGTCGTATATATTTCATAACAAAATTGAAATAACATGAACATTATGTAGAAATGGACTCAGGTAATATAATTATTTGATAGAAAATCACGACACAACATTCGATTTTTATCTGGATGGAAACGACATGTCGCACTGAATGACATGCTAGAGGCTGGTGTGATTAGCGAAAGTACCGTGGAAAAAATTGAAGAAGGTAAAAGGTTTTTCCTTTAGAACTTTGAGTTTTTCAAATATTTTGAAAAGTAACCAGAGATTTTTTTGGGATTTTGGAAAAAATATATACCTACATCAAATGCTTCCTCAAGCACAGTGGTTGACAACTGTTTTGCACTACGGACTGGTGTGAGGTTAGCATTTTTCCCACTGGTCATATCCAAGGTGTGGTATATACAGTACCTACATGCGAAAGGAAATGAGCATATTTTTTTTCATGCAAATTCAATGAAATTCACCACAACGCTGAAGCAATGGGAGTTTGGATATTATTTTTTCGGCGATATGATGATCCCATATTAAGAAGAACGACACCCCAGCGTATTGCTCACGTCCAGCCTGCTTCTTCACGTTGTCTCATTTGCTATCACTACAGAAAATCCCGCTTCACAATAATAGTGTTTTGCCTTCAAAAAAAATTTGTTCGTTCTCTTCTGACGGGCAATAAAATCATTGCTAATAACTTCTAGTTCGCAGAATCGAGGTTTTAGACATGGGATCAAGTACGTTCATCTTTTATCGCCGATTGTGACACCCGGAATGCTGTACATGAAGCTTCATAAGTTTACCTTCATCTTACACAATAAAAATGCAGATACCAGAAAGTAAACAGAAATCTTTACAGCATATTGCCACAAGTTGGCTGCTAGCGCATCATTTTTTTATTCAAACCCATTCTTCTCATCAGAAGAATAGGTTGAAACAGCGTTTTTAACCCATTAATGACCATTGTTCCATTTTTGGAACATGACCTTCACGTAGTCATGGCTCGTTTCCACTTCATTGTATCATCTCAGGTTTGATTTGTATGTTAGTTCGCGTAAATCCAAGCACGCCTTGCAAAAATGATTTAAATCTTTCTTTTTTTTCTACTGTATCCTCAAAAATGTAAAATTTTTGCACAGCAATTTTTTTTTTTGAAACATTAGTGAATGTAATGATGTATTTTGCAGGTCTTTGGTGCAATCTGAAAAAAAATATTTTCGGTAAAATTTTTGTTCCATTTGTGGAACAATGGCCAAACGGGTATCAGTATCAACACCTTACAAGAATCATTTGCAATGCAAACAGTAAACACTTTACCAAAAACATAGTCAGCAAGTTTATAAAAGCAAGTATGTTCAATGGTAACAAGCATAAGGGACTGAATAAACATAAAAATATACGTTTCTGTCTGTGATAAGCTAAAAAGCAATCTTCACGCCGCCTAATATTACAGTCGTAGAAATTTGTGAAGGGCATTTACCGCATAAATCACATGTTTCTCGCTTTTCTGCTTACAAAGAGTGATGTAATCCAGGTTTTGTGTTGATAATTCTTTTCCCACGGGGCCAAAAGACAGACACTGTGGACGTTTTCTGCAGTTCAATTACAACTGACCTTTTAAACGCAAGTAGATCCTACAGTACATCAAGATGCATTCATCCGTAACATGCAGTATCGTATATCCGCAACTTTTTTCAAAATTCCTATAAAATGCACCGCATTTTAATTGTGGTGTCTCTTGCAAATCTGGCAAGTAAATCCGCTCGTCTCGTTTCCTGAATTTGCTAATGCAAACCAAGAAGCCAATTACATAACCTTTTTATTTCTTGTGCATAACGTTTCACGCTGCTACGTTGGCGTGATTGCAACCAATGTAAACAACACCATTGCCTTTCCACTGGAAAATTGATACAAATGCCCGGAACCACGGTGAGCATTCCAGTGCAGTGACTATTCAAATTTTGTGGTGCTCAGAAATATTTATTTTTTATTAATGGAGATATACATCTGACTCAAACTCGACAAAACTAAAAGTTGTAGCCAATGCACGGTTTTAAATCTGTTTAATTGTTACGCCAACTCGCAACATTACCGCACATTGCATTAAAAGCAAACCTCATAGTTACAAAATAAATTGTACCAGGGAAATTTTGCACTGGCATTTGTCATATTACAGTTGGTTTTAAACTTGTAATAAAAACAAAAATATTTCCCCCCAAAAAAGCATTTTGTCCCCCTCAACCCTAAAACCAAGCCACGGGTCTGTTTGGTGCATACCCACCAGGGCAACCCATTAGACCAACGACAAAAAATCGCGGTAGTGTCACGATGTAAACCATGGGGTGGGGAGCCTGCGGCCCGCGCGAAAATTTGATATGGCCCGCATCAGAATTTTCGTTGCCCAAGCTAGAGTACAACATCGCCTCAAAGCGAAGCTCAGTGATAAGCAGGTACTTCGGTAGTAAGCCAGAGGAAGTCACTTTTTCTCATAGTTAGATAAAAGTAGAATTTCAGGAAACAATTCATTGGTTGTGCGGCCCGCGAGCGATAACGAACAGTTCGTACCGCCCGTGATATTGAATAGGTTCCACACCCCTGATTTAAACAGTTGTCTAACCGAAGCCACAGAACACAAAGAATAAACAATATCGGTTATCGTTACCACGCAGTTGCGAACCCACATTGGACCATTGTTCCATTAATGGAACATGTTGTTGCTAAGCAACTGCAAAAAAACGATTTTTTATTTTTATATTAGGACATATATAAAACCGATACCAAAAAACCTGAGGACATGATTTGTAATTTTGGTAGTGGTCATTAAGGCTGTAAAAATATCTCACCGATGCTTCTGTCATTTGCTTCTTAGTTACAAAGAGAGTCAACATTATACTGTCACGAACTGAAAAAGCTTTGGCAACAAACTTGATAAACTGTGTTCTGTTTCTGAGAATCAGTAAATACAACACCTATTCAGAACCTGGAAAACCTGCGTACGAATTACCCAAACTGAGCTGAACGCATGCCGTATGAATTCAAAAGGTTCCTGGACACCTTGCAATTAAATTTGAGGCCGAGAATATGTATTTCAGTTTGAACAACGGGAGACTTTTTAATCAACAGAAGACGTCACATTCTGTGAGGTTATAACAAAAAACAATTTCTAATAGTTATATTCCAAATGGGCTTCTGCACCATTGATCTCATAACGTTGCCAGCACAGTTTGCATGTAAGGCTGTTTGCTTCTTCTTTTGAGCGAGTTGTTGAAACCACTGCTTGGCTGCCCTAGATCTCGGGGCAGGTGTTGAGCAGCCATTAAATTGTCTCATTGCCCAGAACCGTCAGGCCGTGCAGTCCGTGGGGAGGTCGATTGATTGGACATTGGAGGACAACATGGTCGAAGGTTTGTTCTTCTGCGCCACACTCACAGACCGCAGAGGAGATCATGCCCCATTTGTACAGGCAGGAGCGGAAACTTCCGACACCGGTGCGGAGGCGGTTAAGCCGGACCGAGGCTCTTCTTGGGAGGGTCATTCCGGGGGGGTGCCGGTGTCGGTGATAAACATGCGGAGTCTTGTGGGGCTGTCCGTCCACTCAGCATTCCATTGGTAATCCGCCCACTGCGCCGCACGTAGGTTGTTGTTGTCAGATAAAGTGATGAGATGTTGTTTGACGTGTACAAATGCGTGTCTCGATTTAGGCGCCGTGCGTTTGCATTCGATGGGAGGATGAGGCCTAAGTGGAGCAGATGTCCAATGTTGCGATCGGAAATCCCGAGCGGCATATGCGCAAAACTTCGCACTGTGGCAGCAATCAACAATAGAGTGCACATGCCATGATCACTCTATTATATCTTGTGCGCGCCACATATATGAATAGTGTTGTTCTTCACGCACATCCCGTTCGTGGTGAATCACACAATCAACGCAACACCACCGGAGAGGTTGCAACAACATCCCCGCCTTTTTACAACGAACCACACCGATCGCAC
>Ga0210059_1012852_pt1 | contig 12587 bp, 10 predicted proteins | sample Ectturendosymbi2_FD_188042 | JGI IMG/M metagenome (GOLD analysis project Ga0210059, IMG submission 188042) | Ecteinascidia turbinata endosymbiont from Florida, USA - Sample 2 (SPAdes) (version 2) | ecosystem: Host-associated > Tunicates > Ascidians > Unclassified | place: Key West, Florida...
TTAAATTTGCGCCTCAACTGCTCAAAACTTTTAGAAGATTTTATGTTCCTTTGTTGCTTTTTGTGCATTTCATTCTTGTTATTCTTTCTTGTGCATGCAGTGACACATGGTCACAATATGTAATAAGGTATTAGAGTCTTTGACATTCTTATTCCTAAAGCTAATGCTATTATGTAAAACAATCTGCGCAGCGTGGACTTTGAGGCGTTGTTTTGAACGCTCTGAACTTGTGCGAACCACAGCAAAAGCTTTGTGACATGTCAATGTTGCGCTTCACGAATGATAAGTGCGTAGAAGCTTTTCAGAACTGAAAAACACTTGCTATATAAATTATGCTTTCTTATAATAACGTTCGTTTCGAATGAAGGACTCTTTGCAGTTAGTCTTACTTCGAATAGCTGTACTTTTATTCTGGCATCAATTTGATTCTGAACTGTGAAATGATTAAAAGAGAAAGTTCTGACCTGCGGTAAAATTTCGCGATGTCGCTTGGCCTTCCACTGTTTGCGTGTTGAAGTTCATTGGCTCCTTGTTGCAGGAAAAGCACAGCTTTATGTCTCAGAAATAGGAACAATAATGCAATATGCAAGAAATCTTTGTTAGTCGTCAGGATGACAACACAAATGCGTGTAAATTGAAAGCTTCTTGGAATGAAACCACGATAAAACAGTGGAAAACATCGAACTCTCAAAAGAACAGTTTTTTCTCATTTAAAATCCAGGCCCTTGCCCTAGTGGCTTGCAACATGCACCTCAAACGTTTACAGATACACTTACATTTTACAGTATTTTTCAATTTATCAATTTTTTTAGTTTTTACTGTGTTCAACGTTTTTGACCACGCTCAATTTTCTCAATGGGTCTAGAGACTCGATTCACTCCCTTGTGTACATAGACATGCTCTTTTCATCTGTAACTTTTCTTAGCCTCTTTCTGTGTTCGCTTTTTGTTTTCTAACTGTGCTTATTGTATTTGCAACTACTGTTTCCTACCACTTGCCAATATGTTTCAAATGGGATTGGTTGACTAAATGATCTGCATCGTCTTTCACCAATCCTCTGTCACATAGCGACAATCTTTGTTTACATTGATCAGTTCGTTTGCCGTTGTGTTTTCATTTACTCTAGTTTCCACTGACAGATGGCTACTTTTTAGTATGATGGCTTTTGCATTGTTTCTGCTTACTAGCTGAGTCATATGAAACAATATATGTATAACTTCCGAAATATTTTCGTAATGATATTGTGGTATTTTACCAATGGTTTCCAGAAAACGTGTAAGAGGAGGATAACCTGTTCCAAAAATTTCAACTGAATAGAAGATTGTCAATTTGGGCAGAGAATAGCGAACGTACAAATGAAAACAACATTTTAAACAAATATCTACCAATGTTACCAAAGCGATAGTTTTAATGTATTTGTTTTCTTAAAACTTTGGTCTTCAACCCTAATTGTTCCTTTTACTCATAAGTATCATTTCCTTATATTGATCTTTCAGTGTAGCAATAAACACAAGCATTTTCCACATGCTTTAGCCCTACTTTTTAGATTTTAGACATTTTTTTAGCTTACTTCGTTCAAAGATGCTAGTCTAAAGTCAGCCTAAACGTACTGTAGACATTAACCTTACTTTCAACACTTCGTTGATTGAAATTTTGAAAGAAAGCATATCCTATCGTCGTATCATCAGCACTAACGTCACGATGCACCGTACTGGTCTGGAACCAGCAGTCATGTTACGAAGTACTGGTCTACTGTAGCGCTACGCATTGTGCAAAGCTTGTAGCCTTTACTACTTGATTTCTGCAAAGACCTAGCTTTTCGTGTTTTACTATTAAATCACAGAAAGGAGTGTCAATATTCCGATTGTTAACAGGCGTATTGTTGTACTTTGTTGTCAATTTCTCGATTGGCGTTTGATCGACAAATTTGTTACAAAATCAAATATACTAACATATGGTTGCATTTGCGAATTTCATATGCGAATTTCAAATTACATTTTAACACTTTTTGATCTTTTGATCATACTTCAAATTGTTTCCTTAAACCACTAGCATATGTTGGAGTCAAATGCGAATAAAGGAATAAGTGCAATAATCAAAATGAATTACAATAATTAAAACATAATTACAGTAATTGAAACATAATTGCAATAATTAAACACAATAATTTCGCGAAAGCTGGAAAATAATAATATATCGCAAAATGCTGCCATATCGTCGACCACTTTATTTTCAATGCAATGAGTGCTGACGTTGGTAGGCGAAACGTTAATTCCAAAACACTGAAGTTAGTGCTTGATGAATACGTTTATTTGACATTTATGATGGAGTCGTTTAAATTGTCATCAACAAATCTGCGGTAAAGTTCCGCGTCACTAGCACTCAAGAAACCGGCTGTAGGATGTGGTGCACAGTGCTCAAGGACGTCTGGCAACCTTAATGCGACGTTTCTGAAGCAGCTATCCAAATTATGTCATCGAGAAACTTTTACCAGTCATAAAATATTGTTACTGGCATAATGTTGATAGGATATTAACACAGATTAATTATTTTTCCTAGAACGTCAGAATCATTGTTTCAAAACGTATAAACGCAAATGGCCACAAGCAAACAAAACTTTGCTGAATAATTTGTTGTCTTGTGCGGAACTGGACTTCCTAAAGCTTTTGCAATCTCAGTCGGACTCCGGATAACGGGTGCATTTCCTACCTGCCCTTTTAAAAAGGGGGCAACCGGGGTGGAAGTGCCTTTTCATAACAGTATCATGGGTATATTATTGGTTGACTTTAAATAAATTTATTGCAATTTTTCGCGTACCTAGAAAATTCAGACTGTTTTTCTAGATTTCTGTTATTACTTCTGAGAACAGAAACACACAGTTTCCATTGCCCTCATCTCTTCTACTGCCCCCAAAACAAATAATAATCGATTATTTTCACAAACGGGGAGTGGATCGAGGCAAGTACCTCACCCGAAATCCACCCTTTGTTGTAGACTAATGATCCTAATTTAATGTGATTTTTCCGGATGGTAAAATGAACGTTTTCGGCAGGTTGAACGTCGCATTACTGCCAAGTTCGACATGAAAAAGTCGACCAACTGCATAAACAAAATCGTTTGTTGCAATTTTACAAAATGCTGTTCGAGCAAAAGACCGAGGTTGGAACTAAATATGATGGTAGCGACGTTGAGGATCGAACACGCGGAAACGACACTGAGTTGTGGGTGGAGCAAGAGATTTAGCAGAAAAATCGCTCTTTATCATTTTTTTCTGAAGATGAAAACTGACCCCGCTTTTCAGCTGGATGTTGCCACAATCGACTTAAATCACTCACAAAATACGATGCGAACGATCATTTTATTGCAAGACATGCGCTGACGATCAAACGCCGGAGGTTACGAGTTCGAACCACTGTCTCAGCGCCTCGCTCAGAGTGTCTGGCAGTGCGTTGACGTCACGAATGATGACGTAGAAAGGGAAAGGAAAATCGCCCATGTAGGATCGGATTTCCAATTTCTGAAAGAAAACAGTAACCATGTAAGTTTGCTTTAAACTTCTACCAAGCGTTTAAGATTGCTCTGGTACGTTCTTTATAACAAAGTTTGTTAACGTCGGAATACTGCAAAACCTGCAAGTCTTGGATGGTCGTATTGGCAGTAAATCGTTAGACAATAGATTAGCATTGTTTCTCATTGCTACAACATCCAGTGGTGATGGACGCAGAAAACAGTAGATTGTGCTTGGGAGTCAACTACAGCTAGCAAACAATGCTTTGTGTGCTGCACAAGTTGGCGGTGTTTGATGAGGTCCAATGCCATCGGCAAACTAAACTTTTGAACCTATTTCATGGATTTATTGTATGTTTCGGTCAAAAAGCCGTTCAGGCATCTGAGCACCGCACATTGCGTCACGTTTTAGAATATACCGCACGCCTTCATGTGCAAAGAAAGCAAACGATAAACTTACTTGGCAAACAGTGACAGGGTAAGCTCGTCTTACTGTAAAGGCATTTAGTTCATAGAAAAACATTTGCAAGCGCGTAGAGATATTTTTGAAACAAAAGGCAAATTATGGGTTAACCGCAGAAGAATTTTGCTTCCTTATCGCTTTTCAATATGGATCTAAAGACTCTAAACCTTGCCTCACAGTTTAAGTCCATTGACAGTGGCAGAAAAGCAACGTCTTAGACGATGCGTGACACTCCAATGTTTTCTGCACACTGTATCGGGCAGTAAGTGTTACGTAACATAGAAACGTTTCAAAACAACAAGGTGCAAGATTTACGGAGAGCATTTGATGGCAACGTGTAATGCAGATTTGATTAATTTAACCATTTTGAACGACATCATTAGTAAGGATGTATGCACAATATATATGTATGTATTCGATTACAGCAGGGTTCTCAAACTTTTTGCTCCCGTACCTCTAAAAAATTTTTTCCAACCTCGCTTCCCCTACAATTTCTAAATCAAGAACCAGCTTAACATCTCTCCAAATTAACAAAACACTTATAAGAACAACAATTCACCCCAGCAAGAAAGTGCACACAACTACATTCCTCTACTTCACGTTCGATTCAGTTCAGAAGAACTATTTACTAAGAATAATGAAATGCGGAATACACTCGAATGTATGGAATGCACTCGCTCTGATTAATATCTTAAAATTGTACAGAAAGGTAATAATTATCACCTCACAAAAAACAACGCCAATATCTAGTTCATTCGAGCAGAAACTACGACAAGCTCGTAAATAAGAATAGATTGCAGTTAATGTTTACGCGAATAATTAATATCGTGACAAACTGGGTCCAAACGAACGTAACGCTTTTTCTATAATCCATTGCGAAAGAAAACGAAGAAGCCGCAGGAGAGATCCATCAATCCTGTCATTGAGACGGATGCTTCTTGGATGCCCTGGAATGACGTCACGCACCCCCTGGTTGGGAAGCACTGATTTGCAGTGTACCCCTGGGTCGTTGTGCAGCAAAGTTGCTGCGTTGAACGTTTGAATAATTTTCAGCGAAAACAGGTTTATCCGGTTTCAGAATGCGAAGTTTACGTATTTGCCGCACATCGTCGTTCATGGCTCGCGCGCCCCAAGTTGCATTTAATGGAAAAAAATAATTTAAGTTAGGACAATGGAAAAATCAGTAAGTTTGTTAATTTTTGAAAATTTGTTGCTAAGTAAGAAAAAAAAACATTGGTTGATTACTCGCCATCAGAGACTTGTGAGGCAACCGTGCCATAAACAGACAGTGACGTATCACTGCGCGATACCACCAGTGCAGTGGGGGGTTCCTCGTCACAGCGATACCACACTCCGAGCAGCGCATCCGCACATACCTTGCCACCCTGGCTGAACACAGGGACTTTTATGTCGAGAATCGAGTCTTTCGCGGCGGGATTGTCCAGGATGACGAAAGCGGTGAAGATGCCGCGATCCTGCGCCGCGCGAATCGACGATTCGACTTTCTCCTTACCCTCGATGTACAGGCCACGACCGTCTGGCGAACGTAAGTATATGCGCTACAAGGTGGTTGATGGCTGGTGAAGCAATGTATGCACAAACCGCTGTGGCAAGCAGTGGTTCGCAGAAGGTCGTCGTGGAAAAGTGCTTTCAGAATGGACGTTGTTTGGAAACGCTCAGGTCGAAACGAAAGCGGAAGTAAAAATTACTTGGACACGGGGCGAGTGCAGTGCGTCGACAAACATTTCCTATTGTCCTACGACGTGTTTGCGTCAAAGACCAGAAGAGCATTTTACTCTTCTCACAGTTTCTAAACAGATGTCGCATTGAAACAACCTACTCCCCAGTCGAACGGCGCAAAATATCTCATCCTCCCCAGCATTATTCACCTGATATGATGAGGAGGAGTTGAGCGACCCTGGGGTCGGGGGTTGACTGGTGGTGGTGACCCAACTGGGCGGATTTCAGGATTTTCACGCTCATGTCCAGCATCTGCCGCAAATAAAAGTTCGTAGCGATACTTGAAAAACACACAGTCAGACATTGATTGATGAGCGAGAATAAACTGCGTTGTAACGTTTTTTTTTTCAGTAAATTTAGGTTCACAATTGGTGACGGAATCGGTTGAGGGATTTTTACAAATAAAAATATTGAGCAAAAAGTGAAAATGGAACTTCTGTCAGTGTTTGAAAAATCCTACCGAGTCGACGGACAACGAAAGATAAAACCGTGGCTTAGACCTTAGATGAACAACAGGAGACACCAGTGCTGATTGAACAGCAAGTATACATTTGTTGCCAGCGATTATAACTTTGGTCGAAATGTTCCGTCAAAGGAAATATGTTTGAAACGTGTTACACATCAACTACTTATCGTAGGAAAGGATAACATTGATTAATGAAGCCTTCGATGGCACTTTCTAATGAGTTGTTCAAAGAGCAATGGCCGATAAGCAAAGCAATTGCAGCAGCTTCAATTTAGTTTTGTCAATTCTGTTTGCTGCTTTTTTGCTTGTCGTTTGTGCAACGCATGTTGGTTTTTCTTTTTTTGCGCGGGTTCACTTTTCAAGTTGATTTAAAACGCTTGTTTAGTGAACTCCTCCCACATTAGGTTGCATTAGGCCACTGACCTTGGCCACATTGGTTCTCTCCTGAGCAAAGGAGCATTGACGCAGAACGGCGGCTCCTGATTGGTCGCTGAAAGGTTGCGTGAGGTCATGCAGAAGTCGGATGTCGTCACCGAAGCTACAGACACCAAGTTGTCCAGCCTCGAGTGTTGACAGAGCTGATGATATGACAGCCATGGATTCAAATGCGAGCTAGAGTAGAAAGAACAGGTTTCAAGCTTGACCGACGGCAATTACTCGTTCGTTCCTTGTCTCGTGCACGGCGAAGAAATCACCATTGATATTATGACAAAACTCTGAATATTTTCCTTCAACAGTTTAAAAGCTCTAGGTTTTCTGCAAGCTTTTGAGGAATCAGCCGACTGCGCTCTGCTTTCATCTTTTTGGAATGATTCAAACTTGCACGTATCTGCATTCAAGTAAGTACTCTACACAATGGCGGTAAGCAAGTAATTTTCCTTTGCTTCATCAAGAATTCCAGTGAATCTAAAATGGGAAGGAACGATTTCGCATCTTCATGTGCTCGTCGCTATATTATCTTTCAACCAATATACTGTACATTCTGCTGTGAAACACTTACAATCGCAAAACTCCAGAAACATTTTCTACAAAAGACAAAATGCTAAAAATAGCTAGATAACTGCATTAACTAAAATTTTGAAACGATCCAGTTCTGTTTCCTTTCTCGTTTCGCTCGACTGCACACGGGCGGCGCCAACGTCACTACCTGCTTGGTGTGGTTGTCAGCCATGCTGGACGAGTCGTCCATTGCGAGTAGGATCTGATAAGAACGTTTGCTCGGCTTCGACCTCCTCATCCATATCTTGTCCTTCCTGAATCCGCTGGCGATGTACGGGATCACCTGTGGGGAGGGAACCATAACAGAGTTTGGCGTAAACACAGACTTCCAGCGAGAGCACGGTTGCAGAGCAAGCATTTGATATCGTAAACCGAATCATAGCAGATGCTGTTTTTTGAAATATTCTGAGAAAACCAGCGGTATAATATTTTAAATACGGCAATGAAAAAAGAAAGCAATGGTCAGAACGGAACAGGGTCGTCGTTACAAACACCATACAAGAAGGCGTAAGATTTGCTCAAGTGAAAGAGTTGAGTAAGCCTACCTACTAGATACAGTACTGATCAGTGATCTATTGCGCTCTTAATTAATCGTATGCTGCGAAAAGACTCTCCTTAAGACATATTGTTACGTTGCAACTGACGTCACCATGGCAACGCACTGTCCCACTGGGAATATTCAAATCCTTTCAACGAAAATCCAGTCCGAGGCAAAAACTTCAATCACCAGTCCTTACTTTTCTCATGTTAAGTCGCCGTCCAGTGCGGTAGTCTCCTTTGAGTTTGGCGGCCTGGGTCGGCTCCAGTATTAATCTGAGCTGTTCGCTCAATTGCTGAGACAAAGGCTGTGTCAGACTGATGTACTGTTGCCATAGTCTCTCCGAATCCTCGATCTGGAAGATATAATAATAGTTGATAAATGCGCGATGCATTTAGGTTTTGACTGGTCCGTTTGCAAATGTTGGCTTCACGAACATGCACCGCGCAAATTACGAGCGATCGTATTCAGCTTTTCAAGTGCAACGCGGAATCGAACCCGCAACCCCGGCACCAGCTCACCTCGACTTGATCTTTCTGCATCAGCCGCAATTGCTCCTCCATCTTTCGGCGAACTTCCATCAGTAACTCGGGGTCCTGAGGGAGGAACTGGTCACTGGGACTCCACTGAGACACTGCACACAAAATAATGCTGGTAAGGATATCGAGGCCGACCAGCACGTTGCTTATTCTTCTTGGTAAAGATGATAGTTTTCAAAAGCTTTACGTACGGTTAGTGTGGATGGAGGAATCAGGAAGATCTTTCTTCACCAACATTTCCATCGGCTCCTCAGCAGATTTCTCTTCAACATCGTCCAACACCTCCTCTTTACTTGCGACCGACTGTGTCGTTTGCTGCGAATGCAAAGGGAACAGGTGATGCACAGACTTTCCACCGAACAGTGAATGTCGATAAAAACGAAGTTGGAGGACAAATCGATAAAAGGATTCGATTGCGACGATGGAAACGCAGTTCAACGAAAACCAAGCAAAGTTGCGTCACAATATCCCGCGCCGAATGTAAACGCTATAATGCCACACAGGGTAGCGTTCAACAAACTCACTGATTGCAAGTCGCCGCTATCTTTGCCGTTCGGAGCCGGATCTCCATCGCGTTGGGCAGTTTCCATTACGTCATCATCCACGCGTTGTCTGACGTCAATATTGTCGACGTCATCCTGTATGAGAAGACTCTCGCATCACGAAACAAGTGCAAGACGAGTAATGTTTCGATTAGTCCCTGCGCACAACTCAGCGACATTTGAACAAAACATCGCAGAAACGATTACTCCCACACGCGCCTGCGTTCAGTGCTGCGGCGAAGTTGATTGTGAGTGGCGGGAATATTGCACGCGCATTGTGACGTCATAATTTAAGTAGTATAATCAAAACTCGCGCAGTTCTCGCGAAAGTGAGATTCGAAACAATGACCTTTGTCCGTCAAACAAGCGACGCCAAACATTCACCTCAGAGTCGTCGCCGGAGTCATTGTCGAGTCCTTGTTCCTTTGTTTGCTGCTCTGTTGCGGCATCCAGCGTCTGTTTGTCATAACTAAAATAAACAAAACATGGTTCAGCTGATCCAGACGGGAGCGCCATCCTACAGCTAGTGTGTGAAACGCACGTTACAGCGCCAATGTGTAAATTTTGCGACTAAGCAACTATTTCTTTCAATCGCCGCGGGTGCGAAAATCACTACTGCATGCAGCATTTCTATCGCTTTTAACCATTCGAATATCTCCACAAAATTCAATAATATCGTCACGAACGGCAATAATATCGTCACAGATGGCGAAAGTGCGTTTGTTTTCTGATGTTTGTGAGAAGTGCAACAGCTGCTGGATAACGAAAGCACTCAAACTTGCCACGCAAAACTCATTCGTTTGCGACTAATTCACATACAACTAACCTTTGACCTTCATCCACGTGTTGGTATTCATCCGCAGATCTATCGCGACATTCCTCGCTTTTTTCGTCACTTCCGTCGGCATTGTTCTCGATTGTTCGAAGTCGTTTGACGCGATTGCTCTGGTTTGAAAACAGAAAAAATGGCTTTTCAGCGAGTTTTCGAAACCACCTTCAAGCGGTTCAGTTTTGATCGCAGAAACCAAGGATTGCGAGTCGCTTTTGCTTAAAGCGCTATTTCAACAATGCAATCCGTCTGTGACGTCACGAAATCCATCTGTGACGTCACCAAATTCATCTGCGACGTACCACAGTTCGTTCTCCTATGTCAGCAGCGGGGATGACTGAGACAAACCAAGGTCGCCTGGGGACGACCATGTTCGGGCACGATGGATGAGCCCTGAACGGTTAACGCAACAGAATACCAAGAACAATTCTTTTTCTAGTTATGCTTATTTCGGACTGAAAGAAAACGCTGTCGGTCCATAAAGAAAACTGGCGTGGGCTAAATTTTAATAAAAACACAGCTTGGTTTCGGAAACGGCAAAATTTGAGATAAAGGCAGGTGTTGGAGAAAGCTGATGCTGTTCACTAACGAATTTCGGAACACAGGACAAAAATGAATGAGATCCAATAAAGCTACATGAGTTCTTCCCACCACATCATATACCACTTACCAGGTTATCGGCCAAACTCCTCTTATAGTCGCTTTTTCCCATCTTATCACTTTCCATGGACGTTTGTTGGTTCTCCTGAGCGCTGGTGGCATTTTCAGACAGCGCAGCCGTGGAAGACTGCGACTTGTCATCTTTTGTGGCAGCCAGGCCAGAGCCATGTTCATCACCGTCTATATATAACGCACAATATGACAAACTAAATCTTGTTCGTTCGCACCGCTAGAGACAAAACAACACAGGTGAGGTGTCAAGCTGACTTTTCTATCTAAGGCAGAGGTTCTTAAGCTTTGGACGAATTGCTTTTGTTTGTCTATCGGATCACCAACGCTTAAATTAGTTAATAAGTTAACAGCTTTGATTTTCTGTAATCTAGATATGGATGGCTTGGGAGAGAACATGAAAAAAGATTACAAGTGTTGATAACTGCATGATGAATTTTGTTTTACAAATAAAAACAAAAACACAAAATGAGGTTGAGTTCAATAATTCAAAGTTATATGGATACATAGGTTAAGAACAACTGATCTAAGATTTTATAGTCGTATTGCACATCAACAAAAAATTAGAGAACCATTGCTTGTTTTTGGTGAAGCTTTACTTTAATCATCAAATTTTGCTCCGAAAGTTGAAGCTGAGACATTTCAACTTGCGGCGAGTGCAAGAGTCCGCGAAAACAATTTGACTAAAATTAATTTACAATTTACATGCGTGGTTCATATGGCTGTGAAGTATATATAAACTACACACATATATATATATTTAAAATCGATTACTTTCACGTAAGAATACCATGAACATCTGGAATCAGAACGTAACACTTTCCCGCAGGTTGGACGCACAGACACAAAAGAATGAGTTTACTGGTAACTCTTAATTTCACAAAATGCAGGAACTTGAACGACACAAAAACGTACTTTTCTCCTCGTCTCGCTGAGAAGCTTCCTCCGCTGCTTCAGAGCTTTGCTCAACAGGGTCATCGCTCGGCTTCGACTCTTTTCTGCGACAAGGTCGAAAAGACGATGAACCAGCGATAAAAACACCCTTAGCATGTTGGTGCTGTGGGCTAGACGTTTCCAAATTGATTGTGTCAAGGTCAGTCTTGATTTGACTATCAGGAGTTGGCGATGGAGAATGGTGTTTGTAGGCAGGGAGAGACCGAAGATCAGGTAATCCTCGAACTACGAGCAACAACTGTTAATGACTTTCGTCTAACTACAAAAACGTCTGGTTACGGTTGCGCGCCCGTTGTTTGACGGTCTTCGACGTGGATTGCGTTTCTATGACTTCTATGGTAAAAAAACTTTGTAATTTGGTAATTTCCATCAGGTGTTCTGGTGGCAAAGCTTCAACCTGCAAGTGTTAAATAGAGCACAGCCCGAAGAAAACTTTACCTGGAGATTTTGTCTCTCGCTTCAGCATCTTCGGCATCTTGTTCATTCGGGAGTTGTTCGCCAGTGCTTCGGATGTTGCTCTCTTTATCCTGGGCAAGATGAAGAGATGCGGAGCACAAGACGGCAAAGAGGAGGTGTCACGGGTAAAGTGTGTGTTGTTTGTTTTTTTTGGTGTTATTATTATGCAAGGTATTTTCTGGCACTGCTGGTAGTTGCTCTGAATAGTCCAGCTGCCCACAATTACGAAGTTTAACGCAAATACAGTAACAGGGACTGTTATCGCACCGTATTGTGAATATCGTCCACTGGCAGGTGAAGAAGGAAAGCTCATCTTTACCAACGCACAAAAACATAAGGTGAACGTGGCTAATACTAGTTTAAGCCAAATAAAAAAGAACAATAATTCGCTGAAACACAGTTCTTGGAAAAAAATAAAGCAATAGACAGTTCCTCTTTCCATCTGTTTCAGAAGTAGCAAGCTGCATTACAAATGGTTGATGTTAAGAATAGTTGCAAGAATGACAAGAAAAAAGTTCCGGAGAACACATTTCATTGCGGGAAGCTGCGATGTAGATCTTTTCTGGAACGTTCGTAATATTTTAGCTTCAATCAGCACAGGAAGTTTTCAAACAATAACGAAGCGGGAACACACGAGAATTTCATCGCTCTCATCTTACGTCGGCAGCATTAGACCCTGGATCAAGGTGCAAGGTTTGTCGAGGGGTGTGCAATGACGAAATGCGAACCAACAAACCATTTCCTCTTCATCCTCCTCCACCTTTTCTCCTGCAATTTCCTCCCCAGGTTCCGTCTCTTGGTGATCGCCAGTCGGGTCAACATCCATCTCTTCCTCCTCCTCGACCTTTTCTCCAACATCATTCGCTTCCGGGGTTACATCGTCTT
>Ga0210059_1012854_pt1 | contig 12586 bp, 8 predicted proteins | sample Ectturendosymbi2_FD_188042 | JGI IMG/M metagenome (GOLD analysis project Ga0210059, IMG submission 188042) | Ecteinascidia turbinata endosymbiont from Florida, USA - Sample 2 (SPAdes) (version 2) | ecosystem: Host-associated > Tunicates > Ascidians > Unclassified | place: Key West, Florida...
TGACATGTAGGCTACGTTTTACGGTTAGGTTTGCTGTTTTGGAATTTACGCTGTCACTGAGCGCTCTAATCTAGCCTGTAGTTAACTGCAATGTAAGTTCGTTGTAGAGTAATTTTGATGCCTTCGCAAAGTAATAACATGAGCTGCACTCATTCATAAAAGCTTGTAGGAAAAAATAATATAATCTACAGCTTATTCAACTTTTGTCCAGTCTGCTCAGTCCCGTCACCACGAGGGGGGCTTGGCAGACTTACCCCCCAAACAAAGCTCCAAGCCCCCCAAATTGAAATATGAAGCACTATCAAGTCAGTAGAGTTTTAGTCAATTTTTAGAATGTCAAGCCCCTCCGCACAAACCCAAACCCCCCTATCGAAAACTTTCTAGCAACCTTCTGAGTCTGCTGCTTATTCATCTTTTGTCCACAAGAAGCCCAATCTTACCCAAATGAAACAATAATTTAAATACTTACGTGCGCAGTGGCATAACATGCTCAAAATTTTGGGTGGGTCAAAATGTTTGATTTTAGGCGAGCAACAGTATTTTGTTTGAGATGCTGTCTCTTAAAGCACAAAATGACTAAATATTCTAAAAATTTGGAAGGGCCATGGCCCCCTGCCCCCCCTTGCTACGCCTATGTACGTGCGGTTTATGTAACGTGTATGTAATGAAAATACTTCGTGTAAACACTTGCTATTTATATAACATTGAGGCCACATTCTTTATATAAAAACGTGTTTATTAGAACTTTCATTTATTGTGAAATAAACACATTCGGATTACCCAAATTGAGCAAATTAAGCTATGCATTTAATATTTTCGTCCTTATGCCTGTGCAAGAAATGTTTTTTTGAAGGTTATCCAAAAAAATCACCCCAATGGACGTTTCTGTGTCGGAAACCATGGATCAAAAAACGTATCTGAGAAAATTTAGGGGGGATTAAGCCCCCTTAGCCCCCTCCCTAGATCCGCCTATGGCTCTGTGTATAACTAAAATCCTGTGTAGCCTACGTATGTCAGTGCATCTGCAAAAGTTACATTACCCATTCCTTCAAACATAGGCGGACACCTTGCCATTACATGTTTAGTGATGCAACAAAGAGCATTGTCTGGCTACGAACATCCGCTTCGATTATATTATATCGGATTATGATCCACAACAGTGTTGCCAGTTTGTTTTTTTGAGGCCAAATTTGTAGTTTTTGGCCTTTTTTAAACTCCTTTGGCTTTTGTAATTTTTGAAAAAAGGCCAAATGAAAGTTGGCTTTTTTGGACTTTATTGACCAATTCAATTTTTATGTCGATTTGGCAGATTTAAAGATGGTTTTGTCAGATTTCGAGACACTGGCAGATATCTGCATATTGTTTCTGGACACAGAATGATAAATTTTTGTTGCAAACTCTGCACGAGAAGTTTAAAATATTTGGTTTTGCTGTCTCATGCTTTTAGTTTTGCTGTATCAGGTTACTCCTTAGCAAAAGCAAAATTTTTGAAACGTTGAGTAATTGAGTGAGCTTTATACAGTATATTTTCTTTTTAAAGTGTTGTGCAATCTGTAATGTGTGTTTAAAAGTGTCGTTGTGTATTTTTCTTGCATTTCGCTCTTTTAGTGCTTTCTGGCTTTTTCTTAGGGTTGATTTGACCTTGAAGACCCAACTACTCATGTAACTTTTTTACTTGTGCCACTTCTGGCGATTTGCCGCCTCGCACTTGGACGAATGTGTAGGCTAACCTCTTTTGGTCACCACCGGAAGTGCTACAGTTTTCGCACCCAACTATAATTCTTAATTACTCTCGTGATTGCCGCCCAGTGACATTTTCTTATATTGGGCTATGTTTCTATTAGCGTCCATCTTATTTTCATATCGGCTCTCTTTTTCACGACTGCCACCAACACTCCCCCTTCTTCAAAATTTGCATCTTTTGTATATATTTCCACATTATCTTGTTTTCTTCACATGCCTACTTGAAAGAGTGTCTGTAATCCTCTTCTTTCATTGTCAGCACGTTTCTTCTTTTCTTTCCTCTTTTGTGCTCCTGATTTATGCAGAGGCATATTTCAAATGAACAAATGATTAAAAAAATTATTAGAAATTGCTAGCTTTTCCTTTTCAACATTAAAAATCAAGTTACTTATAATAAATTTCAAAGTAAAACTCCACTCCTCCACGAGGAGGCCTGCAGTACTGTAGTTTGCAACTGTTTGCATATAGTCTTCTATAAATTACAATTGGCTAAAGAAGCAAAATGCGCTCCATTTCTAATAATTTTTATTAAACATTAAACTTCACAAAACTCAAGTTTTAGTAATTGATATTACCTGCTTTACTGATCAGCATCTCCTGTGCTCGCTTTGGCATCGATTCTACTATTTTTTGGCAGTTTCTTTTATTTACTGCCCCGATACCATGCTTGAATGATGGCCTCTATTAACTTGGTCATGGTGGCGCAATCCAATATTTTTAACCGAGATTTTGTCATTTATCACAAAGTTTCAATGGAGTTAAGATCCAGCGAGTTTCTAGACCAATCTAACACATAATTTGTGTTTCCTGAACATCGCCTTCAGTTTCAGGAAATGCCCTTCCCATATCTGTAATGACTTTTCTTTCAATTATGGTAAGGCATTTGTCCGAATGTGCCACACCCTCAATTGGATTAAGACAAGTGAACCTGTTCCAGAAAATCTAAAACTGTCCCAGAATATCATTTCGGGATAATTTACATACCTCATTGAAATGGGCAGGACTTAACTGCTCACCCTTTGTGATCCTGACAAATCTGCTGTGCTTCCCTTGAACGAAAAAAACATTTTTATCTGAAAGCAACTTTTTTCCAGTTTTCTACAATCCAATTTTTAAGGTTTTTGCCCGTTTTATCTTTCCTTCTTCATTTTTTTTGAGTTAGAAGCTGCATTTTAGTGGTTTCTAAGCCTTTATGCCAGCCTCCAGTGGGCGGGGTCTCATTGCAGCCTACTTGAGCATACGTGAACTCCAGCATGCATTAAAATCCAAACTCGTCTTCCGTGCACACATTTTGCAATTTTCAACGGCTGTTTGGATATAGTTTTAGTGCTGCGAAAGCGTAACAATGTGACTCCCCTTCTTAGGTGGGATATCTGCCATTACAAATGACAGATATTCTGACATGTGTGACTCTCAACCACACACAACAGAAAAAATTGGCTTCATTCTATGACACTGTTGCGATCGGAAATCCCGAGCGGCGTGTGCGCAAAGCTTCGCACCGTGGCAGTAAGCAACAATAGAGATCATGCTCGCAATCTCTCTTTGCGTACGCTAGTCATCATGTTCAATCGTTCACACGTTAATATCGGCAGAGCTGCCACGTCGCAATCTCTCTTACTATTGCTTGCTCGCGCCACATATGTGTATGGTGCTGTTCTTCACGCTCATCCCGTTCGTGGTGAATCATACAATCAACGCAACACCACCGGAGAGGTTGCAACAACACCATTGAGCGAAATAAAATCGTATGTGGCGTCACAAAGCGTATTTTCGACTTTTCCGACACGTCACGCTATACTTGGTGCAACAGCAGCAATTGAGATTTTCCCAAACGCACACCAAAAGAAATGGTGAAACATTGTATAACGACTGAAAAAACTTCTGTCAATTAATTTGCACAAGACTGTATAAAGAAAACTATAACAATAAAAACTTTGCATAATTGCCCATTTCATTTTTGTACTTTGAGGTTCGTGGGACCCCTAGACTCTTATGGGCTCCGGGACGGCGGCCCTCTCGTGGGGCCTGATTGATTCAAACTCTTCACCAATGTGGAGACTGGTTACTCGAGTATAAAAGAAACTAAACTGAACGCTCAGTAGACGCACTGTTCTCTTGTTTTCTCCAAGTGAAGTATTTGTTGCACTTTCTCAAGTGCGACAGAAATATAGTGCAATTGCTCTGGGCTTATGTTCAACTAACACAGTTAAGTGCAGCCTAAACAGTTGTTACTAAGTGGCCTACAAGTGTTGTTGAACAAAGGAGAACTTGCCTCTGTGTGAAAATTTCAACCGTTCTGTTTTTGAACACATCAAATAGTTCTGAACAGATGATTGGCTCTGATGAGATAGAGCCACCATAGAAGTCTTGTTTGATCAATACTTACATAATTTTGCAAAAACAAACAAAAATACTGCTGGTCGATGCAACTTTGTCACCTTTGTGGAGATTAGTTACCACAAAATTTATAGGTGTTTTTTACACGTACAAAATCACTATCGCTTTATAAATTAAATTGTTTTGCTTGATATTTGGAGGTGAACCGCATTAGCGGGCCGGACTGAAAAGAAAAAACGTCCTCGGTCCACGTGCGGTTAATGGGCGGTCCGGTCTCAAAAAATCTTGGACCGCGTAATCTCTAGCGCATTGGCTGGGATACGTCATGAACAGAACCATCGCCAGACGGTCGTCAACAGGGACTTTACGCTCGTGAAGGGGGAGCTGGACAATCAAATTTGACAAAAATTCCACTAATAACTTATAGTGGTTCATATTTCAATTTTTGGAGGGGGTTAAGTCCACCAAAGCCCCCCTTGGCGACGGGACTGGTCATGAATCAGGCATCATGCGGTGCCGGATGGGAATGTTGCAATCACAAAGGCTTTCATATGATTGCGGTATCAGCAATATACGACGTTCAGTGCTGTTCCACTGTCGTTGATGACGCTAGACGCCACAGTGGTTGTGGACTTTGTGCCAATTCAAAGTTTGGTCAACTCATTAAACTTGTCCCTGTTGACGTTTCACCTGCAGATAGGGTTACCAGACCACTTGAAATTTTTTCAAGGACATTTTATTGTTTTGTGATCATTGAAATTTTACTTCATGCCTACTTTGAATACTTTTCAGACAAAGTTGAAAACATGTGTTGAAAACATGCAGCACATGTTTTCAAGAACCTTTCTGAATAACAATGGGTCATTAACCACGTTTGTTAAGAACGTGAAATAAATTAGTCCTACATGTACATTGTACACGCTATTCTGTTCAATGTAATCAATAGTTCAATAATGAACAATTTCACAAGTATTCAAGAACTTTCAAGGACGCCGGAAAATTCTCAAGGACAACAAAATGTTTTTCAAGAATCATTGACATGACCAGTTTTGATAGCAAATTCAAGGAAAGTCCTTGACCCTCAAAGACGTCTGGCAATGTTACCCGCAGATGAAGTGTTCGAATATTGTGTGGTAGCCGATGCCACTTTCCATTTGAGAACTAATCTGATGAGAACAACGTAACCAGGGCGAAACCTTCCTCAAAATAAAACTATGTTTAACTATACACTGTCTCGAGCACGAAGAGTTGTAGAAAACAGTTTTGGAATTTTATGGTGGTGCATTTTCAAAAGTCTCGTCATGGTGCACACAAATGAAACTGTCGCAATTACCTAAGCAGCATGCTGCTTGCACAACTTACTCCAGAAAAAGAACCAACGTCAGCTACAAAGATACACACCAGGGTACAAAATACCGACGTTTTCCATGCAACGTTGTGTATAATTAATACGTTGCTTGATTATGCACTTATGTTTTGTTGAAACACAACCAAAAACACGATAAACGAGCGAGGTTAATGAAGTCCGCATATTTTAAATAATACTGCTCTTTCCTCAAAACAGCCATAGCAATCATAGCATGTCCGAAACACTGCTGTCATTTTCAAGGTCATCTGGCATGGTATTGAAATGTGGTTTCGTTAATATATCATGAAAGATAAACATAAACGCAAGACGTTGAAGTGAAGACTGCCAGGTATAAGGGAGCATGTGCGTCAAAATATTGCATCTGGGAAGGTGGAAAGTTCGAAGAACATTCACAGAATCAGAAAAGTACGGCGAAACGCAGGTAACACCGAAGTCTGCAAATTTTTCGTCAAGTTGCAGCTTCATAGAACACTTGAGAGGAATCAAACGAAAATATCAACCACATACTGCCAGGCCCGTAGCCAGGTTTTAACGTTGGGGAGAATACATTTTTGTGGGGCACTGCCCCGCCCCGTGGCTACGGGCCTGCATGCCGCATTGCCATGGTGACAAAATGTACTACTCCTCACCAGCAGCATACAAACATTTGCTGATGTCCATCATTGTGCGTTTTGCTTGTTTGTGTGGCAGGGCCTGCAGATGTGTAGCAACCATGTTTCCAAATGCTGTGTATTGATTCGTATTACAATTTCTGCAATCTTCTCTATTGGGAGGTACTTCGGAAATAACTTCTTTGTTGCTGTGCAACATTTCCGTAACAGCGACCTGCAATATATTTTCAAAAATAATGGGTATGATAGATGCCAGTCGTATAACTTCAGCACTACATGCTAAGCAGAAAAAATAACGTTGTTTGAATAATGCGAGTTGTTTACATATGAGCTGCAGAACGTTCTCACCTAGAGAATATTTCCCAACTCAACTTTCTAACGAGAACGCATTTAAGAGTAATTCACAGCTTAAATCATTGAAGTAACTTCCATGGAATGATTTTGCCACTTGCAACAGTAAAGCATTCTGGTTGTGACACTAAGCTGAAATATCTGACTTCCATCATATGCTGATAAGAAACAAACGCTGCACATCATTATCTTACCTTAAAATCAGGTTTTGCTTGTTTTCTACGCTTAGGAGTTGGGCCTCCCCTTGTATGAGCACTATCGGTGCTTCCTTCATTGAAGCTACTATCCATGGTCCGTGGGAAAGCTTAGATTAACATGTAAAAGATACAGTGTACAAGTCAACACTAGGTTAGTTTGGCATCCAATATGTTATGGTTTTTGAAGGTGTACACATCACAACACTCTAGTGAAGGGTAACTAACTACTCGTGCATTTGAGTACTTTTAAGTTAAGACAGCATCAAGATACCTGTTCCACAGGATTCACGCATGAACTTTTCGTCTTCAGCTGATGGACTTTGCATTAACTCATCATCCACGCTGCAGAGCCTTGTGAAGTTTTGTGATGATGTAGGTTTAGGCAAGTTGCGGAGAATTCTGTGAAGACGTAGACTTTTTGGACTTGGCATATTACCATAGGCTTTTGCTAGCACATGCATCACACACAGCCATTACCTGGACCAAAGATGACAGGCTTGAAAACAACCCATTAATATAATCAGTTTTTTTTAAGAAAAATGTTACGTACCTGGTACGGACACGAAATCTCTGATTCTAGGGACCTGAATCGGGTCCCTAAAACACCTTTGAAAAACCTGATATAATCAACACCAAAACCCTTAATACAATGCATTTGATTTGAAGGTATGCTGACAGTAAAAGTAACAGATGCATTCATTGCTCAATGCAGCATTCTTGACAAAACTCACACACTGATGGCATGCGATGCAGTATATATAAAGCTGTGAAGGAATATTATGGCTTTATAATACTCTCCAACAGCAGAACTAGCCTCTGCTCCATTTGCTTCAAATGCTCTTAGAACCTTTTCTTTTGTGAATCAGTCTCTCAATGAGGTTGATTCAGTTTGGCAGCCCTTCACTGTAAAGCTTGTGTTGGATAAATTTGTAGTAAAAAGCAGATCAATGAGCACTTCACTGCACCAGCAAGTGTGTTCTTTGTGGAATACAGTGAGAACACTTAGAACTGAATGACCAAGCCAATGAAAATACTGAATACCTGACTCATAAGAAATTAGTTATGTTTCTGACTGGACAGATTCCATGCTCTGTACAGAGTTTTTGTTGTTTGTTGCTATAAACTAACAATAGTGTTAAGAATGTGTCTGTAACCCTACGGTTCTGTCTTCAATGCAGTTGCAAAAAGTGTCTCTAAACCTGTGATTCCGCCGGTTTCAATGCCTTGTGCTAGGTTCTGTTTTGTCTGTTTTTATCAACCTGCGTTCTGCAGAGTGTGTGTGTTCATACTATGGGCTTTGTCTCTGCTCATAAACAAATAAATTAAATTAAATATGTAATCAATCACATATATGCATTGCTTCAAGATAATTCTGAAACTTCACAATGCTGTGTAACTAAAAAGTACAAAAAATCTTTTTACTTTTATCAGTTCAAACTCGCATTTACCTACTGAAATTAAATAATCACTCCATCTTTGAAATAACTTTCAAGTTAAATAATCTGGAAGAGCAGAAATGAAAGTTAATGTCTTTGCATATGCTGGAATCAACTGAAGATAGGCCTGCAACAGACTTTCAGGAAAAATCCTTAAAATTAAGTAGCTGGTTACATCTGATATTTGGATTAATTTCAAACTGAAGTACACAACTGATATTCACATTCAGTTCTGAACACCATGCATTTATAACTTTGCAAGAATGATATGATTAGAATCAACTTTCTCTGATTTTTTTCATAACAATAATTTCAGTAAGCCTGCATAAATGTCAATGCATTGCAATTGATGTTTACTTGTATGTTACTGGAAGAAGTCATGTACAGATTTGAGCAGAAAACAAGACTGCCTGTCACTTGTATGAACAAACCATTGCAGACCATGAACATTTATCAATATGATATACACCTGAAACATGCATGAACTGTTTTGGTGCACACAGTAAGTAGCTGCCAGAATATGCAAGTGACACAAGGTTAACACAAGTTTACCTAAAAGTAGGTAAACTTAGCTGTTAACGCTGCTACTTTACATACTCTTTAGGTATACTGATTCTTATCAAGTATGGCTGCCAGGTGTAACGTTCAGTATAAACCAGAAAGCGTTCTCAAAGCAAATACTGTAGAACAAAATTAAATATACTGCTTTCATTCAAACTTTAGCACTTGATGAACAGTGACATTCCTGTTGGGTACTGGTTATAAAATAGATGGCATAAGCTCATCATTTTTGCTTGGCGTACATTGCTTGTGGCATCACACTATGTTTTATTCACATTTCCAAACTAACCTTTCAGCAGAGTTTGATGAAACTCTCTCTTTTCTATTTGCTCTCACATTTTCACTGTGACAAGAAACTGTTAGTGTTTCAAGACTTTGGTTGCTTACTGCAGTATATATTATTTGGAGTCCAAGAACCTTCAATGAAAAATCTGCTTCAAGATGTTTCTTGGATTTTTCATGCCTTTGGATAGCTAAAGACAAATGATTTAAATCGGAATAACCTTCTTTAGTCCATACTGATGATCCTACATTAAATAGTACGCATGGCCAACAATATAGTTTGTTTCTTTTGCTACATCCTGTGAGCCAAGGTATTTCATCAAATCGAGAATTTGAAAATGAACGTGTAATTGTTCTTCGTCCTTGCTTGGAACACATTGACAACTTCGACATGTCAGGTTTTGGTTTCCCTTTCTCCAGAATAGACAATTTTTCCTCCATTGTTCGTGCTGAAAATGGTTTTTCCAACAACGACAAAATATCCATATTTTAAATTTTCTGCAAAAATGATTGGCTTCAAAAGCAAGTCTGTAATTTATCATAAAAATTTAATCTTAATTACATTAAAGGACATAATTTCTAGAATCTGGAATGCATTCAAAATTAATAATTAGTGTTGATCAAAACAATAAACTGAACTACAGGTCAATCTATTTATAAATCAACAGATTTTTTAAATTTTGTAACCATTCGTCATACATTTTGCTAATTCTTATATATGTGATAAAGACTGAAAAATTGTGATGATAGCAAAAAAATGCATGAAATATCTTTACCGGCAGCCGAGATACAGCATTTTGAATTTTTGGCCACTAGGTGGATTTTTAAAGGTAAGCGCAACCAAATTTTTATTTCTCACATTCAATTTTTGGCAATAACTCTTTACCTTGAAAGATTTTTATAATGAAAACAAGTATTTTACCATTTCTGATCTAGGAAATTCATTTTCTGAAGTTAAAATATTGATAAGATGAGGATTTCAACACAAAGTTTGAGGTTGAAAATTTTCTTAAAGTTTCTTTAAATACCTCATCTAGGGGGCGACAATATTTTGGTGCTTAAAGTTTCTTTAAATACCTCATCTAGGTGGCGACAATATTTTGATGCATTGGCAGCTGGTAAAAAGTTGCCAAGAAAATTTTTTTTCATTCAATAATGCAAATCTGGTGATATAATTTCACCAATTTTGATTGATGTAAGTTTTGTATGTAAGAAGGTATCCTACTTCAAAGATCACAAGAAATTTACGTAAAATAACATCTTTAGAATTCTGCATAAGAATATCATTTGGTAGTTGCATTTGCTGCAATATCTTTAGCTTGTTTTGCTTTTTTCAAATTCTGAACACCAATTAATAATTCTCTTGAGAAGTTGAGTTACTACAACATGAGAAGTATTGTAAACTGCTCACTGGATAAAGCTTTAGGGGACAAATGTCATAAACCTACCTATACAAGAGTGAAGCAAGAAAATCTTGTTGATGGAGGCCTGGGCTACAACACTCGGATACACTTGAAACTGTACATATGCACTACTACAAGTGCTTCATTGGTAATGCATTTGAGAAAAATTTTCTCAATGCTGTGATGTATTCAAAAACCACAGAAAAAAGTCAATGCGAACCATAAGGCAAGGTGGGCAAACAGTTTCTATGGAGGGTCACATTCAAAACTTTATTGCTACCAGGAACCACATATATTACATTTGTTTACTTCAGTTAAAATTTGTTTCAAAATATGAATAAATAATATCATTGTAACCTTGCATTGTTTTATTTCACACTGACGCTGTAGTACACATAGACATTGTTAAAATTACTAGAACATTTCTTCAACATATGGTATGTATTATCCATTTACATGCTCATACAAGTTGGATGTGGTCCAAGGGCCGCAGTTTGCCTACCTTGCCATGAGGTGACTGTTGCAATGTCAGAGGAATGGGAAATGCAATCAACAAAGTTTTTCCTTGTTGGAAAAAATGTGCTATATGCTAACAAAAAGTTTAGTAAGTTTTCTTCGTTTCAGCCAGTTCTTTCGATCCACTGCTTGGTCATGCTAGATCTTAAGCAAGGCTTGAGCAGCCATTTAATTGCTTCATTATCCAGAACCATCAGGGCGTTGCAGTCCATGTGGAGTTCAATGTATTGGACATTTGAGGACCACATGTTTGGCAGTTTGTTTCTGCACCACACTCACAGGCCGCAGAGGTGATGTTAAAAAAGCGACATTGACAGAGTCAGTGAAACCACCTCTCAAATCAGTTCTGTTGCAAGTTACTCTGACAGTGGTTCAAGAAACCGCACAAAGGTTTCCTGTAAAATTATACCTTAAATGCAAACTGGATGCATGTCAAGTGCCTCCAGCTGTTACCCATGGGATACCACAGAAGCAAAGGAAAAATCATGAAAAGAAAAAGATACAGAAAGTGGTTCAAAAACTGGAGAGTGCTTTTAAAACATTTGTGAAGAATTGTGTTGCAATCAAGATCAGACTGAACTTTCAACATCCGAGTTGAACACATTGAAAAAAGCTTTAAGTGATTTGCTAAATTTGACGCTTTGTAGATAAATAGAAAATTTGTTATCAGCAAAATCGTACCTAAAAAAAGATGGAGCAGAAAATAAGGTTTTCACTTTTCAATATTGTTTTGTCACTGGATTGCCACTGCATGTATACTACATTGTCTGTAGATTCACTTGTCAACATCTCTGTTTTAAACAATAGATATAAAATATCTTTTCCAGGGCAACTCCCACATCTGTGAATCATGCACATTTTATTTTCTGTTCTGCACACAATCACAAACACTAAATCTTTTTTATTTTGCTTCAGGTTTGCAGCATTGCATAGTAAGATGGTGTTTTGGCAGGGTTGCCAACCTGTTTTCATAAAAAAGCCAGACCTACTCACAAAAAAATCCAAAAAAATCCAGACTTAGTCACAAAAAAAGCCAAAAAAATCCAGACGTAGTCACAAAAAAGCCGAACCTAGTCACGAAAAAAGTTAGACTTAATTACAAAAAAGCCAGATCTAGTTATACGAAAAGTGTAAAAACAGACTTAGTGACAAAAAAAACTAAAAGAGCCAGACAAAATCACAGGCAAGGCCAATAAGCAGTTATTAAACACACACAGCTTAAAAACATGCAGCAGTGGCTCTTAATGTAGTAATGAATGTTACTGTCTGTCTGAATCTTTATGTCACTTTCACATATACTTGTTTATATTTTTTACTAGCAGCAATTAGAATGAATATAATCTTCATTCCTACTAATAAATCTTTGAGATCTGCATCTTTCAACCAGTCTAGTCAAAGCCTATCATAAATTTCTAGGTGTGCACCACTTAAGATTTTTCTTCTGGCTTGCTTCATTAGTATCAATCATTGTCATTTGAAGTTGAACTCACTGCATCTTGATAATATTTACAGTTTATACAGTACCTGTTCACTGCTTGTTCATCAGTTACGCTGAAGACTTAGACTGGGTTCATAAAACAAGACAAACAAAGATGATAAAAGTGCATACCATATCCTAAATCACTGCTGGCACTACGTAGTTAAAATCTTAAAGATCCCAGATTTTAAGAAAAAAAACTAGAAAGGCATGAAAAACCCAGACCTAGGAGTAGAACACCGACTTGGTACCCGTGGCGGGATGGCACTAAACGGAGGGCCGGCGGGTCGGGCGGGCTGG
>Ga0210059_1012855_pt1 | contig 12586 bp, 7 predicted proteins | sample Ectturendosymbi2_FD_188042 | JGI IMG/M metagenome (GOLD analysis project Ga0210059, IMG submission 188042) | Ecteinascidia turbinata endosymbiont from Florida, USA - Sample 2 (SPAdes) (version 2) | ecosystem: Host-associated > Tunicates > Ascidians > Unclassified | place: Key West, Florida...
GTCTTTCCACATTTTAACAATCTCTGAACCACCATTTGTCCCTCCCACCAATGTTGGTAGTGATGAGGATCTGTTTTTGTTATTGACCTTTCGCCAAAATGACTTCTTGGTTTTATCAGCCTGTAATGCAGCTGCTAGGCCATTTGCCTTGTGCATTTCAGCATTTTTGCGGCATTGCCGCAATGAATATTTGAAATATTTTTTTGTTTTAGTCATGTTTCTGTATATGTCACCAGTCTTGGGTCTATTGCAGTTTACCCAAAGCCGGAAGGCTGCCTTTGCAATTTGGTGTTTTGATTTGACCACCGAGTTCCATCCAGGAACATAAGCCAGGAGACTCAACAATATGCAGTAATTATAGACCGATCTCCTTTCTACCACAATTTAACAAAATTTTTGAAAAATTGTTGCATGACAGATTATATTGTTACTTGAAAGATTTTAGTTTGTTGTCTGAACATCAGTATGGATTTCGACCAAATTCTTCAACGACCTTGGCAGTGGAAGATATTTATTCTAACCTTTTCTCCAACCACGATAAAGGACTGCACACTTGTTCGCTATTTATTGACTGCTCGAAAGCAGTTGGTACTGTCGATCATGAAATCTTATTGAAAAAAATGGAAAGGAATTTTGGAATTAGAGGCATACCACTGATTTTAATGAAAAGCAACTTGACAAATCGTAGACAGTTCACGTTTGTGCAAAATATGGCATCTAAAATTAATAAAATGACATGTGGCGTTACACAGGGTTCCACCCTTGGCCCATTATTTTTATCATGTATGCAAATGACCTTCCCAAATGTTCTTCATTCAGTACTAAACTATATGCTGATGACACATATTTATGTTTGGCTCATAGTGATATAAAAGAATTAAAACTAATGGTAAATAATGAATTAATAAAAGTAGATGAATGGATGTGTCTCAATAAATTATCTATAAATTATGCGTAATCCATATATTTTCTAACAGGAAATTCATTTAATAAAGCTGAGGAAGAAAAAAGGAATTTCAAAATTAACATTAATATTGTTGTGTTACACCGGAAAACGTCTGTAAAATACTTAGGTGTTTTGTTAGATGAATCTTTGAATTGGACCTCCCATGTCAAATACTTTAAAATCTAAGTTATGGTTTGCTTCAAGTATGATATATAAAATTCGAAACTTTGTACCAACTACTGCTTTAAGAATAATCTATTACTGTTTCGTATATAGTCATCTCCCATATTGCATCGTATCCTATGGAACAGCTTGTGATTCTGTGCTTCAACCTCTTAATACTATCCATAATGATGTTTTGCGCGCTCTCACATTTAGTCATTTTAAATGTCACATAACTCCTTCATATAAACAGCTGTTTTTTTTTTTAAATAAAAGATATATATCAATTAGAGCTATCTAAATTAATGTATAAATTTCATAACAATACATTACCACAATCATATAACAGCTTTTTTCAAAAAATTACAGAAACTCATTGTCATTTCACTAGATCAGCTGCCAACCAAAATTACTTTGTCCCCAGAGTTGGCTCTTCTCTGGGGAAAAGAAATCTAACATATCAAGGAGCAGTGACATGGTCCAGCATACCACAAGAGTTTAAAAATTTCTCATATAGTAGATTCTCCAAAAATTATAAAATGTTTCTTATCGCACTCTACAATACGTAACAAGCTTGACTATTTGTAATAAATTGCATTTTGTATTTGACTAAGATAATTTAATTTCTCATCGTTGTCAATTACATGATACTTGTTTATTTCAAATGAACTACTCATTATTTGTCTGTCATGTTTTTCTGCTGAAAATGGTGCCTAATATTACCTGTACTACAATGTCTCTGGTCTGTACTGTCTTCATGTTGGCTAAATCAATATTGTATATTAGACTGAATTTGCAGTTTATTGTTATTTGCCATTTATTGTTATTTGGTATATCGAATATTATTTTTTTCTTTTGTTTTCAACATTTGTTTATAGATAATAGCCATATACTACTGGTTATAGTATTTTACACAATTTTTAGGGACACCTTGACAAGATAACCTTCGGATTTTTCGGTGTCCCTGCCCCACGTTTATTCTTTTGTTGATGTACCTGTGTATGTATAATGTTTTATACTGGCGGCTAAAGCTCAATACAATACAATGCTCCAAAGGGTTTATTCAAAGAGTAAAAAACTTTTCTACTTCTTTCATTTTTGCAACTACACCAAGACGGTAACTAGTCATGTTTGCAGCTCCGCATGTGCACACTCTGTCAGTTCGCCCACTGTTTCTCACCAAAATATTCTTTAACATACACTGGAAACATTGAGCAACAGACGTTCTTCTTGGAAATTTTCTTTTCCTGTTAAACGCATGACACAATTAGTCACGTCAGCAGCTGATTTGTTTGAGTTAGTTTGCAAAATACCTCAGCTTGTTTAAATAACGTAGTCCTTGGCATTAATTGCCTGATCTTCAATCCTTCACTGATCCGTGCCATTAGAAAATGGTATAATCTCAAGTTTCTAAGCTGCTTGGGGAACGAAAACTTACATATTTATATGCAGATAGGATGCACGGGTTTACTAACTCTTCCCCAATGGAGAATGATTTTTTGTTTTATATATTTCAGGAGAAATTGGATATAATGCATGAAAAAGTTATTCTTTAGTAGTGGCCGTGGTTTTGATTTGCCTTTTTTGACCATACATCTCGCTGTGTAGTCTTTGAAAATAATCCAGTGGCTTTCCTTGAAGATTGCTGTGTTTGAATTGGGGGCGTACAGAGTTCTGCTGATGCCTGCAGCAACTGCTTGATTGTATGCCCCCTACCTAATTCTAGCATTGAGGAATGTGAGAAAAAAGGCAATACACAAAAACTGGTGTTCACAAAACAAGTTTCAACCAATCAAATCCATACAGCATATGTTAGCAGCCTTACAATACAAAAAAGCATCCAGTCACAGCATTTTAGTTTTTTTAATTTCATTCTTTGGATGTCCAGACCATCACCTTGTTCGCCCCCGTCTGCAAGCCCCTGCTTCGAATGAAAGTGACGAGCAAGTGGAAGGTTTCATTGCATCATTTAAGAGACTTGGGAGCATATTAAACATAGTGGCTGATACGGCTGTTCACTATATCGAGCTACTGTAGAGTCAAGGTCCAATTTTTTTAATCATATTGCCTGACAATATCTCCGATTCAGTTTTTAGTTCATCCTACCACTGTCAACACATCTGCACATACTCTTTTTACAGTGTGTTGTAAATTTGAAGCACTGGTACTTGCTTCATGTCCACTTTGAGCTGTTCTTTTCTGACAGTTGAAATTAGTCCTTGTTAAAAAAGTGAAAAATCACTGTTGCTTTGTTGACTGCATTTTAAATCTTCCACGATATAGATAACACAGCTATTGCCAGTGGCATATCATTAAGTTTATTGTAGAACATTTCCGATACCCATCTCAAAATTTCCTAGCTGTCACCAGTACTAAACCTTTAAAAACCTGTTTAGTACCAATAGCCGCCATTGTACTTTCTCAATAATAATGAGACCGCACAAGGATTTTATTTTGTGTCATAATATCCTGTCTAAACCAGCTAAGCGTTACAGTTGGAAAAGAACGCGCCACCGAAGATGCTAGGCTGGGTTCCCTGTCTGTCATACCAAAGACTTGAATAGTGGTAGGGCCTACTTTCAGCTTGTCTATCATGCTTGACATTGCGTGGTGCTACTACTGACTTGCCATAAGGGCAACATTCACTACAAAAGCACGGTGCGAACAAGCAGAGATGGACACCTCAAAGAACACTTGTCAGTCTATTCAATAGCAAGCCACATGTCATTGACCAGGATTTTACTGAATTTAACACGAACGTCAACCATTTTCAGTTACTTGACCAAATATGTAAATTGTTTTATGAACCGACAAAAACTCTACACGGACTGGCGGTTGAGAACCACTGCTTAAGTGCATTTCATCACATTGGAAATTATATCTAATCGACCACGGCTCAACAAAGCTCGAATTCTTATTTACTAAATATTCGCTCCACTGTGACAGACCAACTTATTGTTGAAATATTGATGGATGTTTAGATTGACACAGCAACAGTTCACAAAATACTTTTAGGTAATTATGCATTCACAACTTTTCATGATTTTAGTTCAATCTGCTGTGAACATGTTCAAAAAGTTTTTAAAAATTATGAGTGATCAAATAATCGTGGCTACCTAGTAAATTTGAAATTAATGTGATAGACGCTTTAAATATTTCAACCTACATTATTTTACCAAATTAAGCAGGTTTTGATATCATATTTTATGATGTCATGTATTTTGCGTGCCCACAGAATATGCAAAAGCACCGCTTGAGCTGATCAGAATTATAAAAACATCAAAAAATTCGGTTTTAGCAAATTGATACGTTCTAACATATTTGAATCACAAAGGCTTGGTGAAAGACCACATGGGTCAACTGCTCAGACCCCTGTTGCTAGCATACATTTATTTTTTATTAACACTTTGGCACCTGGGCACTTTCGGGGATTTGGGAAAAAAAACACCGAAACGCACGTGGCTTTGTGAGCGGAATTTCTCCAGATCAGTAAGTGCTACGGACCTGGTCGAAGCGTCAAAATACATGGCCAGTCTTCTAGTTTGCACTCGAAAAAATTTATTTGGTTGAGGGTGTGGATTTTTTGTGAGTGACGTCATAAGTGGACGACTTTTAGGCCACTTTGGCCCACTTTGCCTGGCCCTGGGCGCCAACCGTTAGGTGGTAGTATTTCGCTGAAGTTTTTACTGGAAACTAGGCTACAATCTGAATCTTTTGATACTTTGGATGACCTGCTAAGGTTTCGGGTTCAAAAGTTGTGATGTAAGTTAGTAAAAATGTTTGACTAATTAGTTAATTAATTTGTATATTTTAGATCATAAATTTTGAACCAGAAACGCTAGAAAGTTGATCAAAGGCTTAAAAGACTCGAACTCTAGCCTAGTTTCCAATGAAAACCTCAGCGAAACACTTTGGCCTAGCGGTTGGGCCCTAGGCCAGGCAACATGGGCCAAAATGACCCCAACACTACTTCACTTATGACGTTAGTCACAAAAAATCCGCACCCCCCAACCAAAAAAAATTTTTTCGAGTGCAGACTAGAAGAGTGGCCGATCCATTTGAGCCCTTGAACAGCTCTCCAGCGCAATCGACATAGGAGCTATGGCGTTGGAAGGCAACCGTAAACTGCTGTTTTTTAGTCTGAAATCGAAGTACGAATATATCATACACCGGCTCTCAAAGTGTCAAAGACGTAGGGATGGGGGTGGACATTATTTACGAATACTGAATCCAGGAGACATTTCACATGTTATAAAGTAAACTAAATGCATTGAAGCAACACTAGATAAAATAAGTAAACAAAACAAAAACAACAAAAAACAGAGGGGGAAAAACATGCCTATGCACAGCAGGGGCGGGGTGAGCAACTGTTGAGATAAACAACTGAAGGGAAAATAGGGGTACTAAAACTATGTTGCAGAGAAGTAACAAGCATATGAATTGAAAATTAAAAAGAATTTTGGCAATACAACAGGATATTTTTGTATTGTTTTCCAAATGTGTAAGGTGAGTATGTTTTCAAATTGCTAGTAATGTCAAACCAAGTTTTGGTACCAGTATACTTTGAAGAAAGCTAGCCCAGAGACGTTTTCATTCTAGGTAAATGATATTTTTCCGAAGAAACAAGCCTTGTTTGACATATTAGAAATGTAATTATCAAAGTGTTTAGGTAGTTCTTTATTATATATCAAAAGAGTACATAAATTAGGCCATTGACAATTTACGTCAGGAATATGTGCTTAGAATATATATTTTTTATTTTGTCATATTTAAGGGATCTTACAGCTTTATTCTGCAACCTAATTAGAGGGAGTATGGTAGTTTGCACATAAACCAGCATTTAAAGGCACATTTAATAGTATTGTATGACCTATCACATCATAATATGTAGTAAAGAACATTTTGAAATAAGAACTCACTATCTTTTCGATGTGTAACTATGAGCTGTGTCCAATCAGAGTGCTATGTTAAAGCCAAAGTAACAAAAATTGGATGACCATTCAAAGCCTTCTGAAGTCATAAGATGAGACCTTGAGCTTTCAATTTGTTTATTATGTGAACTATCAATTCACTGCATAACAAGGGTGCGATAAACAAAACAATGTTATGAACCACTGCTGTAGCTGGTTTCAGTTCTTTCCCCTTCAAAGCAACAAAATGCAAAAGCAGCCCATTTATGTACAAGCATTATAGTAAATATATACAAGCACCACCAAAACAATATATACCAAAAAATATATACAAGCATCACCAAAAAAACATTAGTAGTGCAGTGATTAACATTAGTAATGTTGCATAACCAATAAAACCTTACTGGCACTACTTGATAACATGCATCTGTATCTATTTGCTGAAACAAACATCTTAATAACCAATCAATCAACTGGACATGGCATGAAAGAAACCAATGCTTTTAATGTTTTGACACAATGCACAGATGCATTGTTAAGAATTTTAAGCAACATGAACCAATGACGTTTCCATGCAATGCAAACTGATAAAATCTGCTGAGAAAAGCATTTTGGCTAAATTTTAACTTACGAGGTATAATGCCTTGATCAGCAAGAACTTGGCGAGGTCGCCGCTGTTGCAGTCGCAAAGCAAGAGCTGCAAAAAGGTTTTAAAAAAATCAAGAACTCAAAATAGCAATGATTAAACATGCAGCATAGATTAGGCAAGCATATTTCAGGTCACTGGCACCATTTGAAGCAAAGTGCAATAATCATTACACCAGCCAGCAATGAAGCTAGCTCCAATGATACATATTTGACATTGCAATCAAGTTTCAGCTAAGGCATTTCTGATGGAATAGGCAGCAAAGAAGCTTTGTACAGCATGGTATGTCAATACAAAGCTCATCAAAGAACTTATAATCCCTTGAGTTTCATGGAGTTTACTGCAAACTCACTGCAGATTTTTTGCAAGGACCTTTATTATTTCAGATATGACCCATTAATGTGCAGTTTGTGTGAAGTGATAGATACCGAGTGTTTTCCTAGCTGAAAAATCGGCCTAATACCAGGCAGTTTGTGAAAGCTTAACATATTTATGCCAGTTGCATAAAACACCTTGAAATTGTAGTCTGGGTAAGGGTTTCAATTGTTAAATATGCGTCATAGTTCTCTTCACAGTTTTTCATAGTTCTAATCTACTTCTCTTCATAGTTTTTGCATGTAAATGTACAAAATTTAAGATAAAAAGAATACAATCAGTATTCTATAGATGCCAGCGTAGCATGTGTCCTATGAATGCCAGTATTAAACATTTTAAAGTCAACGAGGGTTCAAGAATAAATGCAACATATCTATAAACAAGCAATATGCTGCTAACCATAGGAGTTGGTCAGAAAAGATTGTATTGACTTTTATTATGAACCAACCACAACAAACAGACACAGCACTTGTGTTAGAAATAGGGATGTACTGGGATTCTGTCTGAAAATTCGCATTTCTTTCTGGGCTTAACTTGAAATGGGTTGATTCTGGCAAACTACAATATTTTTGGTTGACTACTTTATAGTTTTTCCCTGTTAGCAGATCAAATGCGGTAATGTAACATAATGTTGACGAGATATTTTGATGCAACATAGCAAGATTGACATTACTCAAGAATGGGGAAACTACACAGCCTGGTAAGCTTTTCAATCAAGCCCACTGAATTTGTCCAAATTTTATCACAGAGAGCCAATTTATTTTCCACATTCCTTGCATGAACCAGTACACGGCACAACGCATTATTCCACATTCTCACTTTGGTCTGTAAAACACACTGACCAGCTGTTTGGTTTCCTGGTGTATTTTGTGGGACTCAACTTGAGAAAAACAATTATTGCAAAACCACACCAATGAATGGCTGCTTATAGTGCATTGATTTCCAATACTTTTAATTACTTGGCTAAACAGTGAAGGCAGTAACCCTTTTGCAAAAATGAGTGTACCAAAGAAGGTGCACAACAGTTCAAGTATTTCATAAGGTCTAGATGGCTGTTTTTTTGGTCATAGACCAAAATAATTTTGAAATGAACACTAAGTCATTTCAGTTAGAATGTCTGAAAATATAGGCAAATAACACTGTTATGGCAAGTTTTAATACAACTGAGACAAATGACTGAAATGTTTCAGTGACCAAAATGTCTCAGTGAAAAAACAGCTAGATGGCAAAAGATATTTCAACTAAAGCTTTCAATCAATGCCTGTATGTATAATATGGTGGATGAAAGTGGTAAAATTTCTAGAAAACACAGGATCAGTCACCAAAAACAAAAGGTTACTGCTGAAACATTAGCAACTAATTCACAAGACTTGGCAATTTTTTTCCGTAACAAAATGGGATTCAAGAGTCACTTGCTGTATGGGACTGTTGGCATGTGAACTAATATGAATGATTCTCAAATCCAAGCTGGCTTTATTGTCCAAACATATTTCACATGTCATTTTCAATCCACACAGATGTGAAAGAGGCCAGCCAAAATATGAAGAAATACACTGAATTACTGGATAACATGCAAAGGAATCTTGTTTCCTGATTTTGAAAAAAAATAACCTCTCACATCATAGTGGCCTATAACTTTTCAGTCACATGACTCTGAATCAGCACTTTAAGAGACTGTGTCAGCATTTTCAACAGAGCAAGCAAATGGGGATGGGTGCTGTAGATCAATTGTCACATTGAGAAAAGAGTACATAAACAAGTATCACAAAACTGAACTAAGTACATCAACTTAAAATTATAGTTGAGAAAGCAGACTTCGCTTGCTTTCTCGTGCAAATATTGTTCATTTGTATCAGTAGAATTTTTTCAACATTAAACATCAGCTCAGCATCATCATATCGGCCAATCTATATTGGCATTTTGAGATATTGGTTGAGCTCCACTGGACGCATGAGTTGGCTAAAGAATCCTACTCTATGAAAATAAATTTAACTCCTTTCCTGCTAGGAAAGTCACAAAGGCCTGTAACAAAAAGTCAGTGATGCTTTTCAGTGATTTCAAGCATTGCCCAACAGTAACATGATTCTGACTTCTGAGCCTACCAAAATTTATGAATTAACCTGCATTAGGCTTGTTTTAAAATATTGTGCAACACCACTGATCAAATTTGTTCCACTCTTGCTTCGAATAGTAAAGATGTTCCAATAATAAAGGTACACTCTGATATAGATCAGGGGAATCCAAACTTTTGTCAGAGAGCCACATAAGCTAGTACACAACAGTTTGAGGGCCGGACATCTTACATAATGCAAATGTTTCAGGATGTTACATTCTACCACATCAACCAGTATTTGATAAATATATATATATATTATTTTTTCATTACAAAATTGGAAATATCCTTGTTGCCTGATAAAATGGCTTCACAAACCAGATTTGGCCAGCGGGCTGTAGTTGGGAGACCCCTGATGTAGATAATGGTAATCCCACAGCATGCTTCATGACTTGTTTCAAACAGATGACAATGATCAAATAACTAACTATACATTTTAAACAGGCACCGGTTCCCTTTCACAGATGTACAAGAACTTATCAAATTGGGCTGGTCTACAGATCCATCTCTATGAATCAAATTTTAAGCCTCCCACAATGATAGCACAGTTACTTTGCCGCGGAAATCATGCACAGCATGGTACAAAATACAGATAATTGTCTCATGCAAAATACATCTCACTCACCATTGCACCTATGCCCAAAGTCTTCTGCTTCATCAAGGGGTGATTCATCCATAGTTTAGCAGATAGATACCATACAGATTAAGTATAAGTAACACTGGCAGCAGCCTGATTAGAATTCCACATAGGGTCTTATGTACCTATTGCAGGTATGACTGAAAAATCTTTGCAACTAGAAACATCAAAAAATGTCTTGAAGATTCACAGTTGCTGCAGGATGTTTCCTTATGTGTAGCTTAGCACACCTGCACATTTACTTAATCCAAAATAAATTCAGGAATCTGAATCAAAATGAAAAGAAATAGCAGAATGTCAGTGCAAAACCAAAACAACTAGACCTGTAGCCTTGGAATTATGCTTTACTACTTTGCTGGTAAAAATCCATTAGGGCGCTACAACCTGCGGGCCAAATCAACAGTCACCTTTTTGCAATGTAGCAACATCAACAAGTAACAGCCAAAATTTTGTCAAGTCACGATTTTCCCAGTACAAACACTATGGTCATAGAAGTTAGTTACTCACACAAACCAAAAGTCCAAATGACAACACAACTAAAAAAATCATTAAGGAAAAAAGTTAAATGACAATGTACTAGCTGAGACTGAGGTACAGCTATTAATCCTTGACCACAAATCAGCAGTTTGTAATTAGTAATTATTGACAAAAGTGACACAGTTGAATCAATCAGCAGGTATTTTTAAAACGAAATTTATATGTATCCTCAGACTTGAATCTAAATGAACATTGATATGTCCAAGTTTGAATCATTACCAAGTTATGAAAGCTGGGCTTAGTCGACAGTTTCTTTAACATCTTGGCTGCCGGTGTATGAATATATCATACCTGGAAATCGAGGGAAAAACAAGGATATTTTGGTTGCCTTGCCAACCACATAGCTCTTCAGTAGATGTTATGAATGCCGCACTGGTGGCTGTCAATGACAGCACTGCATGCGGTGGCACATCTAGCCTGGTAAAAGGGGATCTGCTGGGAAGCTTTTGGTAATACTTATCAAAATAAAATCAGATTTTCAACAGGTTTCCAAAGACCCAATCAAACTTGGCTAGTAGCCTAAAGTAACTAGCTATTTAGAGTAGCATCAACAGAGCTCAACCAGTAAGACTTTTTTGGGTCGATACAGATGTTTTTCATTACCAATGACTAACGCCGATATTTTTGCATTATGCAAACCACAGTTCAAACACATTACAGTGCGTGTATTTTTCAGTGTGTACACAGCATAAATGAATGGAACAATTATACAAGTTTCAAATGAAAAAGCCGATTGAGGTAAGTTAGGAACATATTTCAAATAAGCAATAAAATATACAAATGACACAAGCATGAGAGCAAAGAACAATTACAAAGATGACATTACATAATGCATGACTCATTACAAGCCATGACGAAAACCATTACTTTCACTGCAATGAAGAACCATGCAGCATTGAATTCTGCACAGACCTAGGTCACTAAAACAGTCAAACACAACAGCGATAACACGTACCCTGATTTTTTCACAGGCAGTCAACCGCTTAACACTTTGGCGTCCGGCTGCTTTCAGGGATTTTCGGGAAAAAAACGCCTAAACGCACGTGGCTTTGCGTAGGAATATCTCCGCTTCTGTTCGGCTTACGGACCTGGTCGAAGCATCAAAAGACACAGCAAATCTTCTAGTCTGCACTCGAAAAATTTTTTTTTCCTTGGGGAATGCAGTTTTTTTGTGAGTGACATCATAAGTGGAGGATTTTTAGGCCACCTTGGTCCACTTTGCCTAGCCCTGGGCACCAACCGTTAGGTGGTAGTATTCCACTGAAGTTTTTACTGGAAACTAGGCTACAATCCGAGTCTTTTGATACTTTGGATGACCTGCTGAGGTTTTGGGTTCAAAAGTGATGATGTATGTTAGTAAAAATATTTGACTAATTAGCTAATTAATTAATGCTAACATTAAATTAATTAATTATCTAATTAGTCAAATATTTTATTACTTTAGATCATAACTTTTGAACCCAAAACCCCAGAAAAGTCATCCATAGTATCAAAAGAATAATGGAAAATGTACAAAAATCAAGAGAGTAACCCTCAGTTTTGCAAATTAATTTCTGTGCTCGGTATGAGAAAGTTGCAGAAAAAGCAGTGGGGCCTGTTGAAAAGATATGCAATGTGAAATGGAAACGGTGAATAGTTTATTATTTGGGCAACAGATTGAATACTAGTGGCAGGTGTGAAACAGCGATAACAGCTAGAACAAGACTTGGGCAAAATTCAGAGAATACGAGGAATTTTTCTATGGGAAAAAGTTCTTACTGAAGATGAAAGGAAGGGTTATCAGACATATGTAAGAGCAACTATGTATGCTGCATGGCAGTGAGACATACATTTTGAAGAGAACAAGGTGTCAATCCGCATCTTTTGAGCATTTGAACAGCTCTCTAGCACAGTTGCAAAGTGATGGGAAAATAGCAGCAAAAACACATGCTCAATTTAACACTTTGGCGTCCGGCCAGTTTTGGGAATTTTCCTGAAAAAAAATACTGGATCGCACATGGCTTTGCGCACATGTAACTCGGGCACCAAAAGTGGTAGAGAACTGTTCAAAGGCTCAAAAGACACAGAAAGTCTTCTAGTCTGCACTCGAAAAATTTTTTGGTGAGGTGTGCCAATTTTTTGGGAGTGATGTCATAAGTAGAAGAGTTTTAGGCCACCTTGGCCCACTTCACCAAGCCCTGGGCCCAAACCGTTAGATGGTAGTATTTCGCTAAAGTTTTTATTGGAAACTAGGCTACAATCTGAGTCTTTTGATACTTTG
>Ga0210059_1012856_pt1 | contig 12586 bp, 7 predicted proteins | sample Ectturendosymbi2_FD_188042 | JGI IMG/M metagenome (GOLD analysis project Ga0210059, IMG submission 188042) | Ecteinascidia turbinata endosymbiont from Florida, USA - Sample 2 (SPAdes) (version 2) | ecosystem: Host-associated > Tunicates > Ascidians > Unclassified | place: Key West, Florida...
TGTTGCTGCGCACCAGTGCGCGGCGTTAACCTGCCGCGCTGTGTGCAGACGTGTTGACATAGTTGCTTCATTCAAGCTTCCAAGTGTGGATGTGCGTTCGGGGGCGAATGAAGCACCCGGGAATGCTGTCCGTGTGAGGCTGTCATATTCTAGTAATATATTGTTATATATATACCGGCAATTTCGGAAATTTGGCCGTATTTCAAGTTGGTTGGCCGTACGGTTATTGGTTTGGCTTTTTTTGGCCGTTTTTTAAAAGTCGTTTGGCCGAAAATTTTTTTGTTGGCCGTTTTTGAAAATATGTCTTTATTTTAAGGCTAAACTGTCAACAACAACACCTTTTTTAAAAGTCTGGTCCTCTGTGTGTGCGTTTCGCCCAGTGTAGTGAATTTTAAGCGAAAGCGAGGCAGTGTGAGTGTGCGATTGTGCTTGCCGCTTTGTGCAAACCTTGCACTTTGCAGGCCAAGCCGTTCTGCGTATGCGCATACCTGTATGGTGCTGTACCATACAGTGTATGGTTTGCAACAGACCATAGTGATAGGGTTGGTTTTCATATGCTTTGTGACAACCCATATGGTTGATATCGCGTGTAACCAAACATACTTTTCATATTGTTATCCTAATATTGCTAACTCCCTGTGCTGCTAATCAGTGTTCACAGTTCTTTTATGTTGCCACTATATCATATGTCTTCAACAAACTCTGTGCTGAGTGCCAAGCGGTGCTCACACTTGGGCAAATTAAATTGACCTTTGGAAATGGTTTCTTCATTTCCGAATGATCTTGGAAACATGTCATGCCTGCAGTTTTTAACTGTGGGATTTTGTAGCGACACACAACTAATTTCTACCTAGCTGTGAATCTTTTCTTGCTGCCTATGAATTCAAGTGTTAGCCTATAGGCTATAGCATTTCCTATGTCTTATGACCACAATCCCTATGTTTTTTATAAGTGGCCATTCGTTTAGATTCTAAACTTTAGAACCTATGTTCAATCCAAATGGCCAACTGATCCAAAAAGTATGCCGCTATCTTGACCAGGGCCACACATTGAATGACATATTAATGAGGGAGGCGCATTTAATGGATAACTTTCTTTGATATTAGCAAACTAATTTAGCTTAACCTAATACACTGAGGAAAGTGATCGAATCCAACTGCAATGGTAACAGACATGATAAAGTGGCTCTGAGGACCACTTCCATCAAAAATGTCAAATTCAAAATTATCAAAACAAGGACAGGTTGTCAGTATGTATTGTAGGCAGGCCCGTTGCCAGGATTTAGCAGCAGGGGGCCCAAACCAGTAGGAGGGGCCAAAAACCTGAAGGGGGGACCACATTTTCAAAGTACTGTATTGGATGTATGCAGCAACCAGAGGCCAAACGTGAAATGGGGGGCACAGATTTCAAATGGAGGGCCGGGCACCACTGGCCCCCCGCTGGCGACGGCCCTGATTGTAGGATATTTTTTTACTACTAAACTGGGCTGCACAAAACCGTCAACCAGGACATAGGTGGTTTAGAAGTAGGCCTATGTGTCTTGCTATTGCAGGGGTGGCCAACCAGGGTTCCCTGTAAAAGGCGGAGCTCCGTCAATAGCGAAGCTTGGTTGCGGAGGTTTGATCGATGACGTAACCGGAGTGGAAAAAAATTGCGTTGTAAAAGGAAAAAAAGTGAAGGAAAAATGTTGTATCATTGCAACTTAATATGCGTTTCCCCGAACACGGAATGCATGGAAGTTTGCGATGTTTAAAAATTTTATACATTCACAATTGTTGAAACCTATTTTTTTGCCCCCGAACCGTTGTGAAACTGAGATAAAAAATTATCAAAATATACTTTTTTTACCGTAGTGTAATACCACCTTTTGCAGTACAATTATTTTTACTACCATTTAGTTCTCATTGCTCAATGCAACATATCGGTTTTAGCGACTCCGGTCACGTCATCAAACCTCCGCAACCAAGCTCCGCTGTTTACGGAGCTCCGCCTTTTGCAGGGCACCCCAACCAGTCAGAGACCAAGAGCCACATTTCTCACTGTGTTACAGCAAAGAACCACATCATGAGCATTATACATGGGCATACATGGACATAACTCCATCTCTTTCTCACTCACATACATACTTTTGCTTACATTGTAAATATCACACACCACCAACATGACAATAACAGAATAAGGATTTATTGTTATGCATGTTATTTAGTGGGACTTCTGTTCTATGAGCCGCATGAAACTGGGCAAAGAGCCGCATGTGGCTCGTGAGACGCGGGTTGGCACTAGCACGGCAGTACTATTGTATTCAGTGTCAGCGCAAAATGAAAATGAACTTGTATTGGAATGCATTTTGACTTGTTACAGTAAACTGCAAGCTCTTGCTTTTGAAGTGTTCAAAATTTAAGTGATGATGCTAAAGTAACTGTTGATTTTTCAGGTACTTATATTTAGGTGTTTTTGAAAAAGAAAAAAACTTTGGCATTTTTCTGTTATAAGAGGCAAATTCTAAACATAGTTTTGATTTAATCTCTTTTGTGGAGGCTCTGCGACTACACAAGATGTATTTTTATGTAAATTTGAGTTGTGAGGAGGCAAATCTTAATAAACTTAGCTTTGCAAAGTGAATGGTTTGGCTCTTTTTTGACCTTTTTTAATTGAGTGATTGGCTTTTTTCAGCAATTTTGTTTGCCGTTTCTGGCCTTTTTTTACTTAAGGTTTGGCCATTTTTGAAAAAATAAATCTGGCAACCCTGCTCACACCTACATCCCTGTATTCAAGATGCTTCAAGACAAGCAGTGGTGCCGCTGCTAGTGTTTTTCCGCTAGATCTAGTGTTTTTGCATTTCATCTAGTGTTCTGGTATTTTTTCGTAGCTATCTATAGTGTTTTTTTATGAGTGAGGTGAATGTAATGAATTACACAATATTGTGTAATTTTAACTGTAATTGAGACTTTTTGATTCTGTGCAATTGTAACTTGCTAAAAATTCTACCTCATTACACTTTAAATTACACAAGAGCATATAATCTGTTTTGAGTTAAACCGCTACGAAGCAGAGTTGGATCAATTACATCATTTCAGTTCAATTACAATTATAATCACAATTACGATTTCAAATCTGTCAATTACATTACAATTATTCTGTGCTAAAAATATCAAATTACAATTATGATTAAAATTACTTTCACATTTGTAATTGATCACAAGTTGAAATTACATATTCTTTTAAGAATATGAAAATACAGTGGAAACCGCTTAATAGAGCATCGGTTTATAGAGCAAACCGCTTGTTCGAGCAGTTTCGGCTGAAAAAAAACGATCCTATATTTTTCTTATAAATTCTTCGCTTATTAGAGCAGGCACACCGCTTATTAGAGCAGCTAGATGTGTAACAGCACTATGGCTTTCACGCAGTTAGCGTGTGAGAAATCCATAAAATACAGAAAGTTGACCAAGCAACCAAAAATGAAGTAAAACAATAAAAAATCGACCAGTTCTTTTGTGCTGAGGAGGGGAAGAGTGAAAAGGGTGTATTAGTGTCCACCACAACAGCTATTGTGCAATACATTATGACAAAAAAATATTGCAAAAATACAGTAAGTTTTCTTTTTACAATCATGTGTACAGTGCTCACAACGAGAATGAAATAGAGTACCCTGATATTGATATGTGTATTGGTGAACCCCTAGTGTGAATGACACCCTATTTTTATTGCAAAAAGTTATCATCGGCTAAAAAGCAACCATTTATTAGAGCAGGTTTTTCTATTCCCGAGGGTGCTCTGTAGCGATTTCCACTGTAATACATGCAAACATGTTGAAATGATTCCAGAAGTGGTCCCAGAACAGGCTTTTTGTAAGCTTCAGAGAACAACGCTCACTGAGTTTTTCACCGCCGATCAAATTATTTTTTGCCTATTTTGACACCTTGCGACTTCTGCGTATCCACAGAGCTGCAGCCTCTTATTTCCTACAGATGTTACAACACAGCGGTAGATTATCAGCACAAAACTTACTGTCACACTTAAAGCAACAACAGTTGATCGTTTGAACAATGATTGGTCTACGAAAACGGTTTTTGGAATATAACACAAACAAGATTCCACATTCTACCAGCGCAGTCTAAACGTAGCGAACAGACCTCACTGTCAGTTTGCCGAGAGCGCGACAAACAATTAAGAATTAAGCAAGTAGGTCTACACAATTGTAGCTATTTGCAGTAAATTAAACACGCAGCTCAAACGCACGACTGCCATCCAGTTACAACTTCAGTGCTGATTGGCGAACTGCAAATTAGCGCATGTACGCAGGGGTGTAGTGCTAAAAAGAGGCGTGGGAACGCTTTTTCCGCAAAAGAGGCTTTTCCTCCACACCTTTTCAAAAAAAGGGTATGAGAACGCCGTGCTAAAAAAGAGGTGTGGGAACGCCGTTCCGACACCAAATGAAAAAGCTGAACCAAATAATTCGAATAAAGTGGGCATTCGCCCACAAGAATTTCCACACTGGATGGTTTTGTTTCACTGCTATTGTCAACTACTGACTAGCAGTGCAAATCTGCCTGTCGCTAGCCCATCTGTGAGATCGCAGCCATGTTTTAGTGTAATCTTTTGGATCCCACATCTTCAAGTAACGTTGCTAGTGCAAAAAGGTGTGGGAACGCGTTCCCACGCCAAAAGGAGGTGTGGGAACGCCGTTCCTACGCGTTCCCACCCCACTATACCCTTGCATATACGTTTTAATTCTCCAACAAAAAATAAAGAGTATGTACGAAAACGATGAAAGTCCAAAGCTCAGATTTTCGGTCTCTGAGTTTATAAGAAAACTCACTATTTCGAATAGCAGCATTTGGGCTATACACTTTAAGAGCCGAAAACGTCATTAATCGGGAAATAGACGGAGTGGCAAATTTATGGCAGATTTTGCACGAGGAGAAACAAATGCGAGATTCAAATTAAATGTTATTTTAGTTGAAATTTTGAATTTCTCTTTGCAGTTGTTGCACCGTGCCACAATTCGACCTGTGCATAGTCTAAAAGTGTTACAACTTTCATTTAATGTTAATTGCCACCCTATCCTACTGTAAACGTGAAACCATTCCCTGCAACGGGTAGTCTCAGCAGCAAAATCTAACGTAAGTAGGAAGATGGTTTTCATTTTGGAAGTGCTGAGGACATTGACACTGTCATTACTTACAGATAGCTTGCAATGTGTTTCATCGATAAAACGCATGTAACTAAAATGAAAAAATTGACTTTTTTCCCAGTCAGTTGGATTTTGTTATTTAAACACTCATAGATAAAATACAACCGTTTACGATAGAATGGCCAGAATCAGCAGCTTCCTAACTTTTTTTAGCGTTACCCAAATCAGAGTTTGGTGAACACGCCTCAAACAATAACCCAAGCCTCAAACAGCTAATGAAAAAAAGATTGTATCGGTGATCTTTGGCAGTAGTCTAAGTTACTAAAGTTCGTTTTTTTATGTCAGTATTTCACTCTTTTCTCAAGTACCTATAAGCTACAGACAAAGACAAACAGTGGTAACGTTGAAAATACACAACTCCGGTTTGGATCGCCTCGGCACGGCCCATTTTTTTACCCTTCGTCACCCTTGCTTGAGTTTCGACCGATACTGGGCTAGATCAACTAATCCACTGTTGTTTCAAGTTGAGGAAGCCTGCAGAGCCATTGTGAGAATAGATTGTGACTTCCTGTTCACAAACACAATTGTTTTCACACTTTGTGTAGACTGCGTGAGTCAAACATATGCAAGTTTGTTTAGAGGACATTTGTAACTTTTGAAATGCATTTCAAAGGGTTTAATGACATGAAATCCAAACATTTTTCAAACGCGTCGAGGTATTCTAGCCTTTGCGTTATCAGCTCTATACGTCAACCAGCCGCTCAAGAATTGGATAAGATCCACGTCTTATATGCGCGCAAGTTTTGTACTCGCCTTCGGTTGAACCTGTGTTGGTGTACATCAGAAGCGTGTAAATAGAAAAACGCAATAATAATGGCGGCCACAATGACGACAATGACAACTGCAATGTTGGCTGCAAAAGGCAAACATAAAACATCGAGATTTTCACAAGCGCTCTTGCATGAAAGTTTTACGAGCAAATGGTGGCTTTCATTCAAAATAGAAACTTGGAACTTTATTGAAAACAAACTTTTACAATTTTTCAATTCAACGAAAATGAACTATGTAATTGGCGGCTTAAATCTGAACATATTATTTTAAAAAAAGCGCGAGAAAAATGCACTTTTCATGGACGATGCTTTGAAAACAAGGGGCATTAAATAATCAAATGTTGAGACTTGGCTGTGGTTTGCCACAGCCACTATCAAAATTCCTGGCTACGTGCCTGATAGTCCATAAAAATAATATTTATAAAAATGCAAGAAAGATGATATACATGGAAAATATATGCCTTTTCGCAATCTTTCAAGTCCCAAATGACTTATTTTTTTATATCTAGCCTTCTTTCATTTCTAATTTAAGAGTGAAAAATAGCAAGAAAAAAGCTTTGCAAAGCAAACGGATCTACAAGTCACGATTATACTGACAGCTGACTGAATGCAACAGTTCGAGGATTACGTCACGGAAACTTCAATTTGCTCTCAATCTGGTTGGCACTATATTTGCTTTGTGACTTAAGACACGTAGCAATGAGAAGTTCTCGTGATAGTTCGTTCTTTGTTGCGTAATTCACGTCACAGAGGAAATATAGCCCCAGTTAGAATTGCTCTCGAATGAGAAATGTCCACAGATTGGGAATTTAATCCAATGCTCTGTGGTCTATGGTATGCAAATCCATTTCTTCAAAAAACATTGAATCTGACATGAATTATATTGCAAAAAATACTTCTTTGCAATTGGCAACTCAGGCTGTAACGGATGAGCAACGGAACTTTGGAGCAACTGCTATCTTGCTCCATACAAGCGTATTGTGGTTTTCCCACATCGCAAGCATACTCGCTGACTCATGCATTATCTGTAGGTTATGTATGAACATAATTCCTTGTCTTCACTCTGTATGGGCCTGTCTGGCTACCGTGTGTGTGATCGTGCTGTGTACCTGACAAGCTCTGCGGAGTAGTAGTAGGTAACATGGAAGGTGCAACAATGGTTTTGCTTTTCTGCGTTTTCTCGAATTCTGTGTAGTTGCTGGAAACAAAAGTAATTGTAATTTGGTCAAATTTTATTGCAAATTACAATTATAATTACACAAGAGTATAAAATCTCCATTACAATTACTCGAAAATATGTAATTAATTACACTCAATTACAATTACAGTTGTAATTGATGCAACTCTGCTACGAAGTCACTGTGGTCATCTGTTGCAAGTTTTAGTGACTTGTACAAACAAACACAAGCGTTGCTGCTATCTCCCATTTTCTTTCTCTCTGGTTTACAATGAGTTACGCAATGTCTTTGTTTGCATTGCAACGCATTTTCTGGCCATTTTGCAACACAAATTTTCTTCTGCTGTAATCTGACAAATCTGTCATGTAATGTAATTTAGTGTTTTTTTGTGAATCTATTTTTTTGTGCTGAAATCTAGTACTTTTAGTGTTAAAGTGGTTGTGATAGCTGTGTGGTTGTCGACGGTGCCACTGCATATTCAAAACATTCCACAGGCGTTTTGTAAACATTTATCGATAGGGTTTCAAATCTCCAGCAAGAAATGGAGACTTGAAATCAATGAGTTTCGTTCATATTTTGACGTCCATATTAGTTAGTTAACGATTCGTTTTTTTTGCTCAAGATCTTTTGTTTCAATAATACAAATACTTCAGTTCGTTCATTAATTTTTTCCCTTATTAACGACAGTTTAATATATATAGAAAGGGCCCCTTTCTAAGTTTCAGCCAGGAGCCCCACACAACCTTAATCCGCCCCTGCAAGCAAGCATGAATACTTTTAAGAAGTGGTTCGCTGAGGTTGTTGAAATTCTAAAAACAGTTTCATACGAATTACCGGCATTCCACTGAATTATGAGGCAAACACCCTTGAAAGAAGGAATGCACAGCAATGTTTAACTTTTTTGTATTGAAAAATGACAAACAATTTCAACCACTCAGTCACTCAGTAAGACCTTTTTGCTTGTTTTCTACGCACAATAGCTGAGATTCTGGGAACAGCAGTTGAAAGAGATGCTCTCATATCATCCTTGGGAATGAATTGAGATCGATGTTTTGTTATATGGTCATCATTGAGGAGAACCTTGTCTCACACATAAGTATTTTGAAAAGGTATAATAACTTCAAATTCGCACTTCAACAGCGTTGGAAACTCTTCGCCCAATCTACACCAAAACTTAGAAAAGTCACAGTTGCAATCAGTGGCGTATCTAGGGCATGGCAGGCATGGCTCGTCCCAGGGCCGGCCTTAGCAAGTGCGGGGCCCGATTGGAAGCACTTTTGCAGAGCCCCACACAGTGGCATGAGCAGAAATTTTGAGGAGGGGCATCAAGTCATAACCATAGAAATCATAAGTGATGTGAAAGAGCGAGACCCTAAAAAGGTAATGCCAAAGCTGGGTGTCTGGTGACATGCCTCTCAGTCTAACCTCTCCAGAAGAAACTTTCCATATTCGTTTCAAAGACATGTCCACAACACCCAATAAATCCATGAGTTGCCACACTCATTGCCTCGTCTCCGGCCAAGTACCTACCCTGAGGTACGGCAGGCCATTTGGCCAGGTGCTAAATGAAATTAGCAACACTAGTCGATGTAATCAGCCAGCAAATATAAGATATAGCCTAACAACAAAACATCAACAAATGAAAAAATGTGACAACAGGTCATCACCCAAAAAAACAGTGCAACCTTGTATTATAATGCTGCACAATAACTTGAGGCCGGCCCTGACCACCTAGAAAAATCCACTATTGCCCCCTGAGAAAATCCTTCCGATGCCCAAGCCTGTTTGTGAGTAGATCAAGTTTTCTCAAACGTATTGCACATGCCTCAATATCCATCAAATATGTCGCCACACCTCATCTATGGTGGTGTAATAATACATTGTACAAATAAGACCAGGTTTTTTTTAAGGCGTTTTAGGGTCCCGATTCGGGTCCCTAGAATTTCAAATCGGGTTCCTAGAATCAGAGAAAATTATCATCGGGTCCCTAAAATCATAGAAAATCGGGTCCCTACGGATCCATATCGGGTTCCTAACATTTTCCTTAAAAAAAAACTGAATAAGACCATAGTTTTTAGTTTTCAATCGACAAAATTATTTTGGAGCCGGAGCTCAAGACAAAAACTTTAGATGTCTGGAGTCAGAGCAGGAGCTTTGAATTTTCAGTTCCAGCTCCACAGTCCTGCTTTGGACTATTGTCCTGCTTTGTAGTTTACGATACAAAAAACGCATTTGCTAAGAGAAACTTACTGTATTTTTCGCGTTTTAGCGTGTCCTTCACAATTTTTTCCAAGTTTAAGCCTCTGCCCTCTGCTAATTTCGGATTCAATGCACATAATCGCCAATGTATCCAGGCGCTGTTGGTTGATTAATGATCTCAAATAGGTTTTAATTAGTTTCAGCTTAGAAAGCTCCTTTCTCGGGATGCTACAGTCACTGGGATGGTCAATTGTAAATCCTATGGGCAATAAACCAATTACGTGGTAAAATGCATAACGCTAATAAAAGACCGACTAAGCAGCACACATTTGCAATTACGAACCAATATTAACTTTCAAAACACAAGTGGCAGTAGCTGTTGAAACAGCAATAACCTGCTAAGTACGAAATACAACTCAAACGGAAAACACCTTCAAAACGTAAACTCTCTATGACTTAACTATAGTTGCTAGTGAAAAGATTAGATCACACATCAAAATCAATGACCACTCTTACGATTCCAGAAAGAGTTATGATGAATGAGGATGTTAAAATACCGCTCAGTTCCCTGGCTCGTGCCATGGGCGCCAGTTTGAGGGGGGAGCAAAAATGCTTGGCACAAATTGAAATTTGTGACTTGCAATGCCTTCAACACCTATTTTGCGCGCACCACATACAAACAACCATTAACTGCAAAGCTGCATCAGCACCGGAACAGGACTTTTCGGTTTGGTCGATTCGGTCTGGCCGTTTCGGTCTGAGCCGTTTCGGTCTGAGCCGTTTCGGTCTGAGCCGTTTCGGTCACGGGACTTTTCAGTCTTGGTCGTTTCGGTCTCGAGACATTTCGGTCAGACTATGAAATCTTGCAGAAATCTCACATGCAGTAGCGGACAAAGGCTAATTTGTTGGGGGGATGCGACATCGATTTGCAATGAACCCAATGCTTCACAGGACCATATTGCGTAAATCAAACTTTCGCATACGTACGTTTACGACGAAACAAGTCTAAGCTTGGTTTAGTTTAGAAGAAGCTTGAGTGATAAAGCTGCACCGCTACGCAACCAACAAGCAATGTGGCAGATACCAAAGATCTGGCGTATCACTAGCGTCGGCGCAAGTACATGGAGGACTCGAGATTAACAGTTCAGATGACGACATGATACTTATTCTCACCGTAGGTTACGTTTGTTACATCACAATTACCGGTGGCAGTAGCCAGCATAGCGCAGTAGTGCTGTTTGACTTGTTTGTTGCAGCAAGTGATCGTAGTCACTTGGATGCGGTTTAGATTAGTACTCTTCAAATGGGGAACCTTACAGTTTTTAATTGTCGTTTGGAATAGTCTGTAACACCCATAGTAATTTGTGTATAGCAATTGTTATTGCAGGTCATTTTGATGAAATAATAATAACTAGAAGCGGGTTGATTCTGTTTATTTTGCAACCGAAATTAAGAGAACGGAAAAAAACAAACAATTTGTAATGAGTGAAAGCACGAACGTTACGTAAAAACGAAAGCGAGAAAGCACAATCATTCATGGGCGTCTGCAGAAATTTTTCCAGGAGGAGGCAACCTGGACATTTTGTTTATCATTTTTTAATTGCTGACGATCAGTGTTTCCTCTAAGATAATTTTACACGAGCAGATATTTGTTTTAGTGAGCATGATTATTTTAGGGCTGAGCAAGTGGAGTTTTCAATGAATTACAAATTTTGTTAATTATATAATAAATAAATAATCTTGTTAAAATACGAACAAAATATACATTTCATTCAAATAGCTTCTTGTTTGCGTGCTTTTCCATTGCTTTGAAATGTTGCAAATGCGCGAGAATGAGATTTCACTGCGCAACAGTTCTGGTGGTCCTGGGTATTTGCGCCCCTTAGAGGGAACATTGCTGACGATGCAATGCAAATGGACTTTCACAAAACGCTTTATCCTTTCTACACTACAAAGAAAATGCCCCATGTTACGGTAACAATCACAAAAAACGCTTCGTTGGCAGAAATAGCAAGGTATATTAGTATTACGACAATTTACACAGTAGGCTATCTGCAAATTTTCAACGCAGGGCATTTCTTTTCAAGAAAGCATTGCCATGATCTGTAAAGAATGAGGCATTGGGATTGCCATGGTTTTCGACGAAATCACAAAGCATGACTTTATTTTGCTTAGTAAGCAGGGCCGCAACCAGCTGATATATTCAACTGAACTAACAGCTGAACATGTTTTTGAAAAATTTTTGGGGGAATTGCCCGGTTGCTCTCCCCCTTATTGCGGGATCAGCTAACAAGACTTGTCAACATCACTTAGAAACAGGAGCTGCAAACGTCTGGGATCTCATCCAAAGCGATCAATGAAACCTTGCTTGCCTTAGGTATTTTTTTCACAGTGAACGCTCGTCATACACAAACCGGACAATTAACTAGACCTGTATGTTGACACTACTACGGACAACTTACTAGAATTAGAACACCACGCAGGTTTTGCAAAATTGACCAGACGAATTATGAAAACTCGCCACAGCAAATATAGCTTTGCATTCAGTATTCACTCAGATACCAGAACTAAACCTTAATGATTAAGACGTATTCCCACAAGCCTGCATAGATGCTTGCTAACAGTAATTTTATACTGCATGAAAAGAAGCCTGCAGAGTGGAGTTTGACACTCAGGCACATCGGTCACATAGGCTAATCCAGGATTTTTTTAGGGGGGGGCTCAAGGACAAGTTCATCCGGATGTGTACTGACTGCATAGCAGTGAAGACCCAACTGCTCAGGTAACTTTTTTTACGGTTAATAACCATATACATTTTGGCTAAATTACATTCTCACTATTACTCAGGCTTACTGGGACGTTTCCGGAGCAGAAGTGGCCTTCAAAAAATTCATAAATTATTCTCAAACTTCTCTCACCTTAAAGAGTAACTTGTTGAATGTTGGAAAAGTTTTATTATTAGCGAAACAAACATAGGTCCACGCTGAAAAAACGCGTGTGGCAGGATCAGAAGTGACACAAAAACTACACGAAGAAACTTGAAATGAAACCAGTAACCTTTGTTGTTAGTCTGTGCAAGCTCTATGCGGTAGGCCTAATATTGTGTTCGAAAATTGCAGATGTTCATGGAATAGAATTTAATGACGTTCTGACTTGAAAATTTGTTTATTTTCAGAAAATTTTCCGAATTTTATTGCATAACACCAGAGACGTAACGAGAGGTCAAGGGGGCACAATTTCTC
>Ga0210059_1012857_pt1 | contig 12586 bp, 8 predicted proteins | sample Ectturendosymbi2_FD_188042 | JGI IMG/M metagenome (GOLD analysis project Ga0210059, IMG submission 188042) | Ecteinascidia turbinata endosymbiont from Florida, USA - Sample 2 (SPAdes) (version 2) | ecosystem: Host-associated > Tunicates > Ascidians > Unclassified | place: Key West, Florida...
CTTCTTCTGAGCCTGGTCTTCTCTCTCTTTCGATAGAGAGAGAGAGAGAGAGTTTGCATGTTTGATTCTGTTCCTGAGCTCTCTCTCAAGCAGCAGTAAGCCTGATACGAGAGATTATTACTTGTGTTCTTGATTTGCAGCAAACAACAGCTCTCTTAATGTGAGAGAGAGAGTTATTTTGCATTGTTGATTCTCAGCAAATGTGAGTTTTTATATGTCATGCATGTACAGACCATAAAGTGTCTGCTACATCCCATATATCCCCATCTCCTGGAGTAAAAGCTATACTGCTGTTGCTGAAATGAAACGTGTTATGCTTGGCAAAGAGTCTTTGCCATTGGACGAAATGAAGAGTAAGGATTTTCATTTTTGGTTAGCTTCCCTAACGTGAAAGCAATATGTTCTTATCGTAGCATCCTTACTGCATGTTCAGTCCGCGAAAGCCTTGTTTTGCCAGTATTGTTGGATTTGTGGATTGGAGTAAACCAGATAGAGAAATGGTGGCTACGCACAGTTTAGGTAGTGTCCATATTTCACAGTAATCACTGGTGCCACAATCTAAAAACAGGCTTCCTATATTGAATGCAGACATGGGGCGATTACAGCACAAACGTAATCGATTACAATTATTTGCCACCTGCTCGATTATGATTACGAATAAACAAGATTACAGTGTAATCGATTACAATTACATTGAAAGTAATCACGATTACAATCGCGATTACATTTGTCTTGAAACATCCTCAGAAAGAAAACGAAACCAATTTGCATAGTTTTATATTAGTATGTTTTCAAACAACATACGATATGTACCAATGCAATAAACGAAATTACTGATCTGTAAGGATCAAGCACCGGAAAAAAAGAAAACATTGATTGTTTACTGAGATGTTCGTGCAGTCAACAAACCAGTGGGGTAACTAGAGGTTTGAGCTAGAGAAATTTAGCTGAAAGGGTCCCACTGGTCTCCGTAAGCGACCAGGGTAATGATTTCCTTCTAGTCAACACTCAGAAAAAAACGAGAAAGTATAGTGAATCCGGGTGTGGATGGCTATACAGTACTAAAACCCCAAATCAACGGAAAATACTCCGAAAGATGCAAAGAGAAGACACCGTACTAAGAACCTATTAAAAGGATACTAAAACCGAAATATAAGCTAAGTGTAGGGTGGCGATTTTTACATTTAGCTGGCCAGGGAAGTCAAATCGCCCCTCTTCCCTCCCGTCAATAACTCCACTGCAACAAACTTTAAAAAATATTGATTAAACAAAAATAATCAATGTTTAGAATCTTTGTTACAATTGATAAACATCAACGCTTCAAATCTTTTATCAGGCAAACGAGATCTACCAGGCTTGAACATTTGTCCAGCAACGCTGAAAATGCGTTTGTTCGTAATTTTGAAATTGTTGACTATTTCTTCTAACTGTGAGTTATGATCGTTTGCAAGCCAACATATCATTGTGCAGCTTTTAATTTGAAATGGAATGAACAGTAATGCCAATATAGCTGGACATCTGTCAATTGGACCGAAAGTCAATGGTTAACAAAACCTCACAGGTTTCGTTGAGCTTGTTTTACCAGTGGATCACGGTTGGCATCCGTGTTGTGGAAAGGTACTTTCGACTTGGATTAAAATACCTTATTCCTATGAAAGAAAGTTAATTTAGTGTATGCAAATTAATGTACCAATAATAAATGAAACGAACACCTCTCATCGTAATGTCCCACTATTCTGTTGCCGAAATATCAACCCATTTTTAAATAAAGTTCTTATTTTTGATGCTACATCTCACTGGACTAAACTCACTACGTATCTTCTGGCTGCCAACAGGAAGGCTAACCGGAACAAAGCGAGAATTAGCTAGAAATGCTCTGCTTGCCCCTGGAACACTCTGCTTGCTCCCCTGAAACATAACTACAACAAACGATCACAAAGGAGGAAACCCAGACACCACAACCGGGGTTTCGCACAGTGATGTAGAGTGAAGATTTCTAAGTTTAATCGCGAAAGTAATCGTCGATTACGATTAAATTGGCAATGTAATCGATTGCGATCACATTTCATTTTTGGTCAATTCAATCGATTACGATTACTCAAAAAACTGTAATCGATTACGATTACCCCATGTCTGATTGAATGAGCACTAGGGTGCGCTCGATTCGACAGCCCTAGTCATCAACAACCCACAGGATTAACAATACTTCTTCAATCAGTCTCTTCTGGCGGTAAAACATAAATGAAAAAATATCGTATTTGTTCCTTGGTATTTACCGGTCATGCTACAATAGTATGCAGTACTGTATATATATAATTTTCCCTTCTGCTCTCCACTGCTTGTTCCTGTTGTTTTTAACGTCTTATCTTTTTAATCAACGTTCCCCGCCACCAGAGTTCTTACCAGCACGTTGCCATTCCGAACGTTTACGTTTTATGACGTTCGTGCTTGAATCCCTCAGCATTTCGTGTTCACCCTGACGAAGATAGTTGCACGAAACTATCGAAAGGCTGGCCGGTTTTTAACTTGTTTTTACGTTTGACCGCCAGCAGAGCTTGACTAAAGTCCTGGCGTCTCCGAAAAAGAAACCGACATGATTTTAACTCAACCGTTGCAAATTGGGTTTATCCAACATTCAGTGGTACTAGGGTTGCCAGATACGTTTTGTAAAAATACCGGCCATTTTTTCAACAGTCGCAGGTCTAAGCTGCATTCGTAAGCGCATATTTAATGACACTGGATTCTCGAATAGAATTATTGAAAAGAACGTTTTTTGACAATGCATTTATTTTTCATGTTATTTTCTTTGCAATTTCATAAATCTCCCACAATGTTTGGTTTGAAAATGTTTCAAACCAGTGTATAAACGTACGCTTTGTGAGCATAGTCTATAGCCCTATGCTTAGCATCAGCAAACTAACCTACTTTAAATGGAAAACGATAGCTAAAGTGTTTAACGTAAACGGAGGCGTTTTCTTAAACTCTAAAAAAATGATGCACTTAGTAAATTTCCAGTTTCACATGTTGTGTATCAATTTCTGAAGTGAACATCTTTCTGTACAATTTGATAGTTTTTGCTTTTCTGCGGTAGTATTGCCTGTACGAACACCATAACACAACTAACAATTTCTTGCGTGCTACGTTCTCTTCAGTTTGCAAAAAAACATTTTCTAGCTCACCTGAACTCTTGAAAAAATTTCTCACTACCTTCTGGACCACTAAGACTGGCTGCGAGATGACATCCCGGTTGATTCGCTGGCTCCTTGCTATAGACCGCTGACGAAATAATGTGCCTGTTCATTGCAAATCGCGTGATTGTGAAAGGTTCGCTGGTCTCTGCAATGTCACGGTCGTCCTGTCCATTTCTATGATTATCCTGCATTCTGCCTGCAATAGCCTATACGGTAGCAGTTCAGACAAAAACCCCACCTACACCAGTTACAAGATTATTTGCCAAAAGAAATGCTCATACAGATTAGGTTTGGGACGACGGAAGATGCTAAGTATGACTACTAAACAAATGATAAGAGAAAACGGAGAGACAGTGAGTGTTATTAAGGCACAAGTAACAATTTGCCCTTATATGAACTTCCCTGAAAGAATTGTCCTGACAAGATTCACTGCCAGAGTCATTGCAAATTGAGAAGTTCTGCTTTAGTTCTTTTCGCAGTTACCGCAAATTATATTTTTTCGAAATACCGGCTTCAGGCACTGGTTTTTAAAATACCGGCTTCTAACCGGCCTCTGCTAAAATTGCAGTAAAATACCGGCCATCTGGCAACCCTAAGTGGTACATATCATCAAGTGACAGTGTCACAATGCTTGATCGCAAAAATTAATTGCGAAATGCTGTCGACAAACCTAATGTAGCTCAATCTCTCTTCGAACACTTCCCACAATGTTCTGCTTTGAATCGCATGTCTTGTTTGCGAAATAAAGAGTTCATATATCAGCGAAAAATCACATGGAAGCATATCACGTGTACAGACTGTGTATTTTTCACACAGAGTTAACATGAAGTGGCGGTAAGCCGGAGTAAATACAAGCATCAGTATAACCAACTATTATTTGAAAAATCACGCACCTGACGTTGATTTGTTTAGAAAGCTGTACCAAACAAAAAAATATTTTAGGCTGCACCAAACTTGAAGGTAACACAAGGTTAGTCCACGGGATATCACTCGGCTTTTCTGAACTAAGGATATGCATTTTATTAACGTGGATCTCTCCACACCAGATTTTCATACAAATCTTCGAAAACCGTATGAAACTTGCTAAAATTAACGATTCGCTGCTTTTCGATGCTCTTCAAGATGTTTTGAAATTTTTCGGTAGGGGGGTGGGGAGGAAAGTTTCAGAACGTTTGATCCGGTTAACAGAGTGAAAGAGACAACAGGCAATCTACAACTGTTACAGGAGCAGTTCATGAATGAGTCAAAACGCTGAGGAAACGAAACAAACAAGATAATGAAGAACGGTTAAAGAAAGAGAGGGTGTTGCTAAACTAAGATTTCAAAAAATCTGATATTTATTACAAATACAGCACCAGCCAAAAAAATTTTTAACTTACTCAACATATTGAAATCACCAAAAAATTTTAGCCAGGACTTTCTTTAAAAGCGCTTAGACGAGCGAGCTAATCTCACCAAACCGGGTCGCAAAGCAATACCTGGAACAAACAGGTGCCGTACATTAAAAATATGAAACGTTTGAAATCGCTGCGGTTGAAGTGAATGATGTGTTCTCAGACCCGTAACCAGCTCAATGCACCAGGGGTGGCGAAGAGTTTGCTGAGAAGGGCCCAAATTTTTTACACTATGTCCAATAGTTTTTAACTATGTTCAACACATTTTTCCGGGGGCGGGGGGGCAAAAAATCTGGTAGAGGGGGCTTCGCCCCCTGATTACGGGCCTGTGTGCTCTTGCTCGTGGTGGAACTGGCCTAATGCAATGGTAGCCAGAGACAATGCCGTGATAACGAAGTGAAGCAAAATCTCGAGAAAAATATGTGTCCGACACTTCATTACGCTTGTAACACGCTTCTTTCTTATTTCCGAAATAAAATACATGGAAGTTTGCAACGTGATTTCACAACGAAGACTCAATCAGCGGCTTTGGCCTGGATAGTACTGAATAACACACAAACGTCGCGCAAAAAAAGCATGAAGTGTTGAAGTGGGTAGAATGACATGCAAAGCATAATTATTGCAAAAGAAACATGAAAAAAAGTTTTTCGAAATCACAAGAGGGAAGAAAATATTTACTTTTCGACAGAGCGTGACGCAAGAATGAGGTGACGCTACATACTTTATTTAGAGACTGGAGGTACATCTGTGTGAAAAAGGGTTACCTTGACTTAACTTAGCCCCAACTCACGTAAAACGAATGGATAAAGATGAATCACAGAAAATAAATCAACAAAAGTGGTACTACCATTTCCCGACGCCAACGACAGAACGGGTAACTTTTAACGGTACTCGCGAGAAACTTCGTTTCAAAAACATTTCCAAAGTTAGTACACGCGTCTGCAAGTATCAGTGGAAGTATTTTACCACGTCAAGGTACTCATGCACCAGAAGCAACACGGACACGGTAAGCTTTACGCAATGAGCGCCATTCTGCACTTTACCAACATTGCACTAAGGATTCACAGTACTGCCACGACAAGAAAATGACACAAGGTCACGCTTACAAAAATAAAAACGAGAGGAAGTCAATTTCTTTCTCGCAGTACTCACAAGAAGTTACGATACGTATCAAATGTTGACGATCAGGATACAATCAAATGAGCAGGGTTATACGCTTCAAAACACGAAGGTACAAAGCAAATTGCTTCTGCTTCAACGTGAAAAGCACAACATTGTTAGCAACTGAAATAAAGTCACGTTCGTATTGAACACTGCATCACAGTAGCGTGGTGAAGCGAAATGCTTTAACAGAAGCAAATTCTGAGCTTAGCTAGAAAATGTGTTCATCACAAATGCAATTATGGTAATAACCAGTCGTGGCCTATGACATAATTAAAAACAATTGCGGTCCATCTCAAAACCTTCGCAAAAAACGTATCATGCGTTTTTTCTGTAAATCCAGGTTCTCTGCACGTTTTCCCACTGCAATCTCCCAAAGTAATCAACCTCTTGTTCATTTGGACCAAGAACTGCAAAAAATTAAAACAACCGATAAGACACTCGAGACATCAAAGCAGTCAATCCAACCAGTTCGCTGCAATATTGCATGTAGGCCATGGAAAATTTCGACACATCTTTTTGCTCTGTATATTCCTAAATGAAACTGCTAAGAAAGAACGAGCCCAAATGAACACATCACCCGTAGACAAGGCATCTGCTCTGGCGGCAGAATTTTTTCAACCATACGCACAAAACAAAATCCACAACCGTTTACCAATATTAATTAAAATAGAGTGCCTCTTAATAACGTTCCGATATTTTGAACCATTTGTCAAATTTCCTGACGATAATTTCGATATAGTCATGACAGCCAGAGGTGTATGGACCGCACTACTTTTTTGCAAATAAAGTGAAAAAAACTAGAGTACCGTTTTCGGCACTCGGTATCCCGATTTTCGGTGTAGTATGTAATTCGTGAGCTCTACCATTTACTGTCTATGAATTTTTTGGCAAGTTTCAAGTCATGTATCAAGGGTGTTCAGCAATGTGTCAGTTACTGTTCACTAAGCATCTTAGGAAATACGTTATCTTACAGGCTTTTGTTTTTTAACCAGTACCTTCCACATATAAATTAACCGTTTGTCCAACGTCTGTAATGTGTAGAGGCAACACAGTTGAAGCGAATTCAATTCAAAAAATAAATAAATAAATAAATAACGCAAGGGTTTAACTCAGGGTCAGCAACTTTCGGCTCCGGAGCCGCACGCGGCTTTTTAGTTCTTGCAAAATGACTCTCTGGATTTGGTAAAACTTGGAATTTAAATTTGCATTTATTATTAGAATCGAGTTGGCTACATTTCAGCCTTTGGTCCTATGACGTCGCATAAAAAATGAAATGGTGTCAGCGTTTTGAGGCTCCTCACCGATCCTTTATGCTGGAAGATGAAGTAGAATGGGTCTTTTGTTAAAAAGGTTGCCGACCCCTGGGTTAACTGATGGAGCAGCAGAGAGAGGATGATCATTTTGATAAAATTCTAAAGCGAGCGGGTCAGAGATCTGCGCATAATGATGCCTAAAAGGTTTTCTGCTTTCAATACCTGCAGAACTCGCGACATGGAACACCACAATGGGTGGCAGTTTTAACGCCATGCCTATGACTCAGTTTACTGACATCAGTCTATTCACGGGTGAACAGAAATTACCCTCTTGGTTTGATCATGCTGCGCTTTTTAAAAAGCTATGCCTGAATACAATGAGGGTGCCCGTCTACGAAAAGACATGATGCAGTTGACAAGACGCTTTTAAGGTATTTTAATGAATATGACGAGCTAACCTTTTTGAGTGATGCAGCTTTGGCCCAAGTGATCAATGCTTTAATTTCGCAACGGTCTACGCTGTGCCGTGACTTATTTATAATTAGTTGATGCACGCAAGCTACCCAGATCAAAACGCATCGTTTTTATTTTTTTCTGATCTTTAATGTTTTAATCAGTGCTAGGCTATTAACGGCTTTCCAATCTTTTGTGTTTCAATCTAAATGTAACTCGGGACTCTACAGACTGTTAGAGATTGACAAAGAAAAACAACTGACAAATGCGGATGCTGGACTTAAGCACAAGACGAACAAGTATAGGGTCTTGAGCAGCTGTGTCCAACCCAAATGGCTTAGCTAAAAATTATGTCACTATCTTAACCAGGGCCGCACACTGAATGACATATGAGGGCCGCACATTAATGACTTACTTTGATCTCAGCAAACTAACTTTAGCTTCAGCTAATGTACTGAATGCGTTCGAATCCAACTGCAATGGTGAGAGACGTGTTAAAGTGGCAGAGGACTACCTGCATCAAAAATGTCAAATTCCATATTATCAAAATAAAAACTGATTATCAGTATTTAGGCTACTTTCACTGCAGTTAAAACCTGAACTGGGCCGCATGCGGCCCGCGGGTTAGACATAGCTGGTCTTGAATGTCCTGGAAATAAGACGGTATGTCCGAAGTCCTACGCGCGTCGACAGGATAGACTAGCATAGACGCTGCAGCTATGGAGCCAGACAAACATAGCCGCATACCAACTAGCCTCTTATTGGTGCTATTAGCGATGGAGCACTTCATTCGTTAACACGCGACCCATTAACAAGGTATGAGCTTAAACAGTCGCATATTTTAGCCTGACCACTAGTCCGAAACCTTAACTTTGATGAATAGAAATACCGACGACTTACTACCGATAAACTCAAAACCATGACCACTCAGATAACCTTGAAAGCGTTAAATAAGATGCCAACTGCAAAACAAGTTATTACGTGCACTTGCGTGCAAGAAAAAGATTAGCTAAAATTATGGAATCGATCATAAATTATCATAAAGTACTATCGCATTTTTTCAGTCGATTTTTTCCAAAGAAACACCTGATGCAGATTAGACCAGGGGTGGGCTAACTTGTTCAATAGATGAGTCATTTGCAGAAAACCAAAAACACCAGCGAGCCGCAAAATCAGTTTGTTGTGTCAAATACAAACGCAGTAAACAATGCAAGTTTCACATAAAATGACCTGTAGTAAACACAACAAAGACATTATTTATCAATTCTACGTTTTTGTTTGATTCGCTAGTCACCGAAAATCTGGACAATACGTTGTTAAAACTGTGCGAATTAATTCTCCCAAGCTGTTTTTTTTCGCTGAAACATTTCGGTCATTTTTTGCTGAGACATTTTGGTTACTGAAACATTTCGGTCATTTGTCTCACAGTTGTATGAAAACTTGCCGTAGCAGTGTTCATTAGCTTATATTTTCTGACATTCTCACCGAGTCACCGAAATCACTTAATTTTTTCGGTCATTTGAAAATCATCTTGGTCTGTGACCGAAACAAACCAGCTCCCAAGTGTTCATTTGTTTGAGTTGCACGATGCTTTGATTTTACGAACTTCATTACGAAGCATAAAAATTAACAGCAATATGACGCTCTAAATACAGAAATGAGTCGTACACTGGTCTTATTAAGTTTTGGGTATTCACCTTATGATACCTGTCGCCAGAACTCAGCTGCAGAGTGGCATTGACTGAAATATTTTAGAGCCAGGACTTCTTGCATTTCGATCAGTTCAATTTATACAGCAAACAAGTTTGTGACAAACTGTTAGTGAACTGGGCAGCCATCACCGACTGCATTAAGGTTGAATGGATTTGCAGGGAATGCAAATCATGGTTTTCATTCCTTCAAATGGTCAAATCTGGCTTGGAACTCCTCCAGTAGTCTTACAATATATTTTTGTATTCTTCCACTTGGTGGTCTGCAATTGCGTCTTCGCGAAAAGCATTCGTTCTCATTCCGATATTGGGAAAATGACAGAATCTTTCGGACAATACGTCTCTTTGAAAATTTTGAATTTTTCTAGAACTTAAGCTGCCTGTTTTTGTTACCAAATCGCGTTTGACTCCGTGGTAACCTTACGAACTCGTATAAACCATTGATAAATCAAACAAACATTAAATATGAGGCAACAACTCGCTATCTATTTAAGATATTTCTAGAGTGGATGCAAACCTTCGCTTTACGAATTGGCATTTCAAAACTCCTGATTATTCTACTGTATGTGCTTGCTTGCGTCAACCCATTGCGCCACTTGAGGGATTTTCACGTGTGTGTGCTCGATTGCTCGCGCACAGATTGGGTGCGCTAGCCTCGTTTCGCCAGTCGAAGTTTCGTGCTAAAGCGTGGCGGCCACGAGTTATTTGTCTCGATGGTGTCTATCTAACGTAGTTTTAAAACAAGGTGTGCAAGAAACTTGCGAATTGCTTCTTAATTCAGCGCGTTATACGTCATTGTGTAACACCGAACTTAAACCCAACTGACAATACTAAAACTCGCCGCTTGTACTGAAAATCAAGTTTTTTCACGCAGAAGTGTTGAAGTTTTGACAAAAGAATTTTGCACGAGTTGTATGAACTAAATTTTTTTCTGCAAAACACTGACCACGCATAAGGGCCATACTTCTAACAATGATACCTAAATCTTTTAGCACTTGATTTACATTAAAAAAAGTTGCAGACCGAGAAAATATTTGTTACTTGGTATGCATCTGTGCAGTCATTAAGTTGAGATTACAAGATTATTCTACAGTACCAAATCGCTGATTTTTTCACATGAAATTCATGGAGTTTGATGGTTTCTTCATACTATCTACTTTGTTTATTTAAAACTAATCAGCTATAACGACAAAATCTCAAAACAGCTTGACGCAGCAGTAACCTTTCACACACCATTACATAGTCAATATGACGAAGTTACAAAATCTTTGGTCACTCGAATTCTTTTCTTCAAATTCAACTTTGTTGTTTTGATTTGCATTTCACATATGAAGCTAACGTGTGGCACAAGGCAGTGTTCATCAAACAGGACTGGACCACCATTGCGGCGGTATGAAAATCGGGCGAATCAAGAAATTTCCAATTAATTTTTAACCAAAAGAGTCGACAGTGAAGACGAATGAGTTTTTCAGAGCAAAAGAAAAAAGTCTGGGAAAGCCTATCGACAGTTGTAAAAGTGTTTAAAATGTGGACAGAACCGGCGATCAGTGGAAATGTCACGTGCTGGCCTTTTTGCGAGTTTTAATGGTGCGCCAAATGATAGGTAACCCTATTCGCTCTTTACGTGTTCTCAGGGAAAATTTACGACAATTTCGGTAAACTTTAAACGACGAACGTACTCTTTCTATGAAAAGCAGAACCAACCGCTAACGTCAGAAATGAAGGCAACGGATTTACGTCCCTGTGCGAATTTCTTCTCATACACCTAAGCCCTTAACCTTTGCAAAAAGTTTTACCGAAGATTACGTTGCCAGCTACAGTTTTTAATTTGAAACGCGCATGCTTCAACACAATATCAGAGTCACCTACATAAAAACTCGAACAGCTTTAACTAAACATTGAACACGTGACAAAATAAAAATGACACAGATCGGCTGATGTTGCATCAGGGGTCGTTGAACAAAACGAGGTTGACATTGCATTGCATCAGAGGTACGAGCTGCTATTTGGTTAGCAGGGCTGAAGAGGAAAAATTCTGACAGCGTAACGGCATTAAAACACGGCTGGTCTTGACTACATTGCTAACAAACATACTTAGGTATCAAAAATGTAATATTCCGAGTTAAAAAAGCAAACAAATAACTTCCAGGACCACTGAGCTGAACACGCAATGGATGTTTGACTACTGAAGATCCGAAACTAACGATCATAATCTTAAGGTTTTTCATCGCCAGCAGAGCAATAACAATTGTTGAGGAATGAAATGCAATTCGCATAGGAATAGAAAAGCGCGGAGCACATGTGATGTGCACCAAAGTCACTGCTACCCATTGGCAGTGCAGAACGCTTGCTAAGATACCACACGGGTTTGTCTCAAAGCACAGAACTTTATTCGAGGTGGGAAATACTGCTGCAGCACTTTAAATTCAAGTCCGGTAAGTCTAAGAACAACAGCAGGCATACCTGTGGATTAACGGAGACACGGATATTCTTCAATTGATGGGGATCGGTCGTGAGATTGTAAATTTCAACAAACGTTTCTGAATCGCTCAGTTCGCAGTAAATCATGTCAACTTTATCTTTCGGGACAAGCGTACGTACACAGCTGTAAGTGTTGTTGTAGGCATCTTCACATACACAGTCAGGAAAGCATTGCTGAAAATAAACTGAAATGTTTCGTAGCGTCGCAAACGAAAGCAACCTTCTCAAGCACAAAGATCAGTTGATTTGCTCAAAGCAAAACGGATAGGTCAAAGTACATCTTACATAGCACCATAAAGGCTAAGCCAAATTTATCCAAGTTGGAAAGTTATTTAGGTGCATTCAAAAACTGTAATGACGCGTACAAAGCAGCAAATGATACCAGTTTACGATGCAGCACTTACGCTAACGCCAGCACTTTTGCCAGGGCAGCCAGAAGGTGGATATGGTTCGCCTTCTCCCTGATACTCCACCAAGAAATCCTTTCTCCACTCCGTTGGTACAGTATTCTACAACATGAAACGCTGTAAATTAAGTAACCATCTTGCACATTATATAACGTGTTTGGTCTTTGAATATCAAGCCCTAATGCAATGCGTTAATAATACGGCAAGTTTCGTCGTTAAGTGTTTTTAACTGCGTTAAAAGATTTTAACTGCGCCTGGTGATCGTTGCTGTGCCCTGGTTTACGGAGTCGGCTGCTTGCAGAGGCCAGTGCGTTGCGATCTATTGAGGATTTATATCTTTTCGTTGATTTAGTGTTCAATGACAAAGCAAATTTTCAAGCTTTGGTCACTCAATATTTTTCTTCATCTATAATCCTTAATACGAATAGCGCTTGTTTGACCCCATCACCTCTTAAAACCATATGTATACGGAAACCGAATTAGATGCAAAAGCATTGCGCAATTCAAATATTTGAAAGGAAATCGAAGGCGCGA
>Ga0210059_1012858_pt1 | contig 12585 bp, 7 predicted proteins | sample Ectturendosymbi2_FD_188042 | JGI IMG/M metagenome (GOLD analysis project Ga0210059, IMG submission 188042) | Ecteinascidia turbinata endosymbiont from Florida, USA - Sample 2 (SPAdes) (version 2) | ecosystem: Host-associated > Tunicates > Ascidians > Unclassified | place: Key West, Florida...
TTGCGTTGCCACGCCAACAAACTGAAAAGGATAAGCAAGGTGTCGACTTTGCCCCCCCTCTGGAAAATTTTCTGCGGACGTCCATGCACATGACCAACATGGAGAGGAGAAATTGAATTTATCATCACCATAACTGTATTGTCATCCACAAGAGCACAAAAAATTTTTAGTCATACAGTAGCGCATTACAGAATCGATGTTTGCACATGACAGACATTGAGAGGACCAAAACGCTTTTAACCGCTTTTTTAGTTTTTGTATGCTTCGTGTGTACACATTGCCCACACAATTTTTATTTTTTTTACTACACAAAAGCAGTACTGACGAGACGCGAACACCGAAACAATTCACCAACAACTGCTGCATTTGTTCTCCATCGTAGAAGAGCGTTGAATAATTGAGGAAAAATGAAGATTTGTAAAAAGCATCAGACGTTTGAAGCGATCGAATAAAAAAGTTGGATGAAGATCAGAGGCGAATTTTCATTTTCCGGGCTCTAGGCAATTTTAAATTGGGGGCCCTTCTGGAAGGCTTACGACGACTGATCCATACAAATTATCACTACACGTGCTCGTTACATTCAGTGAAGAAGTTGTTCCCATTCAAAAACATATTACTTTATTCTTAATCCCTCGATATCAGGAACAAAAACAGTCACAATGAAACTAACGAAAAAGCAGCAGTGAAGAGTTTCTAGATATCCCTGGGTGAAGTTATCTGATCGCACTCACATTATATATTTATTGAGTACCTCACTGGCCTCGTGTAATCTGAAAAATGGATTCAGGCATTTTGTTCCACACATTATACGTAACAATAACCAATTCTCAATGCCATGAAAAGTGAATGCTCATCGTCATTCACTTCAGTCTTTCGCGCTTTTTCTTCTATAGAGATCTTTTGTTAGCGGCACAGTAAAAAAACGTGCTTTGTATCAAAACAAAAATACAAATATAATTGGTTACGCAAATGCTGGAAATTGTCTTTACTCCCAAAATTTTGGGTCCCCCGAAATCGGGGGCCTTAGGCTTAAGCCTTTTTAGCCTAATGGCAAATCCGCGCCTGATGAGATGCGCATCGTACATAAAATCGATGCAAATTGTTTCGCAGCAAGACACCAAAGGTCCTGACACAATGGCTGACCTGGTGTGGGCGAACACTAACATTTCTGGGTATGAAATGCATAATTCGATAGGCATGGTTATACGCAGCACATAAGCGCTTCATACTGGTCTGCGTGCATTTGCTCCGCAATTGGCAAGCATACATTGGCATGCAATAGGCACGGAATAGAGTGTTTTTTATAGCAGGAGAGCACTGATCAAAAGTTCCTCTGAGTTTTTTTGCTACACAGTAGCCTATATTGATTTCACTTGTCTCTGAATATCATCATCCTTCAGTGATGCATTTATCCACACACCAAGGTATTTCACTTGGTCAAAAAAACGTACACCATTTAGAAAAACATTTGATGGAGCAGGTTGTGTGTACTTTTTTAGACAAAAAAGAACACCAATTGTTTCGTTGCAGTTAAAAGCGATTTCGTGTTCAGCAGCATAATCACCAGCAATATTCAGAAGACATTGCAGCCCACTAATGTTGGGGCTGAACACACATATATCTTCAGCAAATATCAGATGATTCACAACCATATTTCCCACAATGCATCCCACCCTGGCTGAGCCCAGCTGGATGGAGAGTTGATCCAGGTAAACAGCAAATAAGTATGAGCTCAGGACTCCCCCTTGCCTTATCCCATTGATTACAGTAGAGGAGGATGAGTAGTTGGTATCCCGTTTTACTTGCATCGTCTGTTGCCTGTACCAACTCAACAACAGTCTTACTATGCGCATAGGTAGCCTACACGGCGCTTATTTAATTTAGCAAACAGCAGGCTGTGGTTAGTTTTGTCAAATGCTTGTTTAGATGCATCTGAGAAAGCTGAAAACACTGGGGTATCTTTGCTTGCATAATAAGACACAGTCTGTTTGAGCAAAAAACACTGCTGTCCAACCAGTACAAGTGCTGTAAAACCAACAAGACCCTGATTTTCTTTCAAATGTATTTTGTTGCAAAGTATGTCTTTACTTGGATTTACTTGCTGCCAGCAATTTGTTTGGTTACAGCACAAAAATATGTAAATGCTTATTTCATGAAGACTCTGTAGCAAAAATTAGTACAGTAGAAAGTGTTGATGACAAAGATATTTGTCATGCTATTTGTCTTCATCCAGACTTTGTAAATGATCCACTCCTTTGTATACATAGGAGACAAAATCGATACTGCCATTTTACGGGCCGGGTAATAGCCAGATTTTAGGTAGGGTTTACAGGTGCGGTTGGGTTACGGGTTTATTGTGATGGGTCGGTGCGGGTCATAAAAATGTGAGCCTGTGACATTTCCACTAGGTACTGAAAATCGACAGATGTTGCTGCTGTAGCACTACCCTAAACGGCGCATCTCATTGCATCAAGAGAATCGACTTCGATGGACATAATGAATGTGAAGCTGGGTACATTTGAAGCATCCTTGGCAAGCTAGGAAAAGTGATAGCCATCTGGTTACGCTATGAGAAATAAGTTTTTGATACTCAAAATCAAAAAAATCACAGTAGTCTTTTCACTCTTTTTGCGAGCTGTGCAAATGAACCACACGTGATTCACTCAGCCTCAAATCTTTCGTCCTTTTCTGAAAAAATTATACTTCTGGCGTATTTCTTTATTTTTTAGCATTATTGATTAACTACAATTAATAGAAACTACTACACTAAGCAATATAAGATACACTGATCACCGTATCACGGTTCATCAGCAAAGCTAGTAGGCCTACAGTGTAATGGAGTCAGCAGGCTGCACTCTAATGCCAAAGACATTGAGATGCTGAAAAAAGATTTACCACTGTTAACCTACGTAACGATTAATGTGAAAACATTCCCACCTTTCCAGCCGAGAATTAACTCAACTAATACATAGATTAATTAGATAACTTTCAGGTCCTCCCATAAACTAAGGCAGGGCTTCTGAAACTTTTTTATTCTGCGACCCATTTTCAAAAACGTTTTTCTATGCGACCATTGCTGGATATAGCCTAGATCAAGTGTGGGCAAACTTTGTACGGAGGGCCATATTTTTAAAAAATGTTGCAACCGAGGGCCGCACACTCTCATTACAAAGTAGGAAAATTTATTCAGGCGTGAATAACTACATATTTATATTACAAACAATTTTTGTATTTCGCACTAGGTACGTTGAATACTATTTATACAGTTATAGTTAGAACTGAAACATAAACTATTTTAGTAAAATTCTGAGTTTTTATGAAAATAGTAAATATTTCATAAAATTCTACATACGTAGGAGTTTCTGCAAGTTCCGGCGGGCCACATGAAATGGTCTCGCGGGCCGCATTTTGCCCACCCCTGGTCTAGATGTTAATGATATGTGTAAACACCCCATGTACATTGCTATTGTGTAGAATTTCAATGACGCACTTACTGATCTTCCCTTTTCAATTTTAAATCTTGTGAATCTGTTATTTTATGCATCATTTTGTTGGGAGTGTCTCGCAAGTTGTCACGTCTTTGTAAAATGACCTATAGTTGAAAAGTAGTTGGACCACGCTGCAGTGGCTAAACTAAGGGGGGCGGTCCGCCCCTGGCGACACTTTTATGGGGCGGCACTATGGGCTATGCTGTAAGCTATAAAACTTCAAAGGCTGTATTGAAATAATAGTGGTTTTAATGTTGGGACATTACTCTCAGTTGAAGGCCGTTTTTGATTTTGAGTAATTACTATGGCATATGTATTAAAGCGATTGTTATCTTAGCCAAACAATAAACAATCGTGTATCAGGAATGTTGTATCAATAGTTTTTTTACATCAAGCTGCAACACGGTTCTCAACACGCTTATCAACTCACTTGATGTCAAATTTTACTGATTCACTACACGGTTGATAGATACTGTGGGCGAACGTGTGGCTATGGTGAGCTCTAAGCTTTTGTAAGTGCTCTTAAGTTTTTTACCACCAAGTAAAAGCGCATTGTTGGGTCTAAAAAACATTTCTGAGTAAATCAAACAAATGTGTAGTTGGATTTGTGCTCGTCAAAATGGATTTCCATGTATGTGAAGAAATATAATCTAGCTCAGTATTCTTCAACAGGGGTTCCGTGGTACCCTAATGTTCAGCAAAACATGTAGTGGGGTTACGTGAGTTACAAGGGTTCCTCGTTTTTTTATGCAAAATGATTTCTTGCTTAAGTACGGAAAATGATTTCTTGCTTCAGTATTTTTTATGGAAAATGATTTCTTGCTTCAGTCTTCAGTTCAATATGATTTTTTGCTTCAGTACGTTGATGCGTCATGAAAATTTTTAGATCACCGTGCTGCATTCAGATTCCAAGTAGGCCAGTTAGTTGCACAGGACAGGGTTGCCAGATATTTTCCGTAGCTTATGGCCACAATCCTGATAAAAAATGGCCAAAATGGCTGTTTTTTGAAAACGTTATGGACAAAATTACAAAATGTTTTAACTATGTGAATTTCTATTTTCATGGGCTTCTCAAATTTTTCGGAAGACAGTATATTTTTTGCCGAAAAAATTTGGTTCTGCCAAAGAAGCAAGTTTTAACACAAAAACAGCAATTTCTGCCATGAACTTAAAATTTCGTGTTACAACTTGTTTTGCTCACATGCTCAGAACCATCGTCAAATTCACATATATGAATGAAAGAGGAGGAACACCTGAGCGCAAACACTGACTCATGGCAGGTCCGACTGAAACACTAATAGAAAGTCTACGGATTGCAAGGGCTAAATAATTGCTACACACTTCAAACATTAAAAGGTTGAAGTATTGCAGAGTGTTACTGTAAAAATATGAGAAACTTACAAAGAAAAATCTTACCAACAATGTGAAATACTTCTACTACAACATTATCAGTCACACAACTGAGTGCAGCAGTCTTCTGATACAATACGAGTGCAGCAGCTACCATTGGTAACAAAAAGGTTATCACTGACTGAAACACCTTTACAAAATCTACTGACTGCAAGGGCTAAATCACTACTACACCCTTCAAAGCAATACTACAAGGTTGAAGTACCCATGGTGTTACTGTAACAGTGACATGAAGACTGTCCAAAAAATACAAAAAGACAAAATATTTAATGAAAATTTAGTCTCACAGATCACAAATCAAAGTCTCACAAATCAAAAAAATTGCCAAATTTTACACAGTGGTCAAGTACGTTTCTTCATGGCTAGCGCACTTAAAAAATGGCCAAATTTTTCGAAATTGGTCATGAAATGGACAATCTGGCAAGCCTGGCACAGGAGGTTGAGTGCAGTTAATAGCCGAAAAAGAAATATTTACAGTTGTCGCGTCGCTTGTTGTTCATTGTTGCGCAATGAAGAAGAACGCTATTGCTGCATCACAGTTATACGGTATTGCACATGTACAGTTTACACTAGTACAGAAAGAAGGCGAAAGAGAAAGAAAGTAGAGAAAGAGAAAGAAAGAAAGAAAGAAAGAAAGTACACTAGAGAAAGAAAGAACTTTTGCAATTTATTCAAAAGTACAACCTTGGGAACTCTGTTCCAAATATAGTAATAATGCTGCGGATTTTCCTCACAATTGCCGTTAGTGTTGCTACCTGTTAGAGGAGTTTTTCGAAACTAAAACTGATCAAGAATTGCTTACTGGGAAGTCCTGTCACACTCTTTGTAGAGCAACAATTGACAGAAAATATAAATTTGGACATTGCCGTTGAAGAATTTGCCAACAAAAAGGCAAGAGAGGTCAGAACCGTCGCCAGAAAGTTTTCAATAGGGGGGGCTTTGCGTTTGTGGCGGGGGGCTTAACGCTAAAAATTGACAAAAACTCCATTGCTTCATAGTGCTTCATCTTTCAATTTGGGGGTTTTGTAGCTTTATTTGGGGAGATAAGCCCACCGAAGCCCCCCCATGGCGACGGGACTGAGACAAGTTACTGTGTAAAAAATTGTAGTTTTCATTTAAGAAATAAATACGGTCCTAATTTTTTACACTTTTTGTACTATTTTTCCCTACATACAGTACGTCATTTTTGATTTTTGTTTAACTGTTACAATGTTTGAGTTTTTTGGTGTGTATTTAAAGCATACCATATTTGAGCATGTGAGAGTACTGCAATATTATAATGGTGCACAAACTAGTTAATACATATACAAAGCTTTAACAGCCAGTCACTGTGCAATATGTATTTTTATGGGCTTCAGGGGCGCCAAACTCAAGGGTCGCCCACACTCTAGCTACGCCACTGCACAGCTGGTTATAATAATAATAATAATAATAATAATATTAGTTTATTTCAGACTCGTGGTCAATACAGATGGGATCATAGACACAAGGGCACAAAAAATGGTTTACCACACAGTAGCGCAATCTGCACATGACCATGGAGAGGAGCAAAATACTTTATCATCACCACAACTGCATTGTCATTTACAAGAGCACGAAGAATGGTTAGAATAACTAGGACAACCACTAGCGTACGGAGGGGGGCACTGTGCCATGTCCACCCCCTCAGACCCTAAAAATAAAAAGATGTATGAACAGTATTCGGCAGTGTATACTGTCAGTATTCGACAGTGTATTCCAAAATGCTTAAGTTTAGGCGAATAACATTATTTTGTTGAGAAAAACGCCTCTCAAAGCACAAAATGACTATATTTTCTAAAAATTTGGGGGGTATGGACCCTTTGGCTCCCCAAGCTACGCCTATGCTTTATGCTTTGGGCCCCCCTCGGAAATTTTATGCATACGCCACTGAGGACAAATAATTTTTTTACCTAAAACTTAAAATTTTGACTATAATTTACAAATTTTCACTTTATTGTGACCTATCAATTTTCTGTGTTTGCAACTGAACAGTTGAATACAAAGCATGTACTGTATTAAAAATCAAATCGATATGTTAAAAGTCTTTGTTCTGTTGAATTGACACAAAAATCAAAAGTGTGAAAGATCCAATAAAACTACAGATATCAAAATGTAGACGAAAATCAATCCAAAAGCACAAGAGAAATATCCAGTGTCAATAAATTTCTTGTTTCTTGCCTTACCATGTCTAACTTATTCAATCGTCCAGTGGTGGGCAATACAACATTATTACATTAAAAGTCGCAACAAATCTATTAAATATGTTAGAATTACAAATATACTTGCAAAAGCATATCAATATCTGTTGTTGTAGTTTCAATCAGTTATTGATAAAAGAAAAATTCTGCTGAATGAAAATTTTGACCTAACGATATATTTTGACTTTTTTTGACCTAATAACTTTTGAGTCGCTCATGGTGTCACTGTGAAAATTGGTTTGTGGACGTTTCTTAAACTTTGAAAACAGCATACAAATTTTGACTTTTGGTTGCCCTAATAATACATTTTTTTACCGTTTGAAACAGGGCTGTGGAGCTGGAACTCATTTTCAGGCTCCGGCTCCAGGCATCTAAACTTTTTTGGCCCCAGCTCCAACATCTGCAAGTTTTTGGCTCCGTCATGATTAGGTCTATTGAAAACCACAGTATTATTTGTACAAAACGCTTGCCCCACAAACTAGGGATGTGGAAACGGAACCCAAATTTCAGGTTCCGGCTCCACCAGCTAGTAGTTTTTGGCTCCGACTCCACGGCCTGGTTTGAAGTGTAAGGTAAGCTCGAGACTTGGAGCCGCCACACATCTTTTATGAACGAATAGGAACGCAGTTAAGCGGCAATCGTTGAGCCGTGACGTTGCAATTACAGTAGCAACAAGGATTGGGCCATCAGCAATCGAGGCAAATCTTTGCAGTTTAACTGTATATTGTTGCGACTGGAGTCAGTTTGAAAAAGTTCAGCAACACATTCTAATAAAGCTGTCTCCTCAAGAACGACACAAACGAAAAGTTAGCGACTTTTCGTGCAAAAAAGTAATATTGTACTGTGTGACACCATATGCTCTGCATTGCGTGTGAATACAACTGCAAATATTTTCATATTCTTGTTTGCGTCTTATCGGGGTAAAGCGGCATTCCTGATGAAAGAATACTTTTAACCCATGCCAGGCTCTGAACCAAAACCAGTCCTGTAGCCACGGGCAAAGTTACTATAAAGACAAGTTCAGAAACCACTCATGCATGGACACCATTGATGGTCCCAAACTGCTGATTTGTCGTATCAGTTTGTATGCAGGCGGCAGAGCTCTGTAGCAAAATGACTGTTTTTCGATGAAGATAGGGATTTTAGACAAGCTGAAACTGATGAAAATTAAACTTTACTTCTAATATTGCTGTATTTCGAAGTGATTTTGCGTGATGTAAGGCTTGGTAACGCTTATCGGGTGGTGGAAGTCAGAAATATTTCATAAAAATGCAGGCGACGGACAAGCAAGGGAGGTTCACTCACGTTTTTCCTGGTTGAGTTACTTAGGTATGATACTTAATTAAATTCCGTATAAGACAAAGTTGCCTTGGTGAGCATACGTTAGGAACTGGTATATTTACAATGTTTTCATTGACAATACTATCATAACACTCGTCAAGCGTTAGCCTAATCTACTCTAGTACAGGCTTCACTGCAAGTTACAGTAACACAAAGTTAGTGGGCCTATTCATTTTATAAGACCCCGAAGATACATAGGAAAATGAAGCTCAAACTGTGCAAAATCAGTAAAGTTTTAGGTCATATGCTAAGGGAACCAGCAATTTGTTCAATGCGTTCTTTGTGATTGATGATTCTGAATGCAAATTGTAAATTCGGAATGTCAAATCATTTTATTGAGAAATGCTGCATGTAAATTTTTTGCAGTATTATTTTAACCATCACAGTTTGGAAGAAAACTATAATTGAAACAAGATGCCATTCCAACCTTGGTTGGTGTTCCAAATCTACCAAAATTGTTGAAAATGTTAAGACCCAAATAATCAAGGCCGGTAAAGCTCTTAATCCCCACAAACATGCATGTGCTAGTACATTGATTTAAAAAATATTTTTGATTTTGTAATTGTTTTATCACCTTTACGTAATTTGGTGATATGTACCAGTCATATTTAAATTTTATATTTGTTGTCAGTAAACGTCAGTGACCATACTTAGTTTTCAGAATGTTTCCTGAAAAATATAGGCTACTATGAACAGTTATGAAGACAGTGTCAAATTGGAGAAAGTTGCACATTGGAGGATGACAACCATGATGAAAGGTTTGTTCATTACATCTCACCCAGTATCACCTTGATCATGATTTTGATTTTTGTTTGAACAATTAGTGATGTGATTGCATCTGTTTATAAAATGCATCTATTGTTGTCAGTCTTGTGAATAGCTTTGTTAATTGTAAGACATCAACCACAACATGACCAAGACTATCAATTAATATTTTTATGTGACAGTTGAAGTTGCTCCAAGAAAACATTGTTAATTTGGAAAGATCAATAAACAAAATTGCTAACCCTGAGCAGCTGGAAATGCTAGAGTACCTATCACATCATGCTGTAAGATGTTCAGATGAAACTGTGAAAAGAGCATTGCAAATTCAATGTGCAACCGGAGAAGGCTACAAGGGTAACCTAGGTTTACAACAGTTGACAATGGTTTGGATGTGAAAGAAAGTGAATGAATTAGAAGACGGTGAGTTGTATTGCTAGGTGAGGTATGTATACATTAGGTTGAATTCTTTGCCACTGTAACAGCATAGGCTTTATTTCAAGCAGCAGTGCATATGCAATCTAAATATTTTAAGATGAAACCCTAAACAGCAGCTGCATGTTACACTCAATGGTTATTTCACCATTCATTTGAATACTGTGAATGTAACCGCACCTTTTAGGCAAAATGTCAACTTGTGCTGTGATGTTACTTGGTCACAAACAAAAGCCAACACTGCTGAAATATTAGGAAAAATTGTTTATGCAATCATCTTAGCCATCCCTGCCCTCACTCCATAAACAACTGAAACAACGTTGATTATAAATTTCTTTTGTGAATTGGCAAACCAGTTGTTTGATCTGATGAGCAGCCAATTTTCTGGTAGTGCTGCGTTTCATAGTTCAGCGTCCTGACCCAACCTGCTGTTGATGTGTCTCTCACTCTGTAACACACAAGCACCAGCGGTGAATCTGATTCACGCTGTCCTATGCGATGTTGAAGGCGTTACTCAGGCTCGTGGCTGTTAGAGACACGAAACAGGCAGGAGAGTTGAGAGGTGACACTGTACACTTTATTGCCTCGAGTTCTGCACTGGTTTTTATGATGCAAAACGGCAGTATTTATCGACCATTAAAACAGACCGTGACTTGTCTTTTACGATTATACAGCAGCAAACATATCGCAGAAAACAGTTAATGGATCAGCCAGACGATAACTCACTCACGGCACTACCGACGAAAAGGGAGCAAGTAAGGTTCTGCGAGATCGTAAATACATGCACAGAAAGACGAGAAGAAAAACGCAAACGCATTCAACGAACGGCATGAATATTGAGTCACGTGTTACGTAAAACGCTGTGAGAACATGTGAACGATTTGTGCCCAGCCGGAAAGCTCATCGAGCAGTCTATTATACAGCCCTGGTTCCAGTCTGCACGTACTTGTCCATATGGTTGGGCCACTGGTTGCAACACTGCTAAAATAAATTAATTTTTTGCAGTGAACAGTGTATGTTTTTTTTTCAAAGTTATTTGTGTCTTATTTTTCAGGCTCTATACGTATTCGAAGACACGGACAGGAGCAATATCACATGCAGCATGGATTCCTGTTCAAAGCGGCTTTAAGCTCAGTACCACCAGTTCTATTTCTTTCAAGCGGACATTGTGGTCAATGGGTCATTCAAGTTTTTGATGTCTGGCAGACTAACCTAAGATGCTTCCGGAAAACTTTTTCTGAAGTGCATGGCAAAGGAACCCCCATCCTGGGCTTGCGCAATTTCGTTAAGTTCTGCAGCAAATGTGCATCACCCTTTTCTTTGGACAAGTGAATAAATTTTTGGCCATAAATCATTGTTACTAGAAATCATGCTGACATTGCCTTCATCTGATTATACCATACCTTGCCTTTGTGTCACAATTAGGCCAAACTAATTGCTACTCGAAACTAAGGATGCACATTCACGCGAAAGAATTGACATTGCAATTGCTTCAAAAAATCAATATGATAGTAAAACTGCTGCCTGAGTGAATTTCAAGTAAACCAACAGAGTTGTCAAGTAATTGTCGGCATTATTCTTCTTTTTTTAGTTATACATAACTTCTTTTGTGAACTCGAATGCTTCGAAGGGATCGTTAATTATGGGTATATTGAGAAGCGCAGCTATGAAGAAGACTTTGACAGTAGTAGTAGTTCTGCTAGCGTGCAAAGTAACGCTGAAATATGAAATGTTCGTAACAGTGACGTCGTCTTTAGTCCGACTGTTCTTTCCGTTCATTTTTTAACAGTTGAAAATTGATGTAAAGCATGGGTAGAAACCTTAGCAAGCTTTTTTCTGTGGGAGCCACGGCCTCTTCAGCCTCATTCCTGCTGCGCTACAGCAGGAGCTCTGATGACCCTGTGTCAAAAATTTATTTCTTATCGGTGAGTGTAATCGAAAAGAGCTGTGTTGCAAGAAGTAATGTTAATTGATTCATGTTCGTGCCCGATGCTGGTGATGCTCTTGTGTACGTGCTGCGAATGGCTTGATTTGTATGACTGCATGCCATTTTGTTTGTGTTCGAGCGGCTTTTGCTTTTGTGTTTGTTGATAAAAATGAAAAAGAAAACAATGCAAAGGTAATTGGTTATTATGTACTATACCGTTTCACTGAGATTAATTGTTTTACCTACTTCCACACTGCGTAAAATAGTAATTTTAGCACGGCATCCAGTACCACGGCATCGTTAATTTATGATTTTTTGGCCCCTTCCTCTGATAGTGGAAGACTGAGAATGTTTCAATTTTAGACCAGACAGCAGTTTTGTTCAAAAGAGCATTAAGCTCAGTACCACAAGTTTGATTTATCTGCAAGCCAGCATTGTGGTAAACGGGTCACTAAGGCTTTTGATGTCTGACAGGCTAACCTAAGACGCTCCTAGAAAAACTTTTTCTGATTTGCATGGCAAACGAAACCCCATCCTGAGCTTGTGCGATTTCGTCAAACTCTGCGGCAAATGTGCATCGCCCAATTTATGCTGGTTCCACGCACTTCCCGCTACGAAGAAGACGGTGCCCCAAATCTATTGGATTTTGTTAAGGAAGCTACCCTTTTGCTAGAAGCCAACAACGACATTGAAGATGAAGGAAAAGAGGCGGAAACCACTTCTCCCCTGATCATAATAAAATCGACTGCATATTAAACAAACAAAATCGGTTGTGTGGAATGTAAGGAAAAGTTCACAAGCAAATGTATTTTTGACCTTTTACCTGCAAGCGGAAATTTAGCCCATTTGAAATGGGAAGATAATGAGATAACTGCATAATAACTTACCACGCTGTGGAATCGGAGTCGAAAGGATTTTCAACCTGAGGAGTCGGAGTCGCAGAAAATTTTAATGACTCCGACTCCGGGCAGACCTTTTGCTCACCAATTGTGACTGTTTGTGC
>Ga0210059_1012860_pt1 | contig 12584 bp, 9 predicted proteins | sample Ectturendosymbi2_FD_188042 | JGI IMG/M metagenome (GOLD analysis project Ga0210059, IMG submission 188042) | Ecteinascidia turbinata endosymbiont from Florida, USA - Sample 2 (SPAdes) (version 2) | ecosystem: Host-associated > Tunicates > Ascidians > Unclassified | place: Key West, Florida...
AATAATAAACAACAATTATCTCGATGATGCTTGCCAAATTTTTTGGGTATGTCCTTTCATTGTCAAAAATAACTTATCAGCAAAAATCAGTTCGTATCAGCTAAACTTTTTTTGTTATATATATATAAGTGTAAAATGTGAAAAATGTCAATTATTTGAGTGCATTGCCAATGCTATTTCGCTACGTTTAAACAAAATTCTATTCGCATCATTCGAAACCTTTATACTTTTAGTTGCAAATCATATTTTCTGTGTAATCTAAGAAGATAAACTAACAATTTCTGTTAAAACTTGTGTAAAAACACCACGAAAACAAAACAAAAGTTTACATATTTTTAGGTTGTCTGCCTGCGGAACCAATGTTTAGGTTATATTACAATACATTTATATTCAATGCACGTAGAAAATATCTGCAGTGTTTGCCCCAGTTTCACCTAAATTCCAGATTATTTCCGATGAAACTTCAGGCGATTGTACAGTATAAGGTTTTCAAATTGTTAAAAAAAGTTTTGAATTATGAGGATTAAAGCCATAGTTCGTGTTAAGCTTCTTGATTCTACTTCTCTGAGGCTGAGACCCCGCGTTGCTCTCGAAATTCTCTCAGCTAATCCTGCACTGCTGTTTGTTTCCACTCCCATTATTTTTGAATGTTGTTATCCTCAACTTTTAGCACATTTTAATGCAATTAGACACGCTTTTGTTTTGTTCAGTGAGTACATTAGTTTTGATAAGAATGGTCCTTTGGAGCACATTCCTCTTCTCTGGTGACACAGACACTTGCACAAAATATAATTTATGTTAACTTTACCTTAAAACTAAAACGTTAAAAAGTGAAAATTGGTTATCTAAATAGCGACCACAGACTTCCTTGAAATCGTCTCCCCATTACTGTGTAAACGTTTTAGGTTTTTGACCGGCTGTAAAGATGCAGAGTGACCAGCGTAATATCTAATGTTTGCTATTTGTCTCAAGTTCAATATATTGGATTTTTTGACATCATAAAACACTTTAATTAGGTTGTTCGCAGTAAATATACTTCTGTTGGACTTTCATTTGTGCAATAAACTTTCGCAAAATCAAGGAATTACGAATTGAGGGACCAATGGAACACCCGTGTTCCATGGGTCCCATCAACACCCATTTTTGAAAAACTGCACGATTTTACACTGCATCCTAAACCTATCATCCCCGTTTTCTCTGAGATATTTTTTAAACTCCCAACCTATCCTGGGAAACGTTTGGAACTTTCTACATTGAAATTATGATAGACAAAGACATTGCTAAACGATTGCAAAATATTTTACTTTGATGCCTCAAAAACGAAAAAAGTGCTTAAATTTTTTTCAGATCGACACAGATTCTTCCTGTTAACGGAAAACACTGTTGTCCATAAATACAATATTCACAACCACATACCAAGAGAATATGGTCACCAGCTGGGGAGTAATTTAAATGTTTCTTCGGTCCCCGTGTTCCATGGGTCCCGCACTTCCCCTACCGATTAAAGCAAAATCCGCTTATTAGAGCAGATGTTGAATATCCCGGAAAAGGTTAAAAATCATTTTCTCTGTTAACACAAAAGAAATACCGTATATAAAGTAATTGCAGATTTCCCGATACTATAAACCTACTTTTAAAAAATTTTTCAAAACAGGCATGTATTTCACCAGCCTTCAAAACTTCCACAAAAGTCGTCCCACATATGTACCTTTTCAGCCGTTTCACAACTTCCAATTTGTTAGGTTATATCTCAGAAACTACGACGCCAATCTATGTGAGAAGGAAACCATAACCCTTGTTTCTGCAATACTTCATAATGAAAATCTCACCACAAGAACACCATGAAACTTACTTCGCAAAAATAACTGTCACTTCTTTTTTGCCGGAGGTGGCCCTAACCCTTCTGTTAATTTGCAAAAGGCTCAACTCTTAATATTCTCTAAAAAAATTGTTATTACTTTCTAAGTTAGTGTAACTAAAACTAGGTTTATTTCAAACGTTTTCGTCGATCTCAGCTTGCCTCATCAGATCACTACGATAGTGAAATTGAATAAGACTGGCTGAGCAGCACACATTCGCAATTACGAACGAAAGTTAACCTTCAGAAGACAAGTGCCACTACTGTAACTGTTGAAACAGCATTCAGCAATAACTATCGAACCGTATCTTGCAGCAACTATTAAAACTTGACCTGTCAAATACGAAACGCTTGTAACTAAAACACAAAACAGTTTCAAAACTCAACCCTCTCTGCCTTAACCAGCTGCTACTGAAAAAACTAGGCTACACATTGGCGAAAAACACTGACCATTGTTAACGACTAAAAGGATGAATTATTGAGGGCGTCTAAAACCGCGCCGTTCAGTTTCATTTTCGTTGGCAACAGGCCCCACGTTTAATTATTACTTTGGGCCACGCACCTGCACAATACAAGCAGTTGTGATTGAAAGTGTAAGTTTGCGTAAGTTCGTAGGCGTAGCACGGGACCCGATTGGAAGCAATCGGTCCAATCGGCCAAAGACCGGTCCTGAATTGTTACGTTATAGCTGCTTTTTCCGCTGGAAGTTACTGCACACCAGCACACTAATATTACACGTGTCCTTGGCGCCTAGACTGCTGTAGATTCTACACTAGTATGCATAACACTTAAAAGCACTAGTGTTTCTGTATGCTTTCGAGGAATCAGTCGACTGCCATCTGCTTTCGTCTTTTTGCGATGATTCAAACTTGCACATATCTCTATTCAAGTATGTACTTTCCACGATTGTTGCGAAATTTGTAAATTGTAGTAGGTAGTATGAGTAGTATAAAGATCAATGTAGTTTGATGCTAAAAGTCAATTAGTGATTTGTTCAAGTTAGATTCTTTTACATGGTAAGCGTAAATTCCATAATTGACATGTCTTCTTTTTCTAATCGCCAGTCAATTTACTGAGATCAACTGGTGTTTGGCTGTTCAATGTCAGTTCAGAAAGACTTCGTGTTCTCTTCCTTGAAGACTCTATCATGCCTTGTACTTCAAAGCGCAGATTAATACCGGAGTCTAGTAGAGACCGATGATGTTGGGGAGTAAAGTCGAACCCAACAGTTCCGAACTTTTCGATTCGCTCTGATTCTATAGTTACGTCACATTGGGACGGAAATCCTGCGTTCACCGTGCACGCACTGTGCATGAGCAGAGACGAAACATGCAGTATGTTGTTACGGTCGACAACAGATCTGATATTTAGGAAATTTTTTGAGCTTTGATGGTTTGACAAACTTCATGTTGAAATGGATTTGATGTGGTTCTGAAGGTACTTAGTGGGATATTTAAATAAACGCTGACTACTTTTGCAAGATTTTATTTGTAACAGTGCAACAGCGTTGAGTATATTAGTTATAATTGCGAGCTTTCAGTAACTGCTACACTTGTTTATAGTAATCCGAGATATAAACTGAGTATCTCCGTGGACATGTTGTCGAAACTTTTCACGCAGTATCACCAGCCAGTGGCCACAGAAATTTCTAGGTTAATGCATGTGACACATTTAACTTATATCAGTTTTTGACGAAATAATCGATAAATTTGCAGCAGCAAAGGCAAGGAAACTTTGTCTTTGAAGTTAGATGATTACAAGTAAAGCATTACATCGCAGTGTTTCTTTTATTTTTTGTTCACTTTTCAGGGTATTATATCCAAAGAAATGTTTTAGGATTTTGCAATTATATATTTGTCTACAAGTTTTGCATTTTTGTCTTCAGTTCTTCATATGCATTCTTCCGCCTGTTTTTCTCTTTTATGTTTCCGTGAGAGACCGATATCGTTGCCTCCAGTGATAGCGTCAATCCATCTGATCTATCGTGTTTTTCGATGATACATCTTGACGTTCTTCTGCTACTGCACTGCTGATTAAAATAGCTCTGTCGCTTCTTTAAGAAGTTTTCTGTCCGTATTTACTATTTTCCTTAGGAAGATAAAGGTAGAGATTTTAGACCAGGTTAGTTTTGCGGCCCGCCAGCGATATTCCACAAGAGGTTCCCCGCCCTGCACTGCGTCCATTCGAGCATTTTTCTCAGCTCCGTTTTCTTGCCTGTATTTGTTGTTATCTGTTCGCCAGGCAAAAAATTAACAGCTCAAACCACGAGGTATACCACAATGATATTTTCATCGGTAGGTAGATCTAAGTCTGTCGCAACATGTTTATGGGGGTTCGATTTTCTGTCCCCTTACAGGTTCCACAGAAATGTCTCCGCTGGACTTCACTGCCACTGTAAAATAGTCACTTGAATGTTTCTTGACTTGACTGCAACTTCTTCCTCACTCATTTTTGCCTCTTTTGCTTTTATACGTCTTTTAGAACCACATGGATAAGCTCTACACTTGTAAAGATGACGATCCCCCTTTCTTCTGTCCATGTTTATTTATTAATATGCTCAATAAAGCTGCCATATTTTCATTGCAAAAAGGGAGGACAACTTACGATTGTCAGTTACTTGAGTGAATTATCTACACTTAACAAGTCAAATAACGATTAGGTCTAGTGAGGTAAGACGTCCTGTGTGGACGATGTTTTAGTCACAACACACAAAACAAAATCCTTATTTACTTGTCCTATTTCGATCATGAATATTTCGCAGCGTCCTTAAATTTCTTTAAAATGTAAAATTGCGTTAACAATATTATGAAACTAATTGGATGAACGACGTTTTAAATTGCAAACCATCTTTAATAGAGTAGAAACTGGTTCAATTAGAAAGATTTCTTTCTTCTAGGTTTGTGGCTGCAACAAGGAAAAAATCGTTCCACATTAGCGTAATGAGCCATAACGCTGCAGTAAAACTGTGCAATCTTTATCAGTTCGTTGAAGCATTCAGTGGTATTGCAAGTTGCAAATATTTTGCCCATCTGTCATGTTCCATCATTTTACAATAAATTGCATTTGGCTGATGGTGTTTTTGCACGAACTCAAACAAGTCTTGGTATGGTCAAACAGTTTAGCCTCATCAATAGAAAAGTTTCTCTCAAGCAGATACTACTCACATGGTTCAACATTTTCCCATTCAGTTGTTTGCAAACGGAGGAATCTAGTCAAAGCATTTAAATTCAGCAAATATAGTGGTCCATTTAGCCAGATGAGCAGCACAAGATTTGTGCAATGCAGGTATATCCGACATGAATGATACGCAGTCACGATCCTTGCCTTCTCTCAGTCTTTCAGTTTTCTTAGTGCTGATTTAACTTGGCTTGATGTGTACATCTGATTGTCTCTATTTAATCATTGCCTTCACAGTGGCGTAACATGATGCAATCTCAGCAAATGATGCTTTGGACTCCTCAAGATTCTGAACTTGCTCATTAAGCAACCAGAAAATGATTGCAAATGTCTTAAACAGAGTTTGCTCAGAGAATTTCCAAAAAAGTTTCAGAACAACAGTTAGCTGCGAATTGCCCCCTGGCAAGCCAAATGTATAAACCGGACCCCCACTTAAACTTATATTTCGGTTTTAGCATTCTTTTGGTTTTCAACAGGTTTTTGTTTTTGTGTGCTTTTCGAATTATTTTCCGGCGATTTAGGGTTTTAGTTTAGCCATCCATATCCGGATTTATCATCATTTCAAGTTTTTTCTGAGTGTTGGCTAGTGGACCCCTTACAGTGGCCAGTGGGCCCCTTTTATCTAAGTTTACTACGCTGGCTCAAACCTTTGGTTACACCACTGATTATAGCTATGTAAAATAAGAAATGTAAATAGGAGGATATTTTGACATTTTTTAATGTCGTCGGAGATCATTTCATTTCTCAAGAAAAAATGGACATGTAGGCCTGCTCCAAAAAGAGGACGTATGTTAGCCCTACTTTACAATGCCTCTCGTATGCAACCTGTGCAAATCGGAGTAAGGCAAAGGCAGAATCTACCAATAACGAGCACAGACGTAAGCTAATGCGTCCTACGTGGCTTGGCCTTGCATTCACTAGATTCACATACCTCACTGACTTTCAGGAAACCATTAGTCTAAGTGTAATAGTAGTTTCGTCACAATATCAAATAATATACCAGTGAATTACTGCCGTCTGGCTGGACTACCGATAATTAAATTGCGTCTACGAACTTTCCTCGCTAATAAAAATGATTAAGTGGCTCGCATATGTCGTACATATGTCAAAGTACACAAACATGGTGCGGGGCCATTTTTGGTGTGGGCCCGGGCTCCTTGGCCCCCCCCTACATCCGGCGCTGTGAACGTGGTCTGTTTCGAGTGGTCTGTTATAAACAGGTCTGTTTTGAAAGGAAACCACACACACTTTGAAAGGGAACCCTATACCAGTTGGCAAAACTGAGGGTATTCTTACAAGCACGTTATTTCACTTACGCTTGCGCATCCTGTTGTAGTCTATTGGACTGTTATTTTTGTTTAGTAAGTCACTGTGCACTTGGTAATGTTTTTTGCTTAGTTGTTCTTACTGTCACCTTTTCCTTTCCTGTTTAAAGTGGGCAGCTGAGGTTACAGTTTTCAAATAGATTCTCTTAGTTGGTAGCTTTACCATTTGTGGGTTTTTACTTTATGCTTTATTTCATGCGCTTAACAGAGCTGATGATGCCTACTTAGTAGCTGATATATATACTTTGTAAAATCTTGGTGTCTCATCACGGGCGTCGGAAGGATTCTTTCTAGGGGTGAGCAATGGTGGATTTTCCAGAGGTAGCCAAAAAGATCTTTTCAGGAGGGGCCAAAAGTGGTGAAATTTCATTGCATACACTCTAAACTAGAAAACACCATTTTTGCTAAAATTTCATAGGAAAATGTCAAATTTCAAAATCCAGGGGGGCCCAGGCCCCTTTCCGATGCCCATGTGTCTGATTATTAGCTGTGAAACGATTCCTTTTTTTAGACAGAAATGTTTTTAGTTGAAAATACAACACTGATGAGTTATGTTGTGTGCGGTAATAGGCTGAAGTAAGCGTATACAACCCTGTCAGTGTTAAGAAACAGACTTTATTCTTGAAAATCTAGTAGGTCAAATGAGATGCTCTAAACATGGCAAGGGCTGATTCTTTCTAAAGTATGAACTGAGTTGATCTCTAAAATCTCGTAAGATCCGCTGTATGCTCGAAAGGTCCTTTGTATAAGTTGATGCACGATGCATGCAAGATTCGCGTTTGAATGGGACAGATCAATGAAGATGCAATGCATTTGGCGTTGGAACTATTTTATCTGAACCGGGACGGACGCCGTGCAGCTGGAGAAGTTTTCAGTTAACGGCGGCGCAATCAATTAAGGGAGTCTCGAATCAGGACAAAACGTGTAAGTTCTCATTTTCAGTGAAAACGTGGCTAAAAATATAGTGAAATGCGAAAATAGGTCAGCGGTCTTTAGGAAGCAATTTTCACATTTCCATCTTTTTCATGGCGCGACCTTTATTTTTTTCACGTTGCCTTTTACCTGTTTCCAACAGCCAGTCGAAATTTCCTGGACGATCAAGCAACAGAGCCGTGACATGATCCTATAAACCGAGCAAGACGCAAAGTGCGATCAGCCCACAAACATAGAGTTAGCTGCTTAGTGAAGTAACCTAAAAATTGTCGCAGCACCATTGCACACTTGCAGTGTCCTCGATTTCTCTAAATAACACGTTACTCGGGCTTAGCAAAAGTAATGTATTGTACGTGAATAATGTGCGGATCGTACAAAATTAGATGCGTATGTTTTCGTAAAAACTGTTAATATAACGTGTAGTAAGTTCGTTAAAATTGAATACATTTGTGAGAAAGATGAAAGCACCCTGGAAACATACGCCTCTGTCACAACCATGGGCGTCGGAAGGATTTTTTCCAGGGGGAGGCTAACAGTGGTGAAATCTTATTTTACTAGCTCCGCAACTAAGAGAAAAAAGTTTTTCTTCTAAAACGTTAATAGCAAAATATCAAGTTCCAAAGTCCAGGGGGACCAACCTCCTTCCGACGACCATGGTCATAACTAAACTATGTTTCCTATTTTTATAGTAATTGTTAATTTGTTGCTAATGATAGGTTTGTAAGTTTCAGATAACTTTATGCTCTAGGCGCTCTTTTCGCGCGTACAAAACTTTGAAGCTGTGCGGTCATTTCATGTTGTGTACAACCACTAGAGCAAAGACGCAGTGTCACTTGATGGCGGGTACCCTGGAGTTTACAACGATTTGTTAATAAATCGGAACAATTGAAAAATACAAGTGAGCTCCTAACCCAAATATTTTCTGCAAGGAACGTGTGCCTGCAACCATGCTAGAAAAAAAGCATAAACCACGGTTGGTAGATGCTTGATCAGCGCAATGGTCAGGCGAACTCTCATAAATGGCCAAAGATTCGTGCTGAAGGCCAAAAGTGGTTTTTATTTATTTAATAAATATTTTCCTTTACACAATTTAGCAAGTTAATATTGCCTGAATAACCAGATTTTGATTTCTACATCCAATTCAGGCTAGCTTATTAGAGCGCTTCGGCGGCTTAATAGTCGTTAACCCAAACAACTTTTATCCAATCTTTCTGTGGACATTTTATATGTTTAAATTCTGGAATGGGGTATCATATACAAATTAGGCTGAAATTCAGCCAATTTTTCAAAAATACGCAAAGAAGACCAAAAGGCTAAACAAAATATTTGCGGCCAAACCAATTCTGGCCAAACTTTTACAAATTGGCAGCAAAAAGGCCAAGTTCCCAACCCTGCCATAAACAGTTGTCTTGTTACGTACAGTAATACGTAATTTATATAGTTGGCTGCAGTGTTTTTTGTATGCATCCACGCAAAAACATGCTACTTTCACTGCATGGCATTTATTGTCAAGCAAAAGGCTATGGTATGCAGACATTTAGAATGAGGAAACTGCTTTCATTTGACCAGGTGGGACACTTCCATGTCAGGCGATATGGATTAGGTAAACTTGACGTACACAAACAACACGTCTTACACATATATAGTAGCTACACAGGAGTTAACCGAAACACTCGAAAATATGGAAAAGTACGGTTTAACTACAATTTAAAAAGATGCACCAATGAACTCTTCCAGGTATTCTTAAGTTACACATAAAAAAGTTCGAAATTGCAGAATAACGACTGTTTAATAACGCTAAGAAACTTTGCGCTGGGAAAGCTCGATTCAGATCTTCAGACTGAGTGTAGCAATAAATTTGGAACTATAATCCTTAAACGTGCGGAGAATTTTTGAAACGCTGAGCGGTTCTCGTCAATGTGCAGTAATTCACAAGTGCAAAGAGATCTTGTAGAAAACTTGGCAAATTTCCACTCACGCAAAAGAAAATCTTCAAAGTGTTTGGACTGGCAGGCCAGAGTACCGCGTTGTCGTAAACGCAGGCTGCAAATGGAATCTTTCAGTAGTTGAACAACGCTCGAACGGTTTCTTTACGCAGAGGTAATTTGTTGGTCGTCGGAGGTCGCGATCGAGGTCATTGGCACAGATTCGGGCTCGTCACTTCTCACTTGCTTCTGTTGTTGATTTACGCCGGTCTTTTGCGTTGTTTTTGGTTCGCGTTTGGCCTGAAAATTGCAAAAAATGCAGAAAGCTTTTCTTAAAGCCTACAAGAATTGAAAAATCTTTCACGGATGACTCAAAAACGAAGGTCCTTATTTGTACGGTTGGCTTTACTCTTGGAAATACGAAGAAATAAATCATTTAGCAACGCACTCAATGTGGTAACAATTGCTAATTGTGTTGTGGGTTGGATGAGTCCTCTTCCTGCGATTCAGTTTAATCGTCATAACCATGTTATGCTAAGTTTTGAAATCGTAATTTCTCCTTGAAATGACAGAACACTGTCAATCGAAATGAATCCTTTCACAGCCCAGAATCAGACACTACGATCTTAACAGAATGCATACATCGCATGGTGAGTAGGAATCTTTAGCTCTTGTTCAACTAAAACTTTCTCAAACGAAAGAAAGTTTCCTCCTTAACTGCTCTTCGTACTGATCAAATGTTATTTGTGGCTCTAGAAGCATGATTACACGGTTTGTAAGATTTTCTTTCACAGTCATGAGTGCCAATTTTACTTAAAATGTCTGTAAGAGCACTAAATTTTACTATTTTCATACAGAGCAAAAACTACTCGTGACACACAAAAGTCAATCTTGTAATGCAAAAAATAATCACATATCAGTTGTGCTTTCATTCAATGGTAAGACAACTCATTTTCATTTATAGATGCTAAGTGATTGTTATAATTGTGCCAAAAATAAACTACATTTGCATTCTGATTTTTCTTTCAAAAATACTCAAACATTTCACTAAATCATTCCCCAATCACCAAAACCACTTATATCGTAATTACAGTACGTACGTTTTGGAGGTGATATACACAATTAGTTATCCGCTTGTTAGCCTACATTTATGCAATTTGGTACAACAACATAAATTAGACCTGTTTCCCCTTTACCTTGGCTGCATTTGTATTTTCACATTTCATATGCCTGCAAATGGATTTCTTAATAAGGATTGTTCTTGTCTATCCTTTATAACTGTTGGGCCACTGAGTAGCGACGCCCTTGAGGTCACGAAGCGGCAGGGGAGGGCGTTCGTTTGAAAGGTTTTAAACCCAAGATTTCTATTGAGACTGCGGTACCTCTTCGACATCCAGATGCCAACGACTTGACCTGTGTCTAGAAGCCAGCTCTCCCCTATATTGCACAATCACCCATATTGCCAAATGCATTTTGCATAACTTGTCTTCCCGATAACACAGCGATTACTTTCAGCTCACTCTTACCATCCAGCACAGCCCGACGACGACAGCCACAAACAGCAAAGAGCAAACCACAATGACTGGAATTATGACATTGGATGACGTCGGATGAGACTCTCCATCCAAGATCTTCACACGTTCCTCGTCCAAACCTGAGGCGAGAAAGTATTTCCAATTTCGCTTTGCAAACGAAGTAGAAGTTTTTTAAGGAACATCCGTTCTACAAGAAGCAATAACGCAATAACCAATTTGTTTAAATGACTAATGCTGCTTACACGATTTTGTAAAAAATTAAGTTTCATTATGTTCTAAAATCTGTCCTTTCCCAAAGATTTCATATATTGATAAAATAAAGTCTGAAATAATGGAAACAAGTGCCTCGTATTCAATTAATGCAAACATTCATTTTGGAAATGCTTTTTTGACATTGCGTTTCCCAAAAGTTTGATGGAAAATTTATCTAGGAACGCAAGCTAGCATGTACAGGTTAACAAACGTACGATTTCGAGACCTTGCAGCGATCGATTACTTTTCCGCGTAGACAGGGATCAAGATTATTTTATGAGATAATTTAAACTAAAGCTTCGTTGCGCGCTACGTGAATACATGTGTAACTTAAGTTTTGCATTCAAGAGGAAAGTAAGTTACTGCTCCATGAAAGGAAAAAAGCAAAACTTGGTAAAAACAAGGGATAAACAAAGCTTTTTACAGCACCTCAAATCAATGAAAAATAACGTTGTCAACGAGTAAATTGTGTTACAGGTTAAATCAGTAGAATTTATTTCATATTTGAATCCAACATACATTCCTTGAAGATAGAACAACAGAAAACAAGAACGCAAAAGCGCTACGATGCATAAAAAAGTTGTCTTTTTGTCATTAGAGAGCATTTTTCCCTCTTTTTAGACCAATGCACAAAAAAGTACTTACACCTAAAATTTTTGGGATACCTTATTATACTTTATAAAATACTTACCACTCAAGAAGCTCACATGAAAAATGATGCAAAAATAAACTTAGATGTCTTTGCGCAGTAATACTGATGGCTTCACAAAGCAGCTGCTTGTGTATAACAGTGGGCCGCAATACGTACTCGAGGAGTCCGTCAAAAACTTTAAATTTGAATTTTAGTATTGCATTGCATCGTACAGTAGTTTTGTTTTTCCATATAGCAGTGGTGGGCAATTAATTTGGCTCGGGGCTCACTTTGAAAAGACCACGTTTAGCGGAAGGTGGTACCTACTATTGGATATGTAAGCAAGTCTCTGTTCAAGTTAGCCTCAGCACCGCACCTACTGTGATAAATTGAAGGAACTTTCAGAGTTGAAAATTATTCCTGAATGCTTCCGCGGGCCACTGAAAGCACTGTGGCGAGCCACATGTGGCTCAAGGGCCGCTGATTGCTCACCCTGCCATCCGTGTTCCCTCTATGGTGCGCAAATGCGCAGTACCACCAAGCCGTTTGCGCAGTGAAACCTCATTCTCGCGCACATGCAACATTCCAAATTTAACATTGTATACATTGCATAGCTCTTGTAATGCTTGAAACGCTTCACTGTTTGTGTGACGTCTACATGGTTGCGCAATTGCATGCCCACTAGAAGAAACATTTGCTCAGTGCAAAATTTTCTTAGAAGGAACACTGCCTGCCATATAGCATTATTCACCATTCACTCGTATGACCTTGTACCTAATGCAGTGGTTTGGCGGAAACGGACAACATGACATGTATCAGTGTTTACATTGTTACGTCACATTTTGATAAGAGGTTGTTATAGTTCCAAACCTACAATTTCAAGCTGTTCATTGATCTAAATCAGGGGTCGTGGACCTGCGGCCCGCGGGCCAAATGCGGTCCGCGTGA
>Ga0210059_1012861_pt1 | contig 12584 bp, 10 predicted proteins | sample Ectturendosymbi2_FD_188042 | JGI IMG/M metagenome (GOLD analysis project Ga0210059, IMG submission 188042) | Ecteinascidia turbinata endosymbiont from Florida, USA - Sample 2 (SPAdes) (version 2) | ecosystem: Host-associated > Tunicates > Ascidians > Unclassified | place: Key West, Florida...
CATTTGGTATAAATATTTGCTCTTATTTGATAGAGTCTTCTCAGAACTTTTTGGAAGAAACTTTAACAAACAATTTTTTAGGTATAGAAGTTGGTTTGAAACTTTTCTTTATTTGCTTATTGGAGATGGTGGTGGGGCCCGTTTGAAAGTGTAGTACTAACACATTGCAGTTGCAGTTAGGGGGCCCTTTTAAAGGAAGGTACTTACACATTACAATTGCTGTTTGGGGCACCTGTGGAATCATAGTACTTGCACATTGCAGATCTTGCTGGTGGCCCCTTTGAAAGCAAAGTGCTTACACATTGCAATTGTTGTTGGGAGCCCGTTTAAAGCAAGGTACTTACACATTACAGTTGCTGTTGGGAGCCCGTTTAAAGCAAGGTACTTACACATTACAGTTGCTGTTGGGGGCCCCTTTGAAAGCAGAGTACTTCCACATAAGTTTCTTTCAGGGGCCCCTTCAACAAAGTTTTGAAGCAGAGTACTTACACAATTCTGTGGTTCTTGGGGGCCCCTTTGAAAGCAGATTACCTTCAAATTGCAGTTGCTGTTGGGGGCTCCTTTGAAAGCAAAGTACCTACAGGTTAGTTTGTGTAGGGAGGTCTTTCAAAGCAGAGTACTTACTTATGATCTGCTTTGTAGTACATTATATGAGTGAATAATAGGCTTTTCACCAAAAATAAGGAAAATTTACACGCGTAACACCTCAAGGGGGGCCCCAAAAAGGGGGCCCGAGGCAAGTGCCTCGCTCGCCTCCCCTTAAACACACCACTGCTCATGGTCTTTCGCCGTCTCATTTTTTAGGGTGTCGCGTCAATTTCAATCAATAAAGCGGAATGCTGGCTAATGCTACGCATAGCGATTTCGAAGTGAGATGAGTCTAGTATCGCTCGAAATCGCATTTTACCAAATCCTAACAAACCTCGGGTATTCTCAAGCTTTTCTCTCAGGTACCCAAAACCAGAGTTTTGAAATTTTTCCCGAATTGAATTGCATTCATGCTTTAAGAGTTATTTTGAGTATCAACGAAAGGTTCGTAAAACGTTTGGCGGTTTCATCAGGATAAAGAGCGATTCATGAATATAAGCACCGGGAAATTGTTTACATGTAGAATTAAAGTGTAATACAATGTACATGCGAGCAATACAAACCCTTAGCTTTCCAAAGCTGATGGGTATCCTAAAGACGATTCTACTGCTGTTAGGCCCTAAAGGAGCTGCAATGCATTTGTCTGTTGATTTGTTTCACATAAAGCGCACGACACGTTTGGATAATGCAAAGGATCATTTTTTGGAAAGCATAGTGATGATCTTCTACCTACAGTGTTTCTCCTGATGAAAAGGATGCATTAAAGAGCTGCGACATTTTTCTAACAAAGAGCTAAAATTACAAAACGAACCAGCAATTGACCAACCTTGGGTCAGTTTTAGTTTTCTCATTGGTTTTGTCCAATGCAGCAAAACAGTTTGCATTTTTACAGGAAAGGTCTGAGAAAAATAATCTTCTTGGTTTTAACTGTAAATATAGAGGGACCACAGTAACCGAACTGAATGACTTAACTCGAGTGGAAAGCAAATTTATTCAAAGAAAAAAAGAAGTCCAAGAGATACGGATGTGTCTTCTAGTGGCAGTGATTGACTAAGTGTCACAGACACGAAAATATTATGCAACAGCAGATGTTGGTCGAACGGTTTACTCTAAGAATTCTTAGTCGTAAGGAGGTACTCTCTTTACCAGCAGCGTTTCTCTATAAAAACATTATCTTTTCCTGGATGAAAACTGTAGCGAAAACAATTTCGTTACTTATCGAGTTTCTTACTTTTTTCCACACCGAAGATTTTAAATAATTTCGTTCCACAGTTTAACAAATTCTCACTGCAAAAACTTGGCGCAAGTTTCACTAAAGTCAACTGTTGTTTTATAAAGGGTTCGAAGTAGCAAACTTCATGTAACCGAAGCGCACAGTATATCGTGTTTGGATGATGTAATAGCAATGTGACCTAATTGCGTGCTTTACTGCATGTGTCGCTTGTAACGGTGTGAAACTTAGTAGCAAGGTTGTGGTGTGGAGCGATTGCAATGAGTGATTCTCACACTTTTATCTCCTATGAAAGTCAACCAAAATTGAAAAGTTTGATGCCTTATAAATAATATTTGCCAAAACTAGGAAAGGCGTAACTACGAAACCACCAGAAACAGTCGACTGAAACTGCTTCCTTTTTTAATCTTTGCTTGAAAGTGTAAACCAAATGTGTCGCAAAATGTGCTTTTTTATTTTTGATATATATGCACACACCTTCACCAACAGAAATTGCCCAGTGGCCGTACATAAAAATCCAATTGCTTCTCACGAGCTTCGAAAGTGGATAGGAAGAGTATATTTAGTTTCTGTGTATACTGTATCGTTTCCGATTGGTATAAGGACCTATTTTCAACCACATGACTTTGCACCTCGAGGCCACGTCGCTTCCTTGGTGTCCTCACCAACACACATTTCCGTGGTTTCCAAAACGAACGACGGGATGTTTTTATGTTGATTGCTGGAAGACAAGGAACGGAAAACAAGCCGAACGCAAAAACAAAGTCAAACACGCAAACACCGCCTGAGATCACACTCGGGGATATTAAAGGCAGTCATAAAATATCAAGCGTGGCGAAATTCAGAAACCTCTTTTCGAGACACCGCGTTGATATTAAACGTCACAATGACGTGTGATACGCTTTCCCGGCAACTTTTGTCAACATCGCTCTTATAACAGACGGGGTGCGAGTGGGAAGAAATCGGGTTCGATTGTCGTTGACATAGTCTTCTCGGTTGGTTGACCACATTAACGGGTTCAGTCTGGAATATGCTTTTTGCTATGGCGTCAAGGTTGCGATTGTTTGGTGAATGTTTCTGTGATGCTGCCGCCTTCAGTCGTGGCGAGACCCCCCCGCCGCTGCGCAACAGAACTTTCTGCCAGTCCATAGAAAAATCATTCAAATAATCACAGATTGGGTACATTTCTAATTTTCATCAAAATCATGTTTATGCCATCTGTCAAAATTCCAGAGTTAATATTTAGTCATTAAAATACTCGAGCTAATTGATAGGAAGACTCGAATACTCGAGCTTAACCATGGAATAAAGTAATATGAATTGTGCAGCTGGAGAAAACAATACCTGCAATTTTTATAAACCACCAAAGGCTCTGGACGTTTTTTTGTTTTAGAGTAACTGCTCTTGTGGAAACATTGAAATCCGTTCACTGCATCGTTTGTTTCTCTAGGAATGTGAAGAATTCTTGTGAACATTCAAGAATAAGTTAAACGTAAAACGCGAAGACCCGATTGCACATCTGTCAACCCTACTTAAACTGAAGTAAAAAAACGACATGGTCAACAAAAAGTTTATCGAAGTAGATAATTTCTGCAGCTGCCGCAAGTGAAACATGTTGCTTAGTTGCAGAGATATTGTGTTTTTTAACGAACGGCTATGTGAAGAAACTACCCAAACAAGTTAATTTACTCTGAAATTTAAAAATACGAATTTACATGGAAACGATGTTAACTGTAGAGGTTTATAAATAGGTATTTTCAAAACTTTTGAGTCGTTAGCAAAGCAAATGGTTCGACTGTTTTGTTGACGAAAGCAGAGGAAGCGAGACCTAACAAGTTTCAGTTTTAAGAGTTATTTCATTAGTCGTTGTAGATGGCCTGTGATAAACCCAGAAAACGAAGTGCTTCAGTGTAAAGACTGACAACGGATTATTCGCGAAGATCGTTTTGCTGAAAATGATTTCAGTGATTTTTATTGAATGTGTGCACCTTTGCTTCTCTTTAATCTCATGCGTCGACACGTAAACAGTTGTTTGCGCACATAAATAAAGAAGCATACTTTTCGAATTCTGACGGGATATTTGGTTTACGTCGATATGTCCATTAAAATTGTCCACCGTCCAGACCCTTGTTTGGAGTGTTGCGTTGAAAACTTGCCGGGATGGGGGCCAGGGGGGCAACCGTGCAATTATTCCACAAAAATTTTCAAAAACAGCTTGAAAGCGCCAAAACGTTTTCCGTTGTTAGGTAAAACAACAAGTTGCAATCATTTTGCCTCCCCAGAAAGTATTAGCTGGTTGCGGCCCTGATGTCCGGGGGAATGTGGCGATAAACGCATGCCTACGCTTGAGCAGAGATCTTTGGAGTTTGTTGGTGGCATGGTTCTAATTGTCGCTAACAGGCTAGGCGAGGTTGTTGGTAGCAACGAGCTTAACATTGTCGAAGCCGATGTTCATGTTTTTGATACAACATTGCGACCAGCGATGGCCAATTTTTGTAAAAGTCAAGGTTGGTTGGGAAGCGAACAGTAATCGCGTATTTTTCAAAAGTAGAAGCACATTTTTCAGATAGCACGGATTTGAACAGTTTTTTGCTAATACTCAGATCAAATAAAGCACAGTCTACCATTTCAATTCACGACACACACTTAAAAAATGCTGGGTTAAAACTTGATAAATGCAGTTGCACCTACCACTAATTTTGATCAGCAAAAGTTTTTGCTCGTGGTCCCAAATCTAATTACGTCGTCTGCCTGCTTTTGCAATCGCAAGCCAAACAAATTGGAAAAAGTTTTTTAACTTACTGGTATAAGGCTAAAATTATTTTACCACATACGTCGCAAAGTGTGCCAGAGCAAATTCTTCTTGTCTTAATAAAATTGAATAACAACGTTATCAATGAATCCATCAAACTTGATAAGCTGGGCATTGTAAGTGGCGGTCCGGTCTAAATCCATTTTACCAGCATTCTTTTGGTCACGCCACACATGATCACGCCACACATGATCATATCCAAGCTCGTTATGTCACTCGGGAAACATACACACTTTAGTTATTAAAACGCGAAATCCTGTTCACGTGGAGGAGCCCTACAAAGCTGTTTGACTTGATCTAAACAGGCTTCCAAAGAACATGCTCGCCATTACAGGTCATTCTCCAATGGCCTTCATTTTCAAATTATCTCCCTTTAAACACCAAATTGCCCCACGTTGGGAATAACTGCTCTAAAGCGTTTTCCTGAGTGACCAGTACATCTTGATTGCATGCGACCTTGATTTGAAAATACATTAAAGCCAAATATTTTCACATTTCTGCATTTCGCCATGTTTCTAAACAAGGGATGGGCAAAGCCTCTCTTTTTAGTGAGAGGCACATTCTTCTGTCAGTACCCAGCGAGAGACATCTTCAATAAATTATACTTTTTTATGGAAAATATAATATATATTTTAATGTAATCCAGCACACTAGATTACATTAAAACACGGCTGCGATCTTACCGATGTGTTAGTAACACGCAGACTCGCACTACTAGTCAAAAGTCTGTACTGAAACAGGAAGATCCAGTGTGGAAATTCTAGGAGACGAATGCTCACTTTATTCGAACTATTTGGTGCAGTCTTCCTTTTTATTTGGTGTAGGAATGGCGTTCCCACACCTCTTTTTTTAGCACTACACCCCTGAAGAAATGTAAAAGATGAAGATCTTCTACACTGAAGAGCAAAGACTACGGAGATGGTTTCCAGCATTCTTCGGTGTCTCTAGAGCAGGGGTCACCAACCTTTTTGAAACTGCGAGCAACTGCTTGTGCACCGATTATGCACCGATAATGCGAAGGGCTACTAGTTTGATACAAACTTCTGAAATAAAAATTTTGCTCAGTTTACCTTCAATTATTTTATTTTTGATATTCGTTAACGTGAAGACATTGATCATGCTAATGTTATTTTTAGAACAGGCCCGCGGGCGACCTACATGATCCTTGTGGAAACCTGGTGCCCACGAGCACCACGTTGGTGACCGCTGCTCTAGAGTAACCGGGTTTGTGGAAGAGGAGTGAATGATAGTAACTGGATTTGACAAGACCGTGCTTTGCAATATGAACATTAGCTTGCTTCTTCGTTCAAACCTTTATTCCACAATGCTAATCGAATCCTGGTCGAAGTAATTACACCGGAACAATTAACAAAGTTACATTTCTGAGTAGTTCTCACACTTGAAAATTGCTGAACATTTACCAGGTCAAGATCAAGGGTCTTCATTCAGGTCTCACTGCTTTCTACTGTTTCACAGTGTAAATATTAATGTGGTATCTTTATCTGCTATAAAAGGTAATCTCACAAGAAACACATCATTATGAAAGTAGAAAATATGATTGCTGGAAAAAGTTGTCATTTTGTCTTGCGTATTAAATCTTAAATGTAGCAATTATAGCCCAAGTACCTTTAATAGCACACCGCACAAACAGTAAACGCGTTATCTTACAAATCAGGAAAAGAGTAACAAGGTCAGATACCAGACTTTCAGTAGGACAATAGGTTTAAAATCACTGCAGTTTACGCAGCGAAGTGAAAAGGAGTTGGGATTGCAGATGGCCGCATACAGAAAGCAAGAAACTACTGTATGATGAAAGCGAAACCGTATCTATTGGCAATTATCTTTACTTGCCTCCGCCAGTAATACAACAGGTGGCTGATTCAAGAAACGAATCAGGGTATTTGAAATATGTGGGAGCAGGTTTCAAAGAGGGGAAATCACAAAGAGTTTGCCATGATAACATGGACGTACCTGGGTTAGATGGGTCCCGGGGCAAGAAACAAGCTTGGCGCCCCCATGTTCGAACCTAAGGTCTTTCGGCAGCAAATGTGCTGTATTGAAGAAAGTACTTACGACATTGTTGGGACTTCGGCGTCCCCCAGAGAATCGGCACCCGGCGCATTGTGCCCCCTTGCCCCTCGTTACGCCCCTGCCTGATAATGTTTCCCAACTGCTCCGATTTTACTCGCGCCATTTGTTGCTTTTATTTTTTCCTGACTTTAATACGATCATAGATTGTTAAAATTTTTTGGTTAAATTTCTAGCAGCAACTTGCAATTGCTTCCGGGAAAATCTCAAAATGAACAAAAATGACCGTAAACGTTTCCGAGAATTCATCCAAAAGTTACTTTTATTTCGAATGGTGTAAGGTAAACTATTGCATCGCTTCTATGCGTTGATCTCGCTTCAACTAGTACAGTAAATGTGTTGGATTTTGCATGAATCATTCAACCTGATGGTAAACAGCCAATACTTTCATTTTGATTTTTAACTCTTTTGGAGGGGGTAAACGTACCCCAGACCGACAGCATGTGCCTATAATTCTTGTGTTTTCCCTCTTCGTGCAGAATGAAAATAGACACCAAGGAACATCATACATGCATTTCTAGTTTATTGTTAGCTATTCTTTTACGACACCTTGCGGCTGTTTTTCTGCGCAACAAAATCCATGCGGTTGCTGATGGGCTAAATAATATTATTTCAATTGCTTCAGTATTTGTCTTTCTCATATAGTAATAGTAAATAAAAGACTGTATTTTGTCATGGTCGTATTAAAGGAGCATTGAGTGCACTGGATTGACTTAAAAAAACGAACGTATTGCTTAGCTTTGTGACCAGAATGATGCAGTTGTCGTCTCTGGTCGATTGGTTAGACATCACTAGGGCCATTTTTTATGACCTAAAAAACTTTATAATATGACTTATTTATCAAAAAATATGACTTCATATGACCAAACACAAATGACTGAGCTAGAACATACAACCACTGTGCAAAGAAGCATTACCAGCGAAAATCGTCATACAGTAAGACGTGGTGGTCCCATGGTTTGTTAAACCCCCACTAAAATAAGCAGCTCAAATCAAGAGGAAAACATAGACTTTCTTTTGAAACAAAGTGAAAACATGCATAGACATTGGTTTATTTCCTTGGGGCATCAAGAACATGCATTTTTAGGCAGTGCATTACATTTCATCCAAATAACTTGGTTCACCTATGTCTTTGCCAACATTTGCAGGGTGCCCAAGTGGGTTCAGTTTGCAGGATGTAGCTTAGACCTAGTGATATAGTAGTTTCACTTGATATTTTGATACTTTTTTAAGTATGGTTTCCTGATTGAATTAGGTCGAAAATAAGCAAAATATGACTTTATGACGTAACATGGAAAATATGACTTTTTATGACTTTATAACTTTTGTTACAGACTTTGTAGGGGTACGATTTTTGCTTTAAAATTCGTTTCATAGCTTCCTGAAGCACAGAAAAATATGACTTTTATGACGTTGAACTTAGTCTTCACCCTGATGTGATTTGGAGGACTTCATGATATAGTTAGCGTCTTGTCAAGATAAGTTCCATCTATCTTACTTCAAAACAGCATGTCTACCTACCCAGTTGCTGATTATCCAAATTCCCGCACATTCAATTTTTGCCTAAACCCGGCGTTCACTTACCTGTCCGACAACTGGCACGTCCACCCGATCGAGGTATCTTTCAGAACCTCGCCAGTAAGTGTTCAGTAGGTAAGCTTCACGCTTGTGCCGGGGTGAGGCTTGACATTCTGCAAACTTATGCAATCTCCTTCTGCATAGCACGTATATAGATTAATACAGTACCATATATTGCATCGCAAACAGGCTGCAAATGTTAAAAAGTCTAGATTGAGGTCTGCATGGACGCGACATTGTTAACATTCGTAATGCACTAACTGCACTAATCGTTACTCTGTCGAGAAAAGCTTAGCAGTGATTGTTAAATAATTTCTACTACCTGCGTTACACCGTTAATGCCATCTTGATGTCTGAGCAGCAGGCTGCGCTAAATTGTAGCTTTGGTCATAAGCACTAATGCTATCTTGCTTCTATGCAGTAAAAAATCAGAGAAGACTATATGCGCTCGCCAGAACCGTCGCCAGAAAATCTTCAATGAGGGCTTTGCGTTTGTGCAGGGGGGATTGACATTCTAAAGTTTGACAAAAACTCAACTATTTGTAATTTTTCGGATTTCAATTTGGGGCTTGGAGCTTTGTTTGGGGGGGCTAAGCCCACCAAAGTCACGTGGCGACGGGACTGGGGCTAGCCACAATGCATTTTTAGCAAATCAATCACTGCATAGAACATGCTGATCGAGAGCAAGTCTGAGTCCTGGACATCCACAATCGGGCGTATATATTAACTTCATGTTCAACACTCCAAGCAATGAATGCTGATGATTCGCGCTCAAATGTGCTTATTACATCACAAGCGTATCAAAAATGACCAGGCAATGTCATTCTGGGACGCAGTGGCTAGTTGTCCTTTGACATCCATACTATTTTTTATAAGAACTGCGACAATACAACGGTAACGCCATTTAGGATAGACGTTTAAAAACTTACAAGACTTAACAGAAAATGGATTGCCACTAATTCTCAGTGCTTCAATTTCTGTTTTTGCGGGCTCGAGACTTTGCTTTGAGGCTCAGCCTCAACAGGCCCCCAAATATCGTTCACCTTGTCCGTGTAGTTTTGTGTAAATATCGCCCACTGAAAAGCTTGTCAATAAAAGCGCTTGTTTTCAATATTAATGTCTGAATATGAATAAATGCGTTAGCGGACACCCGATAAATGTGAGTTTCGTAGAGAAAGTCCAACTACAGTTGTGGTGTGGAGCTCCAGGAACTGCTAGGGTTACCCAGCCTAACGGTGGAGGTGTGCCTTGTCACAAAGTAACCAACTTCCTTTCCCTAACTTGGAGACTGAAGTCGATTAAGCAGGTACACCAAGTTAACTGTTAGCATCCTGCAGTCAACCAAAGGCACACGAGTGAAAGGTATGAACCAACCAAACAACAGCGAACAGAAACTCTGAAATAGAAAGCACAGTTGGAGTTTCGCTTCGGAACGTTTCATTAGTTGATGAAACTGATTTAAAAGAAGAGTGTTTCCAGCATTAAAACCTTTTACAAGAAATCTGATCTGATTTGCAGAACAATGTTTTTAGGTTACAGGTTGTCCAAAGTGTGTTCTATTCTGCTTTATTTGGGTTCGTCGTGCTAGCGACTTATAGGAGACAGGCATATCTTTCGCAATGAAGAGCAAAAAATGAAAAACCTCTGACTTCTGCAGCGGCCATGATTTTAGGGATGGAAAAATGTCACAAATATTTGTTAAAAAACTGAGTGGTGCCGGATCCCTTGACCTCCTTGTGCACAATGCCACTGGCTCCTGGCTCTGTTGTAGTGTTGCTGTTAAAATCATACTGCAACGATGCTGTAATGATCAATGAAAGTTTGTGACCTTTGGAAGTTATATATCCCACATATTCGCAAGTTTCATGTTGCTCGTCGCAGAATCACAGAGTTTTATACAAGATGCTCTGTATGTCTCTAGTATTTTTTTCTGGCGTTTCTTCGAGTTCGCTTTAAAATAACGTTGTTTTTAAAATAACAACTTTTTGAGGCCTTGTGCATTAAATCCTGTGGAGTGCATGTTTTTTTTATTGAATTGTTTGTTTTTGGTAGTCTCTAATTCGAAGCCACTAAAAGTGTGATTGCTTCAAATGGTCTATAATGGCCCCCCAAAAATTTTTAGCATACCTTGTCATTTTGTGCCTTGAGAGGCGGTGTTCCAAACAAAATGCTGTTGATTGCTTTTAAAGTCGGAACGTTTGTCCAACTGATATTTTGGACTGGCTACGCCATTGTGTGTGGGTTGTATAAGACTGAGAACCTTGTCACACAGACTACAAAATTCAATCCAGTCGTTTTTTAGAAAATTACATCTGCTAAGCAGAGCTTGATTGGGAATGTTTACTCCAATGGTTTTTGTGAGTATTATGAAATGTTAACTGCCCATGTAGTTATTTGTTACTTCTGTGAACTATCGACCAGCCATGCTCAACGAAACTATGGTTAAATCCAGCAAAGATCACATTTTCGTTCCAGAGAGAGACACATGCGTTAGCAGTTAGCACACTGTGTACTTCAGAGTTACGTAGTCGTTTTCCTCGAGTACTTACACCAGGGGTGTCAAACTTAAATTTTCCGAGGGCCAAATGGGGCTTATAAAGTAACCCGAGGGCCGCATTATGACGCTGACGCAACAACGGCAGTACCTGAACCATACTAGAAACAGGTTTTACATCTCATTTCTTGCGAAAGGTATCGTGAATTATAGGCCTATAATTTCTCGCTGTCTCTACGATCGTATAAAAGGAAGTTGTTGACTCGCTGTGCGAGCACATTTAAACACCGGTGAAAAAACTAAATAACACAAAATATTAATTATTTCAAAATTCCCAAAAAGCATCGCGGGCGGCACAAAATGCCCTCGCGGGCCGCGTGTTTGAGGCTCCTGACTTACACCAAAACATTTTCGTTTGAACTGTTGAAAGAAGTTCCCCACATGCCATGGTGAGCGCTGAAATCACCGCATATCATTTTGAACTTATGCAGTGTGTCTTTAGTATGAAGTAAAAGAGAATGGTTTGGTGGATACAATTTGAAATGAGTAAAAGTTTCGTCTGGTGATGTTATGAACATTTAATGGATAGGTTGCCATTTTGCATTGGTATGCATGCTTCATATGCCCCTATAGGGTTCCTAAACATATCAATCAATATTGGATTGTATGCTTGTTTTCTAAATTTTGTAAGACAACCGGTTTCACCTCCAAAGTGTTGGTATATCTACTAGAAGCTACACAATAGTTTCATCACTTAAGCCCATTTCTTGAAGCATTTCAATTTTTTCTAGTGGTTTTCTGTAACAATCAGATGAATCTAATGAATTATCCATTACTATCCATTGGCACAGTGTACAAAGATGGTGTTAAGCTAACTACCTAGAACGTATAATTAGAAAAAAATATGACCTCTTAAGTGGAATTGCCTATAACCCTAACTACTCAAAAACTCCCAGCAACCACCAACTTGCTGAAATGCAAACAAATGGATAAAGTACAAAATATGAAGCAACAGTGCAAAACCTGAGCAATCCATAGTCCCAACTACTGTCGACCAAAAGCAACTCTCGTCCTCCATCCAGCCAACAATGGCGCTTGAGAAGGCACCAATTACAATTAAGTTTCATGCAATAAAGCATGTGAGAGCGACTAATAGTTTGAATAGTGAGGAGCAACTAAACGGCGTTTAGCTGTAATCAAACCAAACGCGCATGTTGCGGGCCGGCGGAGCAACAACTGAACTTTTGAATCAAAATCACAAAAGTCATTGCCAGTTGGAAGTAGCGCGAAGATCAGTCACGTCGAAACCTGTGATCAAGCCACAGAGGGAAACGCTCAAAGTATTTAAGTTTAAATAATGTGCTGAAATTGAAACAGAAATTGTCTGAGCTTTTTTTTAGCTTTCAGCACGGAGGCGATCAAGCGTGAAAGTCCAGTAAAAACGCAATAAACAACAAAAGCGCAAAATCCACGATTTGCAAAGAAAAAGCATTAGACCTCTTGCAAACGAGTGTTTCCAACTTCAGGAAAATTCAATGAATAAAGAGAAAAACGTTGAATCACGAAATACGCCGGATGTGTTCCGCACACCAAACATAATTGGCAACGAAAGCTTGTACAATAGACTTTGTGTCTGCTCACAAACAAATATATAAAAAAATATTTCCGGCCAAAGCTTCAACCAGGCTTTTTTTTAAGGTGTTTTAGGGACCCGATTCGGGTCCCTAGAATTGAAAATCGGGTCCCTAGAATCAGAGAAAATTATCATCGGGCCCCTAGAATCAAAGAAAATT
>Ga0210059_1012862_pt1 | contig 12584 bp, 8 predicted proteins | sample Ectturendosymbi2_FD_188042 | JGI IMG/M metagenome (GOLD analysis project Ga0210059, IMG submission 188042) | Ecteinascidia turbinata endosymbiont from Florida, USA - Sample 2 (SPAdes) (version 2) | ecosystem: Host-associated > Tunicates > Ascidians > Unclassified | place: Key West, Florida...
AGTCTGGTTTGCCAAACTTTTGATCAAATGATATTGGCTAGATTGAGTTTTCCTGGAACAAAGTGGTACGCGGTGAAAATACAGGCCCACAAATGGTACACGATCAGAAAAAGTTTGGGAATCGCTGATCTAAACTCAGTGCGCCCCTTCATGTAATGGCCACCACTTACCAGCCATTACTCGGTAACATAAACGTTACAGTACCGCTCCCTTAGTAAAGACATGACAATGACATTACATGAACCTTAAAATTGCTTAGTTGTTTCTAATGGGACTTATCCTTCCTTATGTAAAGTGGGCAGCTGGAGTTCTAATTCTACAATTGGATTCTCTAAATTGGTAGTTCTACTGTTTCTGGTTTTACTTCATTCTATTTCATTACTTCATGCATTTCACAGAGGTGACGGTCCTATCGTAGTAAGCGAAATATAAACTACGTAACAACTTAAGTTAGTGTGTGATTCTTTGCTGGGAAATAATTCTTTTCGATACAGAGCGTTAAAATATGAAATCGTGGATTGTGTAGTAAACTTAGCAAAAATATGAAAAAAATACTGCCAATTTTCCGGGTGTATTTTTGTTGCGAAAAAAAATTTGGCATATTTTTGTCCAGTTTAGCATTTTTTGAAACCCAATTTGGCATATTTTGTCTTTGCGGACTTGGCAACACTGTTCACAAACGCAGTCGCATTCGCAGTTTCAACTTGCTGCTGTGCTCTTTGGAAATGGTCTGTTGTTTTACAAGTTTATTCTTTAATGCCTGATGACCGCCCTGAAAGGAAAAGGAAAGGCAGCAGTAAAAATAGGAATGCAATGTGGAAAACTTATTACTGACTCCAGATTTTACAAGCCTCCAAAATGAAAACGAAAAACCAGTTTCAGGGCTATTGCCAGTGCAGTTCGTGAATTCGCAGTTTGTCTGGATCGTAGTTTTGCAACATAAAAGTGAGTGGATGGATTTCTTGACGGAACTAATCTCCAAATTGACAGGGGTTTAACGAGGTTAGATGGCGACCGGGGCAAGATGCGAGTTTGACGCCCACATTTTCGAACCTGAGGTTTTCCGGAAGCAAATGTACTGTATTGAAGAATGTACGTGTGACATTGTTAGAATTTTTTGGCGCCCCAGCAATCATTCGGCGCACCCGCAGTATTTCAGCGTCCTCAGAGTGATTCGGCGCCCGGGTAATTGCGCCCCCTTGCCCCTTCGTTACGCCCCTGCTGACTGAACCATAATGCAGTGTGTAAAAAGCTACAGATGTTTACGTTAGCAAACAACTTGCCGCTATAAGACAAAAATGCATTAAACGTGCTCGATTAGCTCAAATAATTATGACCTACGTAACTATGCAATAGTGCAACTCCTCACTTCATATACATGGACAACACAGAGGAATATTGAATTACTGCCAGGGGCGTAACGAGGTTAGATGGCGCCCGGGGCAAGAAGCAAGTTTTGCGCCCCCATTTTCGAACCTGAGGTCTTCCGGAAGCAAATGTCCTGCACTGAAGAATGTACGTGTGACATTGCGGGGACGCCAAAAAGTCCCAACAATCATTCGGCGTCCCCAGAGTGATTCGGTGTCCGGGTAATTGCGCCCCCTTGCCCCTTCGTTACGCCCCTGCTGATTGAACCATAATGCAGCGTACAAAAAGCTACAGATGTTTACGTTAACAAACAACTTGCCGCTATAAGACAAAAATGCATTGAACGTGCTCGATTAGCTCATATAATTATGACCAACATAGCTATACAATTGTGTAACTCCTCACTTCATATACATGGAAAATGCAGAGGAGCATTGAATTACTGTAAGGGGCGCAACGAAGTTAGATGGCGCCCGGGGCAAGAAGCAAGTTCGGCTCCCCTATGTTCGAACCTGAGGTCTTTCGGAAGCAAATGTACTGCACTGAAGTTCTTGTGATATTATTGGGAGTTTTTGGCGCCCCGCAGTCATTCGGCGCCCTCATATTAATTTGGCGCCAGAGTAATTGTGCCCCTTGCCCCCCGTCGTTACGCCCCTGGTTACTGCGCGCAGCGACGCGCTTCAACAAATCATGGTGCACTTTCTAACCAGAGGCATACGGGACCCTTGGGCTTTTGGGCGGTGCAAAATTTTCCATTCGCCTGAATTTTTGCGCCACTTTGAGAAAAACGAATAGGAGAATTTTACAGGGCGATGGTTCTGTTTCAGAAACTTGCCCAAAAATACTGGGAAGATTTTCCTGAATTTTTTAAATCTTGTCCGAATCTACCCCCATTTCGTACTCCTATAGCTTTGACGCAGAAACTTTGGCAAAATACTAGGTATCTACAGCTTAGTGGATTGAATAATTGGTCGACCCCGCCACGGACTACACGGCCTGACGGTTCTGGACGATGAGACAATCGAATGGCTGCTCAACACCTGCCCCGATATCTAGGCGGACTAGCAGTGGATAAAAGAAGAACTCGCTCAAATGAACGAATAATTGGTTTTACGTGGTCGTAACAATTTTTGATCAACACTTGAATATGTGCAGTCCGAAATTGGTCGAATGACGGCGCATTTTACCCCCACCTGACGACGCCTCAGGCAGCAGTTAATGATGGCTATGTGGTTTTGAACCTTTTGGTACAATTGCAAACCCGTAGACAACTCACGTTGGCCATAAAAGGACAAATTTGGCAAGGTTAGCGAAATCAGCAACCGACAGAAAAATGCTGAGGTTAGTGGTTGTTAGATCATTCCGCTTGCATCATAAATTTGAGCAAAAAAAGCAATCTTCTGGTGAATCTTTGACTTTTCTACCGGTGAACGTGGTGTTGGCGAAGGTTCGTGGTTTACATTGGTGATGGGCTGATTCTCCTCTGTGTTTTCTGGCCTGGCTGGATAGAAGCAGATCCATCGCCAGATCAACAGCATTGGGGTAGCTTTGAATTTCTTCTGGGGCTTCGTAATAGTATACAATGAATTGAAAAATGACTTCATGGGGAAACTAGAGCTTGACTTTGGAGGTATTGATTGTGAATTTGGGGGGATCAGCCCGCTTGTTTCCACTTCTGTTGAAAGTGTCACAACTTTTTTTAATAACCTGGTCTAGAGGGATTGATGTCTTTTTCTTCACATCAGTAATCCAGTGTCGAAAAATGTGAAACGGTATTTAAAGCCTTGATTGAAAATCTACCTTTATAAGTAGCGTTAAATGTATTTTAGGGCAATATACTTCAAGGCCCAGTGTAAATCTATCATGCGAATATAAGATCGTTTTTTACGATAGTCAACAAAGCTACCTAAAATGGGAGTAGTGTCCTGGCAAATGCCTTTCATTCACGTGTTGATTTTCGATTGTCGCTTCAGCAATAAATAAGTCTTTCATATACATGTAAATGCACAAGCTTGGCTTGGAAACATGATCGTCATTTAGCTTTTCATTTGAGTCCTTTCGTGGGACATGAATTGTCATTTCCAAGCCTAAGAAGAACTGTTTTGTTTCTAACCAGGTCTGGAATGCGTTGCAGACACTGTTCTTCACTGATTTCGCTAGGGATAGCTAAAACAGTGGCAAACGCTTGCGCGCACCATGTTTTATACCTTCTAAATGCATATTGTAAATATACGAGATCTGTGTAGCTTGTGAAAAACGAGGCCCACTGTTTGGGACCCGTTTGAAACGTTTTCTGAATTAATGATGTAAAGCGCTTTCAAACTGTGGTTATTCCCTGAAATATAGCATAGTTCGACCAACAAAAATAGCCACTTTTTGATCTACAAAAGAAAACCTCTTTTGTGTGGCACACAACGATTGTCGCAGACAACCTTTGGTATTTAAGCAAGTGAAGACATTTTAGGCGCCCCTCAGTTTGACTGCCCCCCCAAACGCCTGGTCTGGATCCGCCACTGCACTGCAGCTGCATCTATCGTCATGCATGGATGTTAAATACTGAATTACAAGCAGAGTTAGAAATCTACGAAAGACGATCGTTCGAAGCTTGTACTCGAAGTAAGCTAATGTTTCCAATTCTGAAACCGCACTGTAGATGTTTGTAATGAGTTGGCTACTAATTTCACTATTCACGATCCCATAAAAATTTTGACGAAACTGTCACTCTCTGAGAGTGAGAATATTGTAATTTCTGATGTCTGGAAAGTTTTGGGTCTACTTTTGTTTTTACCTGTCACGAATTTCACGTCAGAGAGATCTTTTTCAGCACCAAAGCGAGTGAAAATTTTATTAGCGTAGAATCGGGGCATACGAGGAGGGATAAGGTGTACATCACATCCGGGCCCGGGAAGATGAAAATACGCACGCTAAGTAATTTGTTTGCCAGTATAACAATTAATCTATTTCAAAATCTTAGCAAGGTAGCTGTTTTTTTATATGAGATGATTACTATAGTAACAAGCTACACAAGTTTCGACGAGGGACCCACAAGTTAGGGCGGCCGGTATCGATCTTCGTACAACCATGACTTAACGACGATTCGATGATTTTGCATGTTCACAAAGAACGAGTTGACAGACCTGATTTGGACAAAATTGCTGAAAATTATGTTTTTGCTAGAAAGGACAAACTGATACAGTTGGGTTAATTTTTACAACGGTTTGAGAATTCTGTTGGCCCGTAACATCACTTAACCTAACTGATAGGCACGTTTTTATAATTGTCTTTTGACTGAATGACAAAGAGTTAGAACAACAACAGTATAGTGTGCATTGCAGGCAATGGATTGCAGATTTTGAGATATAGAATTGTGGAGGGCAATGACCCCTCTAATTTTTTGAAACTTCAAGGAAATGGATAGCTTTATAAGCAGTAAATATTTAGTTTATGGTTGTATTAATGTTTTCAGTTTAGGTTAGATTTTGGACTTTGTTTCGCAACTGCGTGTGGCAGAAAGTGGCATCACTTGCTATGAATGGGCAAAAAAGGTCATCTTTTTTTAGGGAGCACAGAGTCGCAAAAGAACCGTTTGCTAGGGGAGCAATAGTTCCCTGGACGCACGATTTCTACTGATCTTGGCCTTACCACTAAATACGAGCTAGCGCAAGCTCTGAAAAGTATTTCATATTGCTTACAAGTTTTGATTATGTAGCATATATCATCGGACTCCACCTGGAGTGTATAACGATAACATTCTGATAATATAGCTTCAAATCCATTATTGAGAAATTGTGAATCATGCTCTAGTAACAAATCTACGCATTATAAAGAGCTTGAAATCTTTATGTATTTTCTAACTGAAAAGACACCGCAGTGCTTTCCGTCCATTGTGCAACCCGGTCGTCTTCGGTATATTTTGAACACACTGTAGGCTATCTGTAGTCAACGACAGTGCAACGTTGTATTGTCGTAGATAAATTTGTTGCACTTCGTTCTTACTGTCACTGGAGCTCTTTTTTTGCTCTGACGTTGCTGTAGTTTGAACGAACCCTGGAAATTAGTCCTGTGGACCAGTGGTTTTCAACCTTTTTTGTACCTCGACCCAGGCCCGTAGCCACCGGGGGGCATTTCACCACATATTTTGTTGTGCCCAGAAAAATGTGTTTCAAACATATAAAAAAAACAAAAACATTTCCCCCAAAAAATATATTTTCCCCAAAAAAACTGAAAACCTGGCTATGGGCCTGTGTCATACTGCTTCCACAATGGGATGTTACATCTTTTGTTCGACTATTTGGGCATTGTTCCACCAAGATTATCGATCAAGCTGGCTACAGTCGTAACAATTCCTAATACAGAAAAACCCTTGTAAAGATATGCATTCATTTCTGCTAGTGCTGATGACGCAATCCAGTGGTTCCCAACCTTTTTTTATGCATTTCTCCCTTTGTTCTATTTGGAATTTTTCATTCCTTCTCTATGGAACTTTTCATTCCTCCCCTGTGAAACTTTTCATTCCTCCTCTGTTCGGGTTCGCTGGCAAGTATTAACTACAATCGGAACAATGGTCTTCATTGACAACAATAACTTGATTGATAAAAGTAGGACAAAAACTATTTGCCGTCAAATAATGGCACTAAAGTTTGTCAACAAAAACGTGTGATAGTCCACTAAATAACTTACAAACGCAGTATGAAGTGATATAGCTAATTGAAAGAGCCAATATCAACTTAAAAAAGAAGTGTAATACTCACAAAGGTAACTTAACTATAAAGTGGAATTTCTCCTCCCATGAAGTTCCTCCCTGGGGAGGAATTCCTCCCCGGTTGGGAACCACTGGCGCAATCCTTAATGCCATTATTACGTCACACCTGTCACGCCTCAACGATTGGCCGGTTAACTTTAACAATGTTAAATGTTCATATTCGGTCATAAAAGATTTGTGTGGTGACTCCACACAGCCATGCTTTGACTGAAACTGTAAAGAAAACTTGCAACTGTCGGTATATACGAACAAAATACTGCAGAGACCCACAGAAGCGTCACTATAGGCGAAATGATGATATACAGTAGCTGAGGTCGTTCTAGTCACACTGGATGCACGTAAAAGATAGGAATTCTGCCGGGACTGACGAAAAAGCGTCGTTATTGGAGAACTGTCGTTATCGCCGAAGTCATTATAGGCGAATTTTACTGTATTTGCATATTGAGATTATGGCAGTCGTACTCATACTGTACTTTGGGTCTTTTCCAGAAAGGAAGGTATTTATATTTTTCAAATCCAAATCCAATCTAAAAATTACGTTTCAAATCCAATGCAAATCCGAAAACCAAATCTTGTCTACAGTAAATCAAAATTCCTACCACTGTCACTAAGTTAGGCTCGCATGTAATCCAACTCAAAGATGCGAAGAGAAATGAATAGTTTGGAAATCAATTCAAGTTAACTTAACCTATGCTCTTCCTTTGGTTCGCAAACAGCGGTGTGTTTAAGGGGAGGCGAGCGAGGTACTTGCTTCGGGTCCCCCCTCTATGGAGGCCCCTTCCGGGTGTTACGCGTGTAAATTTTCTTTTTTTTTGGTGAAAAACCTATTATCCATTCATATAATATACTACAAAGCAGATCATAGGTAAGCACTCTGCTTTCAAAGGTACCTCCTGCAGAAACTGTATTGTGCAGGTACTTTGCTTTCAAAGTGACCCCAACAGCAACTGCAATTCGAAGGTAATCTATTTTCAAAGGACCACCAACAGCAACTGTAATTAGAAGGTAATCTGCTTTCAAAGGGGCCCACAACCGCCACTGAAATGCGTTAGGACTCTGCTTTTAAACTTCATTAAAGGGGTCCCGAAAAAAAACTGTAATGTGTAAGTACTGTGCTTTCAACGTTTATATTTTCGTTCACTTGACCTATTTAGACGGATCGTGACGTCATTTTGCTCATAATAAGTGTCTACGCGAACTCTAGTCATTTCGCTAACCTAATTTAAATAACTACCACGTGAGGCAGTTCTTCAAAGGTATGCCGTAGTTTAGTAGTTAGTAGTTGGTTCATTTGTAAGCTGTTATGTGTTATTTTATATACAAGCTGTGATTTTTTGCAAAATCGATTCCTTCCTTTTCAGTTTCCAATAACTTTCAGCAAAATATTTGGCTTTCCTTAAGAAGCGACTTTAAGTAAATTTTTAATCATACACATTCAGCTAGACGTTATTAATCAAAGAAAATTAGAAGGTTAGTGCTATTTCTTATGAAACAAGACTCAACAGAATCCATGTAATCCATCAAAATGAAGACCACAAAACTATTTCGTTACAGGAAGAGATCCGATCACAAATTGTGAAAAACGAAGTGAGTCTTTTTGGGGCTACAAAGAAGAGGTCAAATAACCTTGAAAAAACTGTTCTATGCCTTAATTACAATCAAGTCCAAATCAAAGAGGGCTTTGTAAGTACCTTGCTTTCAAAGGGACCCCCAACAGTAACTGTAATGTGTAAATACTATGCTTTCAAAGGAGCGCCACCACCATCTTCATTGTTGCAAATAAAGAAAAGCTTCAAACCAACTTCTCTACCCAAAAAATTGTGAGTTAAATTTTTTTCCAAAAAGTTCAGAAAAGACCTTATCAAATAAGAGCAAATATTTATACCCATGGTAACTTTTACTACCAAATGATAATTTTTAGAGATTGAAGTATTTGGTTTATTGATAATTTTATGAAAATGTCACAGCTGAAAGTGGAGCAGCGAAAAGAAGGAAAGAAGAAGAAAGAATAAAACCGGTGAAAAATGTAAAGGTCTCTTTGACAGATTTGTTGCCCTAGCGCGTGGTACTGGAGAACGCAGTTTCAACCCTTTTAGGATCACCCTGGAACATTTTTACCCAAGTTGGCAACGCCATAACTCGCCAGCCAATTCAGTTAGAGAGCTGTTCAAATCCTCTACGGATTCGGCAAGTCTTTTAGTTTCGATAAAAAAATTTCATTTTCATTTGGGTTAGGAGTTCTCTTGGGGGGACGTCACAGAGTGGGGGTGTTTTTGAAATTTTGACCAACTTTTTACTGGCTCTGGACGCCAATCCAATGAGCCATTTTTTTAGCTCAAACTTTTTTTTGAAACTAGACGATCGGCCGCGTCTATAGAGCCCTTGACTGACCTAACATGTCTGGAACCAAAGTTATGGCCCAAAAACCCCGTTGTGCACAAAAATCCAAAAACTGCATGAGTCTCCCACTGGCGGCTGGTGCGGCTCGCGATAACTAGCCGCGAGAACATGCTAGAGAGCTATTCGAACCCTCGAATGACTCGTGAAGTGTTCCAGTTTGCACTGAAAAAAAACTTGAGATTTGGGTTTGGGGTTTTCGGTGGGTGTCAACAGAAAGAGGGTAGGTTTTGCTTTTTCTGGTTATTCTTTTATGACTTCATCACCAGGACAATGAGCCAATATGGTGGCTCAAAAATTTGGTTGTATTCTAGGTTGTAATATCCATCTTTAGAGCCCTTGATCGACTTCCTAGCGTTTCTGGGGCCAAAGTTATGGTCAGAAGACCCCAAATCATGGAAGAATATGCTGAGTAATTTCAGGGGATTTCCCTAATTATTTTCTGCTTATTTTGCCATAATGTTTGAACCAAAACTGCTAGGAAGTCGATCATGGGCTCTGAAGATTTATATTGCAGCATAGAATCCAAAAAAAACTTTGAGCCACAACATCGGCACGATTGTTCGACTCCCAGGGGATGATGACGTCATCCAAATGTAAAAAATATGCATAAACATCCTCTCATTGTGTAAACATCAACAAAAAACCCGAGATCTCAAGCTAAAATTTTTTTCAGCCTAATCTACAAGTCTTCACGAGTCTTTAGAGTGTTTGCACAGCTCTCTAGCTCATTCTGACAGCGAGTTATAGCCATCTATGGCTCGGGGTGCTTTTCTCCTTACTTTAGCAACTTCAGGGAGTACAATTTTTTACCAAATTTCGGGTTCTGATCCATAATTTTGGTTCCAGATATGCTAGAAAGCCAAGCAAGGGCTCTAAAGACTCGGATGATAGTCTGGTTTCCAAAAAAAACTTGAGCGAAAAATTTGGCTCATTGGATTGGTGCCTAAGGCCGGATAAAGTTGGTCAAAAACACTCCCACTTGCAGGGACCGAGTTTATGGAGGGGCATGTCCCCCACAACTTTTGGGCAAGGAGGACATAATATCTTTTGTCCTCCCCAACATTTTGTCATAAAAAATAATGTATTTGTGCAAATTTGATGGTTACATTGCTGTTGGGAACGTTTCCCGAGCACAGGGGTCGGCAACTTTTTTGGCTAAGGGAGCCATGAAGCCTACATATTTTTAGTTGTATTTCCGTGAGAGCCATATGATATTTTCAAACGCTTAATGCAACTAACTTTCTAACTAACGTGTGCATTTTTAAGCAAAACCAACAATTTTAAACAATGGTAAATGCCTGAATTTTCTCTTTAAAAGCATGCTTCTTACTGTTAATGCGTCCTCTGGTGCTGCATAGTGTTGCTGATGGCTTTGTAGTCTGGTAGATGGAAAATTACAGAAAGTTTTATTCGTAAAAATCGTGTTAAGAAAATATCAAGCAAGCCAGATGCTGTCATCAAAAGAGTCACATCTGGTTCGCGAGACATAGGTTCCCGACCCCTGCCCTAGCATAAAGTCAGGGAATAAATAAGTATAACGCACATTATCACTGGACTATCTGTGGACACAGCATACAGTTTTCTATGTAAACTGAATTGTTATGACTGCTGATAATTGTGTTGATTAACTTGAATTACCGAATCGGTGTGCACATAAACTTCGCTCAATCACGAATTCCTGCGCTGATCTGTAGCCTGCAATCAGAATACGGTTGCCACCAGGCGCGTAGCCACGGGGGAGAACGGGGGCAATGACCCCCAATTCCTTAGTTCTCAGGTTAATGAAATATTTGAAATATAAGTTAATTAAATACTTCAGTACAAATCAACGTAACTGCCTCAAGGAACCTATCCTGCTTCAGTTTTTAGTCGAATACAAACTTGTATCTGACCTTTTGTAATCAATGACCCGCAAGTAAAAACAATTGGAGTAACGTTTTTCGCAGCTGTCTTTGGCGCACCAGCTTGCTGTATCCCGCTTATTTGTTGTGCAAGCTTCATTTCAAGACCATCGTAAATTTATCCTTGATTGCCATGTTTGTTAAAAATGTAGCCTATCCTTGTTTCCAGTGTCAGCGTAGCCTTAAATCAATATCGTAGATTTTTGTTTTTTACACTGTTGCAAAAACACATGCGTGAATATGGCCGTGGCATACATTGTATATGTCTTGAAGCTGAAACTTGGCTACGAAGCGATTCAGTTTGACAGTCTTCTTCATTGCACCATATAGTCACTGTCAAGCTACAATAGCATTTATTCTAGATATTTATTTGTGATGTCATGTATTGTGACAGTTCACTCACAATTTTGTGGAGCTTTAACCTTTTCTTAAATGGTTTCCCTTTGCCTTGCGGGCGAGTAAAACATCAGCCTTGTCAAGATATTATACTATAACCTACTGTTCATAAGCTCAGCTTAGTGTTTCAACTTTCATCTGATGTTATCTGCACCCACCCTATTCTACATTAAATAATTTGAAACCATTTAACTGCAACAAGAAGAGTCACCAGCAAAATCTAACGTAAATAGCGAGATGCTTTTTATTTTGTAAGTGCTGAGGGAAACGACACTGACATTATCTTACAGATACTGAGATAATTTGCATAGGGGTGGATATAAAAATTTAGGGGCAAGCTTTTGGAAAAGGGCCCCAAAACAAATCCATTGCGAAACGTAGATGTGGGATTACATGGATAAAAGAGTCAAATTTTTTTCACATTTCAATATATGAACTGAATTCGAGAGCATAATATACATACGAATAGAAAAAAGTGTAAAGTTTTGCAGCTGGACACTTGAAAGCTGCCTTGTTTGGCTCATTTTCCTGCAATTTTAGCTTTATTTTGAAAAACATATGACTTGCTTCGGAGCTTCTTTGAATGTGGCTCTAGAGTGGTACATAACTTTTTCAACTAAACAATGGTGCAAAGCTCTCAAGAGTGGGGTACAGTATCTCCAGAAAAAGGGCCCGAGGAGACTGCCTCTTTATCCATCCCTAATATCCATTCCTGAGCTTGGAATCTGTCTTGTTGGCAAAGCGCATGTGACTAAATGAAACTAATTTGGAATTTTTTCTCATTACTAGGGTTCAAATTCCGCAGACAAGTTATTGTAGTTTCAAGAAGTCCGTGATTTTATAAAGTTAATTACGTGCAGTGCTAAGCTATCTTTACATGCAGCTGAGCGTGCTCAATAAGTTATGCAATATTATGGGTACGATTGGGTTTAAAGTTTAACTCCATTTTATATTTCAATGAAGTCAGTTAAATTTAGCAAAGTATCATCAAACAATTCAAACGAAGTAACTTTAAAGTAGCTACAAAATTTTTACGGAATAGGTTGAACATAGTCAAAAGATCTTACGGATTATCGTAAATCCAAACATTTTTCAAACACGTTGAAAGACTCTAGCGTTTACGTTTATCAACTACATACGTAAATTAATCGCTGAAAAGTTAGATGAAAATGGGGTTCACTTCCTAAATGCCCCAAAGTTTTGTAGAAGGCCTACTTCGTCGGAAGTCATTGCCTCAGAGCAAAGTCTCTGCTCGGCTTCGACTGAACGTGCTGTGTTGGTGTACATCCAAAGCGTGTAAATACAGTGTAAGAAGCGCACTCGCCATGGCGGCCGCGATGACTTCCTGCTCATCTGCAATATTGGCTGCAAAAAGCATACTGCAGATCGTGCACTTACGTCATTGAGAGGTTTACTAGCGCTTTTGCAGAAAAGGTTTACGAGCAAATGGTGGCAGTGATCCAAAGTAGAAGCTGGGAACTTCTCTATCAAAACTTTTAAGACTGTCGTTTCAATGAAAGCAGACTTTTGATTTTTCGACTTTAAATCTGAACATAATTGTTCAGAAGAAAACGCCAGAAACATGAACGTTGCATGGATGATGCTTCACAAACAAGGAGCACTAATTTACACAGATGGTTATAATTGTACTCAAGTTTGAATGAAGCTGTTTCAATTATCACCAGGGATGTGGAAGCGGCTATTTCGTCAACCGCGTTCGCTTCCGCTTCTATGTCTATTGCTTCCGCTTCCACCGT
>Ga0210059_1012863_pt1 | contig 12583 bp, 8 predicted proteins | sample Ectturendosymbi2_FD_188042 | JGI IMG/M metagenome (GOLD analysis project Ga0210059, IMG submission 188042) | Ecteinascidia turbinata endosymbiont from Florida, USA - Sample 2 (SPAdes) (version 2) | ecosystem: Host-associated > Tunicates > Ascidians > Unclassified | place: Key West, Florida...
TACACTCAAAAGCAAATAACTCAGCTGCCCCTTGATGGATTTCAATTATGTTTTTTTTTCAGGCCATTTTACATGTGGGTGCACCTTATATAAAAAAATGAGGCATTTTTGTGACATTGGGTTACACCCCTTGTTGGATTATAATGATTTGACCCCCCTTAGTTCATGTTTTTGTTGTGAACAAAAATTGTATGGATTTACCTGATCTTGATGTGAATTTGAACTACTAAGCTTATTTAAAGCTTTCATTTTATTAGTTATAAGTTTTTTTCTAGTTTTTTACACCAAAGTGTATTTTCAGTCAGGCTGATAATGACAAATAAATAATTGTAAATATGCATAAGAGTTCAGGAAACCATTTTGGAAACTGCAGCAATTGTTTACAAGAAATTGTTTGTGACATAACCGATTTTAGGCATGACATGCGTTGTTGAGGCAGTATGAGCAGCATTACCAATACAAAGTTTACAGTTAAGTTATCAGTTTTTTTGGCATACAGATATGCAGATACATCTGAATGTTGAGATAGGATCAAAATTGTAAACTTGCAGAAAGCTGTCTCACATATAGTGTTATTTAAAGATTACAGCAAACTTCTAATGAAGCTTGTTGAATCTGGCTTATTTAATAATTTTTTGTTTGCTTTCAGATTCCCTTTTAAATGTGTTAGTATTCTTTTTTCACAAGCTATATGTAGTCAGTGTGTTGTCCATTATTCTTGATTTTCATTTTTATTATTTCAAAATACTGGTTAAAGGGTTTACCAGATTTACCAGATATGTTGAAATATTTAACTTAGTTACATGTTAATTGTAGATGATGGCAAAAATGTGATCCACTTTGCATCATGTGTAATAACTTTATAGTTAGTTACATTGTTTGTGGATCTTTTTGACCTGAGCAATGTGACTTATTTTAAGGTTTTCTGTCTGTTTTCTTGAGTGATCAAGATGCTGTTAAATAAAATTGGCCTCATTTCATGCTATCATTGGCTAGAACGTTTTGATTTAAACAAGTTGCAATCGAGGCAGACACATTCTTTTGAGGCTAACACTGTTTCGAAACATATTTGTACAGATAAAATTAGTTAACTGCTTACATCTAATATGTCATATACAGTCAGACCTTGTTTATCCAGACCACTTTGTTCCATCAAATAATGTCAGTTTAGCAAGGTATCTAGACAATCGGAATCAAAAGTATAAAAATTGAAATTCTTTCCAGAGTAAATGCCAACAATTTAAACAAAGGTGACAATGTGCAATACAGTAGAACTCACCTGTGCAGACGCTCAAAGAAGAACAGAAGGAAACTGTAGACTTGGACAACTGTCAACTTAACCTCTTAACGACTGCGCCGGCCTATATATAGGCCGGCACATTTTTGTTAATAACTCGCCAACCTCTATAGCTGGAGAGCTGCTCAAGCCCTCAGATACAGATTCGGCAAGTCTTCTAGTTTCGATTAAAAAAAATTATCTGATTTGAGTGTGGGGTTTTCTCTTGGTGACGTCACAAAGAGGAGATGTTTTTGAATTTTAGACCAACTTTGATGGGCCCTGAGCGCCAATTCAATGAGCCATTTTTATGGCTCAATTTTTTTGGAACTAGATGATCAGCCGCATCTATAGAGCCCTTGATTGACCTTCTAGCATGTCTGGAACTAAAGTTGTGGCCCAAAACCCTCATTTTACCCCAAAATCAGAAAACGCTTTGAGTCTCCTACTGGCAGCATTTCGATTTGCGTCAACTCGCCGCTAGAACATGATAGCGAGCTATTCGAAGCTTTGAAAGACTCGTCAAGTCTTATAGTTTGCACTGAAAAAAAAACATTTGAGATTTGGGTTCGGGGTTTTCGGTGGGTGTCATTAGAAAAAGGGTAGGTTTTGCTTTTTTTGGTTGTTCTTTTATGATGTCATCACCCGGACAATGGGCCAAAATTGTGGCTCAAAGTTTGGTTGTATTCTAGGCTGGCATCTGAATCTTTAGAGCCCTTGATGGACTTCCTAAGGTTTCTGGTGCCCAAGTTGAGCCAGAAGACCCCAAATCATTGAGGATATGGCTGAGTAATTTCATGGATTTCGCTAGTTGATTTCTGCTTATTTTGCCATAACTTTTGCACCAGAAATGCTAGAAAGTCCATGAAACCCTCTAAAGACTCGTATTGTAGCCCAGAATCCAAAAAAGCTTTGAGTCACAAAACCTGATTGATTGTTCGACTCCCAGGATATGATGTCATTATCCAAATGTAAACAAATATGCATAAACATCCTCTCAATATGTAAACATCAACAAAAAAACAGATCTCAAGCTGAAAATTTTTTTTTTCGGTCTGAACTACTAGTCTACATGAGTCTTTAGAGGGCTTGAACAGCTCTCTTGCCTATTCTAACGGCGAGTTATGGCCATATACAAACGGGGTGTTATTCAACCCAGGTTTCCTTTTTTAGGGGTAGAAATTTTGACCACTTTTTGGTTTTTGTGGCATAATTTTGGATCCAGATATGCTAGAAAGCCAATCAAGGGCTCTAAAAACTCATAGGATAGCCTAGTTTCTAAAAAAAACTTGGGTCAAAATGTAGGCCCATTCAATTGGCATCCAGGGCCAGGTAAAGTAGGCCATCAAAACATTAAAACACCCCCACTTGTGACGTCCCCCCAAGAGAACCCCAAACCCAAAACTGAAAATTTTTTTTGACTCTAAACTAGAAGACTTGCTGAATCCGTAGAGGGCTTGAACACCTCTCTAGCTGCAGCAGCTGACGAGTAATAGCCAATAGAGTACTGGCCTAAATATAGGCCGGCGCAGTCGTTAAAGGGTTTAAGCTAATATGTAGGCTGCATGTGGAACATGATTAAATGAAACACATATATTTTTGGTTTATTAGCAGATCACATCAATATATGTAAGCTAGTATGCATTCACAATGAGATTAAACACAGAAAAGAAATGTACTAGAGACCTAACTGCATCCCGCAAATCCTTCAATTTAATAAACAACTAAATAACAGTTGGCGTAATCCGGTTTAGTGTTTTTTTTCTATTGATTTGACATACCTGTTCCTGAATTTCCGTGTCAGAGTCGGACCGCGAGGTTTTTGGATTAACACGTTCCATTCCGGGGTATGAGATACTCGTACTTGCATGCCAACGCTTGCCTACCGGTGTACGATTATACTCGTACTTGCAATCCCATGCCAGCAGTTGCCTCACGGAGCGCGAACTCCTGCTTGCACAGTGGGGTGCCAGAGATTGCCTCCAGCGAACGCGAACTCGCGTTTGGCAGAGCGGGATGCCAGAGGTTGCTCAAAATCTCAAATCACAAATATAACTTTCATCATTGGTATTCATAGCTGGAGTGGCCAATAAAAGTAACCTTGGCCAAAAATGACCAAGAAAAAACAAACCTTTCACCGTTGGTAACCTTGGCCAAAAACGACCAAGAAAAAACAAAGCTTTCACCGTTGGTATCCTTGGCCAAAAAGGCTAAAAAATCAAAAAATTTCACCATTGGTAACCTTGGCCAAAAATGACCAAGACCAACAAAAACTTTCACCATTGGTATCCTTGGCCAAAAAAACAAAAAATTTCACCATTGGTAACCTTGGCCAGAAATGACCAAGAAAAAACAAAGCTTTCACCGTTGGTATCCTTGGCCAAAAATGACCAAGAAAAAACAAGCTTTCACCATTGGTATCCTTGGCCAAAAAGACTAAAAAATAAAAAACTTTCACCGTTGGTAACCTGGGCCAAAAATGACCAAGAAAAGCAAAAACTTTCACTGTTTGTATCCTTGGCCAAAAATGACAAAGAAAAACAAAAACTTTCACCATTGGTATCCTTGGCCGAAAAGCCTAAAAAAACAAAAACTTTCACCTTTGATAACCTTGGCCAAAAATAACCAAGATTATTTTTTTGAAAACGAGTGAAATTCGCATGGGGTCAGTGATCGTGTGACATACCAACAGCGTTAGCATTCCAGGGGAACTTTTCAAGCAATAAACATTGCACGAATGTTTTTACTTGGTTCAACTTGTTGCTTGTGTGCGTAAGAAATTTGGCGACGGAAAAAAACATCTCGCGAAGAGGCGGATCCACTGAGATAAGTGGTATTTTTACTCTCGCAAGAAACCCTTTAGGGACTGCAGAAGCCGATATATTGACATTACGACACAATTTTTGCGATAACTTGCATACCGCTAAAGTTACGTTCACCAAGAAGGTATTGTAATAAAAGTTTTTTTCACCGCACATATTTTGAGGTGTTGGCGATAGCTTTGTGGCGTCATTGGCGAACTCAAACAGGGGAAAAACTGAAAAAACAAAGTAATCAAAACAAAAGCAGTGGATATGTTCAAAAACCTGTAGAAAAATCTACAAACACGTTAGAAAAATTCATTCGGCACACAAAATGTCGACCAGGACCCAAAGTTTGTAAAAGTATTTATACAAGAATTGTGCAAATTTTTTGCAAAGTATAAAAATGAATCTGTTGATTGTATAGGGGAGTTTTGGTCATTTTTCACATGCAAAATATCATACCTCCGGTACCAAACACAATAAGTCTGAAAGTTGCAGTACATTTTGACATCTGCATCCTACAGCATCCTACCAAATTTGAAGCAGAAGTAAAGAGAAGAAAAAAAAGTTATGCCAATGATCCAAAAAATTTCTGACAAGTGTCCGAAAATTGAAGAAAAGTGACAAAAAGTGCAATGAAGCATTTTGAAAAGTTTCAACTTTTTGTTGTTGGTTGTATTTTTGCGTTGTTCCAATGCTGCACCCCAAAATCCAGTATTGGCAGCGATTTTGGCGTAAAACCTAAAAAGTCGCTTTTTTTCAAATTGCCTTTTTTGCTGCAACGTTGTTTTTCCCCAACCCTGAAACAATGGCATGTGACTTGGTATAGTCCTTGAAAGCACTTGAGGCCAGGTATAGTCCTTGCAAAAAAGCTAAAACGGCGGCGAGAAATTTTTTTATAAATCATCAAGAATGTTCCCAAAAAGGCAAGAAACAAAGCAAAAAATTGGATTTTCTCAGAAATTTCAAGTGCAAACATAACTTGCTGTTAGACCTATCTGAAAGATTTGACGAGAACCTTTCGTGCAATGTTTTACCTGTCGACATACCTTCAGTGGTTCGCAAGTTGTCGCTGAAAAAACGACGAACAAGACGATAAATCGGCTTTTGCGGTCCCTAAAGGGCCATTCCATGTCAATTCTCAAGAAGTGGTCAAGGCACCTGCTCCAATTTTCCTGAAATTTTATTCAAATTCTCAAAATATCAAAAGGTTTGTGAGATATCTTGGGTCAAACTTGGCATGAAATGAAAAAACTAGAAAAGTGGGGTACCTTTGTCACCTCGGTTACCCACTCATGGGTAAACCTTTTGATCTCACAAACCTTTTGATATTTTGCAATAAAATTTTCTGAGGTCAAAGATAAGTTTATCAGCAACAATTCGTTCAAATATGAGCGACAACTAACACGAAAGAAAACGTGGCGATGTTTCAAAATTTTCGAAAATTTATAGCAAGAGCTAGAAACAATGAACTTTGGGAGACCATGACCTTTGAAAGTCACAATATAGATAATGTTATTTTTTCAATATTTGGCAAAGTTGCTTGCATTTCTGAAATATTGGGATTGTTCACTAATGTAGTTCGGCAGTAATAAGGCTTTAAACATGGCCAAATATGAATAATTTGTGTCCTCCCGGCTACGCCCCCCAACTAAAAAGCTTTATAATCATGCCATTTCTCGACAGATTTCTTTCAAATTTTGCAGATGTTCATCATATGGGATAATGACAATATGAGTAAAATTTCAGGAAAAATGGAGAGGGTGCCTTGACCACTTCCTGAGAACTGACACGGAATGGCCCTAAAAGAGTTTCAAAACTTTTCAAGCTATGAACATTGAACCAGTGTCTTTGTTTTTCCAACTTTGTGCTTATTTGCGCATGAATTTGACAACGTCGAAGCGATTGATAGGCTACAAAATCAAAAGAAAAAATATCTCGCGAAAAGGCACCTCCATCGAGAACATTGGCAGGTTTGAATTCTGAAAGGAACAAAAACGCAGTGAATGCAGCATAAACCAAGGTTTCGATGTGTTGGAAACTTTCCAGGCAAAGAACAATGCACCAATTACTTTAGATTTTCAACTTGTTGATTTTTTGCACGTGAAATCTGGCAAAATTGATGTGGTTGGTAGGCCACAAATCGAAAGAAGCTCACGAAAACACAACTCAACTTCACTGAGACCGTTGTTAGGGTTGGTTTTTGCATGTATCATGAATCGCAATGAATGCAGCGTAATTGGAAAGAACGTTATATTTAAAACTTTTATGAATATTTGAAGAACTGTGGATTGCATGAGGAAAGGGTATATGCAAATCGGCAAGCCGACGTTTGATCTGCGACAAGCACTAGACCGACTCTTGCGCTCTCATGCACCTCAGACGACAGTGGTGCGAATTTCTGCCCTTTGGCGACTTTTCAAAGGTGTCCTGTGAAGGTGCGAAACTTCTGCGGACAATTACCGAAAAACATACCGGTAGGGAACGTTTGGTAATTTGGCAAACCAATTCTCAAACCCGGAATGGAATGTGTTAAAGGGGTGAAATGCATTAGGAGAAATCCATTCCTACCAGTTTTGTGTTGGAGAGCGGGTATTCTGGTTAATCGGAGTTCGGACAAATGAGGTCTGACTGTATTTTTATGTTTTCTAATATGTGCGTTGAAGTGTTTTTGTCAGAAAAAGGTTGATTGTGAGCAGATGCTGCATTTGTGATTGTGTATCAGTTAACTTGGGCACAAAGCACATTATAATTGTCTGAATCAACACTGTCACTATGACTACTTGTGATTCTTTTGAAACGTGAAATGAGTTAATATACAACAGCCAGCTATTATTCAAAAAGCTGAACTTAAAATTTATGCCTTTATTTTACATGTAGGTTATTGTGTTGTAACATTTTTGACCCAAGCATAACAGTTTTCATTATTTTTTCATCCAGGGCAATAACCACAAAAGAGTGGTAGCCAGATACTGAGAGCTATATCTGACATACCTTTTAAATTGAAATTGTTTTATTTTTGTGATGCTGTTCTTTCTTTGCATGTTTTTCTTTAGAAACATCTGTCTGTATCCATTACAAATTTCATCTTGCTCTACTCTACTAAACTATACTCTAACAAAACTACATGAATTTCATTAATTACACATTTATTCTGCATTAAAAAGACATTTCCAATTTTTGTTTCAAATTTTTAGCCATGTTGAACTATCATCTCCTTTGCCAAACTGATGAATGTGTTCATATTGCCTCCTTAATATTGACGAATGACATCAGGAGCATTTAGAGCCTTTTTGTTGTTTGGAAGAAACAGAACATTGTTTACTTAACATCAGCAACATTAACATCACTGAATTACCCTTCTTTAACCTGTATTTCTTCATCTGTCTGATATTTCATGTTCTACAAATTATCATCCCTACGAACAAATTCAGTACCCACGCCCCTTGTTTTGTACTTAAGTTTCTGTTGGGACGTTGGGCTGCTTGGGTGAAGCCCTTAACTTTTGCCTTGAGTGAGCCAACATAACAAGATTTCATCAACATTGTTTTGAGGACTTTCTGGGATGTTTCCTTGATGGATTGTGATATGGTCGTGATGATTTACCAAGAGCTTTTCTTTCATTTTATATTTGTGAAGCTTGTGATTGTAATATGATAAATGTAGCTGCAACAACTTTCTGTGACTTTTTGCTTTCTAGCTCTTTTTTCATACATTATCACTTTCAAAGACAAATTTTTTGTTTTTCATCTTTGCTCCACATTTTGAATTGACCACAATTACAGATATCTGAAATGAAGTTTTCCTATTAACATGTTACTGATCTATTTTTACATGATGCACATGTTCTTTTGAAAAGTAGATAACGACAATGTAGTGACTGTGTTTTACGTAGCACATGTCATGGAGTTAATTAGCTTTGTAATTATTTTCAATTATTTTTCAGTAGCAGGAAGTCCAGCTACAAAATTGACAATAAATTAAGTTAACACATTGTGCCTACAAATGCTTATCTATTTTTGGCCATGTTGCAGATTGTCACTTTTGTTTTGTGGATGTTTTGCCCAAAAATGCAAATATTCACTCGAAGGTAGTAACTGAGACAGCAAATCTTACACAATATTCAGATTCTATGAAACAACATGCGATTTACTAATGCCTACACTTAATTTGAAGTAGTATTTAGTTTAGGATTTAAGATTTACATGCAATAAGGTGATAGATGTGTTTGAAAGGTAGGCAGTTAGCAGATTTAATCGGTATTATGTTGTAGTAAATACATTATCATTGGTGGTATCATCTCTTGAATGATTTCATTGTGTTTTCTTCAGCACATGTGTACAGTTCTTGTGTTGTGCCCATTTGAAGAATCTAGGATGCTTGCATACTGCACCAACTCTTGTTAATCATTATCATGTTTACACTAATTTTAAAAACATTGTCAAGTTTTCAGTTTGGCTGATGTTTTTTTATTATTTCGTATCTGCTTCTATTCAGAATGCAACAGATCTGTTTTCATTGTATAGAATGGTTTCAATAGATAACCCCCCACGTTATGCCAACCAGCTCCTGTTCAATCTTGATGCTTCGGGTGCTTCATCATTGCAAAATGGATTCAAAAGCCCTGAGTGCATAGTGATTGAAAAGATTGTGAAAAAGCCGGAACGTCCTGTGTTTCCAACGAACAATGTTTTCGTTCCTATAAAATCAGATAAGTTGTCTCTTGCCATACAACTTGCAAAACTAGATGTCAGCAATTCCAATTTTGAAAAAGCATCAAAAAGCAACCTCAAAATCCCTGCTAAAAAAGCATCAAATGAGGGTGATGCCAAGTATGTCCGAGAAGCAGTTGTTGGAATTCCTCGACAGAACAATGCTGTTGTGCATAAATGCAAGACATTACAAAAATCGCATCGAATAGCTCCAAAGCAGCAGCAAAAGTCACGCCCACCAAAAAAGCAGATACATTTTCAAGATCCACCTGCATTTGATGATCACATTCGGCAGATAGTTCAACCAGTTCACAGCAGCAAACGAGTACCTGCCTTTTCCTTCTCAAGAGTGAAGGATGCTGCAACATCCACGGCGGACATCAATCGTGAGGTGCGAAGTTTTGCCAACCAGAGTGATTTCAAACAGTTTGCCGGCCGACTGCAAGCTGTTGTGAAAAAAGAAAAGTTGCGCAGACGCAAGAATGACAGACTACCTCACAGAAGTGGATTTCTGTCGCTCTACCGTTCGCCGACGAGACAAAGGCATCGGACGCCGTCGCCACATTCTTCTCCTGTCCTCAAATCGAAGCCTCCTCCAAGGCGTCCTGCTGCCGCACGAGTCAACTGCACTGATGTTGCAGTGCAAACACCGCGACAACCTCGTTCGGAAAAATTATCCAGAAAAGCTAAAGTCTTGACTGCGAAAAAGGTTCTTTACGACGATGCGACTTCAGACAGCGAATCAGCGGAAGAAACGTCACTTTTGCAGCGCCATCGCGCGCCCGTGCAAAGACTTCTTCGCAGGGCTGCAACGGAAGGTTCACCGAGCTCACCGCGCAGGCCGAAGCCAGGCAACAAGGGCGTCGCCGATCAGATCTTTGACGAAATAATAGAAGACGCCGCCGAAGAAATTCGTGCCATGCATGTCGATAGGTTCGCTGGGGACGCGGCTCATGACGTCAACAATGCAGCAACGTACGAGACCCTGTACCAGAGGATTCGCGATCTGGAAAAGGAAGAACAGGAAATACGATCTAGGTGGCACGCGCTGCACTATGATGACATCATTCATGCAAGGGATGCGCGACCTTCAGATTCATCAGATTCTTGCGTTAATGAACCTAGTCCTTTAAAAATTGTCGGTGGTTTGTTGCAAAGCCCCTATCCTGATCAAAATAAAAAGCCTTATAAGTTCGTGTCTGATTTTGCTTATCGCGATCCCAAGTTGTTGAGACCGACCACACAGCAACAATGCGAGTCTACTGGCGAAGCGTACCCAGCGCGCAGTGCAGTCAAGCCAAGAAGGAAGATCGGGGTTTTTGACGATACTCTGAAGTCTGTTTTGGGGTACCGCGAAAGTCGACAAAGATACCTGAAAACGTCGTTCCACGAGCCGAAGGGGAAGTTCAATCCTTGGAAGATCGTGAAAGAACTTTCCGACGAAATTGTCGCGAAGTTAATGTCGTCTGCTTGCGAGGAAGTGAACGAAGCGATGGAAGGCTGCGTGGACGATATTTTCGAAGGAGAGTTTGCAGATCCCAGCGCGTCTGCTCTGCAATCGCTGGCAGATCAATCGACCATTTCTTCTTCGAAGTATGACGAGTCGTTCGTGCAGTAAACTGGAGGTTAGTTCGTAAAGTCGGGGACATTATGAGAACCGCTTTTCCAAAGAGCGTTTGCATCCTTAATTTTGCAAACTGTGCAAAAATTCTCAAATGTTGGATATTGGTTACAAATGCGGTCGAGAGTCAGCCTTTGCATTTGGTGGAAGGGTATTCGTTGGTTGCCGATGTTAAGATCACGCATGTATTTCCCAAGAAAGCGTTTCAAGTTTTGTGAATACGCGATTTGTAACTGAATTTTGGATTAAGATAAAGTTCTGAGCAACTGACCAAAAAAAATTTCATGCCCACGAAATTTTGTCTGCTTGGAATGGCAGCGGTTGCACTTCTGGCTCAACTCGTTGTAAAGCTTGATTCCATGCAAACGAAGAGAGTGAGAACAGTGATGCTGTTTTATCACTGCTCATGCAGCTGACAGAGCACTGAGGCAAAATGCGTCTGCAATTGCGATCCCTCAGCTTGTGTAATATATTTTGAAGTTCCCCTCACAGAGCTGTTGCCTTCCTTCCGAGCACACGCAAGTTCTTTTGCAAATGTTACAAATTATCCTCATGTTCGTTTGTGCCACCTTTCCTCATAAATACTGTGAGATTATGTTATGCAGTGCGTGGAAGGAACTTGCACAACGATACTTGGTCATCACCGCAATCTTGTTTTCAGATTTGCAAAAATTTAGTACCACGATTCTATACTTCCTCGTTTTGGAGTATATTTCTTGTTACATGTCGCATTGTACTGCACATCCGCTTTGTGGCAATTGCCTCGTGTCTCTATGATGTAATACCCGTTTCATTTTCATTTCTCTCTGAGGTAACAACTGTGTCATGGCTCTAAGAAATAGTTATTTTGTGTCTTTAATGCTCGTGAAAAAGTTTTTTTCACACAAAATGAAAAGAAAGAGCGTAGATCTCTTTTCGTGATTGGGGTGAATTGTTTTTTCTCTAGAGTTTGCAATATTGCAGCGTTTTGTTTGCTCGTTCAATCGTTATGGAATAATAGGCGCTTTAGTTTTTCCTGCATTGATTCATTTAAGGCAGGGTTCTCCAAACATTTTTTGTCAGAGGGCCTATTACACAACAGTTCAAGAGCCGGATATCTTAGTAATGCGATTACTTCGGGATGTGCAACATTCTACCAAACCAACAAATCTTTCGTAATTGTTTCATTATTGACAAAATGGTTTCGCAGGCCGAATTTGGCCCGCGGGCCGCAGTTTGGAGGCCCCTGATTTAAGGCAACGATGGCTGTAGTTTGTACCCCAAGGCCCAAGTAATAATATTTTTGACCCATACGATACACAGCAAAACTAGTCGGGCCAGGTTTAGTGGTAATTAATATTCGTCGCTGAAAATTATGTTGTTATACTCTGGGCTTCTCAACGATTTTAAAACTTTATCCTCACGATATAAGTTTCCAACGTTACTGCGAACCTTTCAGAAACTAAACGATTGTCAAGTGCTGGTCTAGTATTGTGGTCAGTTTCTTCATCCATCATGCGCATTTGTGATGCAGTTATCACCTTATTTTGTCGTTGTCAGCATGTAATACAGCCTTTCTCCCGTCGGCCACTTACAAAGTAGTGTTCGTTGCCGTCTTGTGCCAAATGCCAGCGGTTTGTGCCAAGATACTCTGGCGGCCGTAGCTTGTATTAAAATGCGCAATAAAATTTCACAATGAGCGGCAGAAAAATATCAGGCAAGTGACTTTGTTCGTAACGTTTGGCTTCGCAGGCCGGATTTGGCCCGCGGGCCGCAGTTTGGACTGCAGGGCTGTGGAGTCGGAAGTCCCGTCATCCGACTCCGACTCCGGGCAATTGCGACCATCCGACTCTGGACCGACTCCGACCTTCAGCTGTATTAGTTACTTAAAGTGATAATTCTTTTAAGATGAATTCATAAACCCTACTTGCACTTTCCAGGAATACGGAAACTTGTTTTAAATCGATGTAAATGCACGTTCATCTCTCACTTTTGCAAAATGCGATCAAGCAGAAGTTAGTCTTTTAATTTTACAGAAAAAAGTACTCATCTAAAAAAACAATAAAAATTATTAGAGAAGGCTGATAAATAATCGATTTTAAAGCAGATACCTTGCAAACGATATCAGTAAACAAGTAAAATTGAAAAATGTATGCATTCTACCGGTGAGCATGTGCACATATTGCGCAAC
>Ga0210059_1012864_pt1 | contig 12583 bp, 8 predicted proteins | sample Ectturendosymbi2_FD_188042 | JGI IMG/M metagenome (GOLD analysis project Ga0210059, IMG submission 188042) | Ecteinascidia turbinata endosymbiont from Florida, USA - Sample 2 (SPAdes) (version 2) | ecosystem: Host-associated > Tunicates > Ascidians > Unclassified | place: Key West, Florida...
TATTTATTTCTAGGCCAACTGAGGATAGTCCATTCCTAATGATGGCAGCATTACTGAGCACAGTCTGCGGGTCACCACCGATACATCCGTCATCAAGGTACCAAACATTTAGGTCTGATTTGACCTCAGATGTAACTCCGTGAATGGCAAGGGCAAAAAGAGCCAGGCCGAGAGGGTCCCCTTGTTGCACCCCAGTGGCTGAGTCAAGGCAGAACTCTCCATGAAAGAGATGTTTTTGAAGAATAACAGTCCCAAATGAAAGGATAGATTTCTGGGCGGTGTGTTTGGGCTGCTTGAAGAACTGTGTCACGGCGAATGCTATTGAAGGCATTTTTAAGATCGAGTTTTAGTAAAACTTTTTGTGACTGTGTTGTCTGTCTAATATACACCATCTTTGCCACCACTCATATGTTGGAGAATTATATTGCTAAAGATTATTAAAACTTTGTTGGTAAAATTTCAGTTTTAACTAGCACAGTTTAATCAGCATACTTCTTTTAAATTTAAGGTATTAAAATTGTGTGATTCATCTTTGTTCAACCTAATTAAATCTGAACTCTATTTACTTGTTACTGTCATGTGTACCAGAACAAGGTGTTCCAAGATATAAGGGCCCAGCTTCTGTTTTAGTGTGGTTTTGTTTTTTTATTATTAAGTACATCATCAGAATTTTTCTCAGTGGCTGACCTTGTTGCAGCTTATTTTTCGTCTCAACCTTGTGTCATCATACGATACGCACATCACTTTTTTCAATGATGGCCTGACAACAAACATATCTGTTACAAATTAATGAACTGTCTCATTGCATGAAGGAAGCTCAAGATGGTTGTGTGCACAGTAGAAGTTAAAAATACTGTGTTGTTCCATATGCATATTATTTGCATGAGAGGTTGCTACCCAGAGTCTAAGGTACACAAAGTGTTATGAATGAATACAGTAAGAACAGTTCTGGAATTTTTTTGGTTTTTAAGTTTCAGCATTACTTTAAAATTAGTTCTAACCCTGTCTACACAAATTTAGTGCAGTGGTAATGATAAATTTTGAAAATATCTGGAATGAAAATTGGGTCACTAGAATCAGAAAAAATTATCATCGTGTCCCTAGAATCAGAAAAATCGGGTCCTTACAGGTCCATACCATGTACCTAACAGTTTCCTTGAAAAAAAAACTGATATACTAAAAAATGTTCATGCTAATATAATAACCAAACCAGGAAATGTCTTTCTAGAAAAGCTAAACATTACCAAAAACAACAATGACAAAATCTAGGTTTGTTACAAGCATTTGAGGAACCAGCAGACCGCTCTGCTTTCATGACTTTGAAATGATTCAGATAAGTCCACCAACACACATCCTGTGTTCAAGTAATTACAACTGATCAGATAGTATTTCTCAATCTTACCAGTCATCAGGTAGCTTTTCAGTTTTAATGCAAGCAGTTATTTGAGAACAGCGCATTTTCCTGTTTTTACTTCCAAAGTTTGTGTTTTGGTTTATCAATTTTAGTCACGAGTTTGCTTTCTTTCTCCACTCTTGATTTAGTCCTTCAGCATTTCACCCACAAGCATTGCTTCCAGATTCAGGACTGAGGATGTGTCGTGTTACATGAAATCAATTTCCTGTTTTTAAAAAATAGATAGATTCGACTGCGTCACTTCTGTGGAGACTAATTCCTTGAACATTACTACAAATTTACGTCTTGTTTTGAAACAACGTGAAAAAAGTCAAACATAGTCATTTAATATTTACTGGCTAAATTGAAAAAATGCCTCCGAAAATTTTTATTTTGCTAAAAAATTATTGACTTGGTAGCAGGGGCAGCTCCAAGGGGGGCGATTGAGGCGATCTCCCCCCTAAAACCTAAGAACATAACTTTTATTAACCATGATTTTTGCAATTTGCAAACAGCATTTCACGATGTAACGCCATTTTGCTATTGTTTTGTCACAGCAGTGTTGTGAAGTATACTTCATCTCTCTTACAGTAGTGAACCCGTAATCAGACTTGGCTACCAAATATTACTGAAATCGCCCCCCCCCCAACCTTGCTGACTGGATACGCCCCAGCTGGTGTTGCAACCTCTCCGGTGGCGTTGCGTTGAATGTGTGATTCACCACGAACGGGATGTGCGCGAAGAACAACAATATATATGTGTGGCGCGGACAAGCAATAAAAGAGTGATTGCGGCGTGGAATCTCTGCCGCTGCTAACGTGTGAACGATTGAACATAACGGTTAGCGTACGCAGAGTGATTGCGGCGTGGAATCTCTGCCGCTGCTAACGTGTGAACGATTGAACATAACGGTTAGCGTACGCAGAGTGATTGCGGCGCATGATCTCTATTGTTGCTTGCTGCCACAGTGTGAAGCTTTGCGCACATGCCGCTCGGGCTTTTCCGATGGCAACACTGGGAAGGTATTCTGTTTATTGACGTTGTTACATAGCATTACTTAACCGTTTCCTTCATACTGTGCAACAAAAGCTGTGCCAGCATGTCATCAAAAAGCACCGAAGCACAGGAGCTGATTGAGCATGCTAGTCAAGCAATGGATCAGGCATATTGCCCTTACAGCAACTTTCCTGTTGGCGCAGCGCTGTTAACAGACGATGGCAACATCGTAACGGGCTGCAACGTGGAAAATGCGAGCTTGCCTGTTGGGGTATGTGCTGAAAGAACGGCAGTTGCCAAGGCGGTTTCAGAGGGATACAAAAGCTTCGTTTCCCTGGCTGTCATCACGTGAGTACCATGGGTCGACGATAAAATACGGATCGACGATTCGATATCAAGTCAGTCGGGAATAAATAATGAAATAAACAGTAGCAACAGCAACAAAATTACCTTTTTCACTTGTTCTGATTTTGTGAGAAAACATCGTCTTGTGCTCCACACGTTCGGCCCCTCGGTATTTTAATCGAAACAGCGAAAAGATGGTGTGCTAGACTAGACTAGAGCACGCAAAGCAACATGGACAAAGCACAAAAAACTGGAGCAAACACATAACACTTGTTTTGGGCGCACACAGCAAACGAAAATTCTGAAGAAATTATTCAAAGCAAGTACACATGGCATCCGTTCATTTGAGTAAGTAGTGTGCTAATCCGCGTTCCTAAATTTGAAGCTAATATGAAAGCAGCTGTAGGCTCAGTAGTTTTCTTTTTACAAACTCGATCAACCAGCCGGTGGATTGATTGTATTGAAGCATGCGCTGAACTCATACGTTTTTACAACAAAAAAGATGTCTGAAAGAGATTTTGGCAAATTTACTCCATAGCCTACGACTGTGCCAGGAGCCCTGGCGTGCACACCATAAAGTGGCTTGGCATTCGAAAGTGTCGCTTTGTTGTTAACTCTTAACTGAGAAACAAATTTTGGAGACTTTAAATGGATCAACTTGCCATAGACCGGGTTGATTTGATGATGAAAAAGGTGTATGTTTTGTTTCGTATGAATTAATACCACAAAGCATCGTGTATTGGTTGTTCCGTTCAATTCGACATATGTTCCACCTGGCGCGAAATTATCAAACACTGCAAGTTGTTTGAGTGCTCGCGGTAGCTTTACTTCTTTATAGCAAACAACTGTAATATCTAGGTCACATTCATTGATACCCTCAGGCCCGCTAGCGTCGCAGTTAGTTTGATGTTGTGGAACCGAGCACCAAAGACACGCTTTCAATAAAATTAACATGAAGGCTTCATCGCGGGAGTAGGAAGTTATATGCTGGATCAAAAAACGCTTTGAATCGAAATGCATGGCTACGCATTGTTTCAAGAAATGATGTTCATCGCTACTTGTTTACACTTGATTTTGTTTTTTGCAGAAAAATGCCAGAAATTAATTATCCTTGTGGAATGTGCCGACAGACCCTTAATGAGGTAAGCCGAAAAAATAGTTTTCGTTTCTCCTTCGTTACCATCTTGCTTTGGTAATTATGGAGGTTTTGTTATTGGCGCACTGTTTCATGTTATGGAGCAGAATTTTTATGCGCTTCGATGTGGAAGAGCGTCGAACTCTTGGTCGAATTAGGCGGGAAATTAGGAATTTTTATGCAAAATCGTTTTGTCATCATTAGGGCAAGTTTTTGCAACTTTTGCAACTTTTTTTACAGCTTCCTAAATACTCAAGATATACATAATTCAATGTTTTGAGCTGTTTCCAGGAATTTTATATTGCAACTTTTTGCAACTTTTTCGATTTTTGCATGCAACATAGGTTGTTTCAAGTCTTTCACAGTCAAATGTGCGTATAAATGCAACTTTCGCTGAAAATAAATGCAACTTTCTCGCTTTGTTACTGCAACAAAAACTTGCCCTAGTCATCATATAAAAGTTCCTTGGTTTAAGCATATGAACATGTGCGTTTTTTGGGGGATAAACTTAGGGAAATGAATGCCGTCAAACTTCCCACCTTGTAGATACAAGCCTCGTTCATCGTTTTTACTAAAACATGTACAAGTATCCACCATGCCAAATAAGCACGCGTTTCCAGCGTCTGTAGGCACGGCTGGTCACGACTTAACGCTAATATGAAATCTTCGCAACCGTCAGTAATTTCTTATAACAGACCTTATTCATGGAACGCAAAATTTTTACAATCCGTGCCCGAGCAGGAATGTTTGCCCACTTTCCAGCGGTAGCATAACGCGTGGCTTCCTCTGTACGTGGCGTAATTGACGGTCCAACGTTTAAAAACCTGACCCATTATGTACAGCAGTTTTCACCGGGCCTTCTCCACGTCGGCGGTCTTTTCTATCCAATGTTCAGCGCTATTTGCAAAAATAATTGCTTTTCGTTGTTGAGCCGTTTGTTTTATCGCAGTACTGTGGGCAGCATCTTGGTCATGATTTGTTTATTGCTGTGGTGGACGTAACATCAGAATAAACCGTTGCGGTAACAGCTGTAAACACCTTAGTCGCTTTTGAAGTAGATCGGCTGAGCAAGAAAATAGAAATGCAAGAGGCAGACGAGGCGAGTCTCAACTTGCATTGTTGATGCAGATGCGACTTTTTCCCAGTATGTTATTGATTTTAAGGTATGGCACCTCGTGCTTTTTGAATAAATGTCATTTTTAGCAAAATGAGCTGGTTAATTCGAGAATCTCGTTAGCGTTCGGTAGCTTTTACATCTCTTATCATCGACGCCAGGGGTTACCAGCCGGGGCGTCGTTCTGACATTGCAAGGGTGTCGCAAGCTTATGTCCACTTTAGATCCATTTTGCATCTAAAAAGCTCTCCGGATTTTAGTTCCATTAGCTACTTTGTACGTAAAGTATCGCTCGAAGGTAAGCGTCGAAAGAGAAATGCACTCAGCCGTTTCAAACGTAACACCGCATTTCGTGTCGCAACAAGCAAGCTCATGAATCGCATTAAATAACAATCCGTGAATATTTTTTGTGTCCTGCGTGGTTCGATTTTGTGCATAGGATTAGTGCAGTGTTTCCGAACCCTTTTAGGCATACGGCACCTGAAAAAAGAGAAGTATTATTTGCGGCACTCAGTGGCGACGCATAGCAATTTTTTTGAGGTTTGGCGACATATTGAAAATATCTTTGCAGTGACATATTGAAAAACGTATTAGCTCGCGTCACCCCTGGATATTGTAAATGGCAGCCTAGGCTAGGGTGCCCCCGCACCCCGAACCACTGGATTAGCGCGTCGGGAATTTATGCAAGTTGGAAACCACATTCACGCATTCCTGCGACCTGGTGCGTTTATAAGCTCACTGTCACGGAATACATTTTTGTCGGGTGTTGTTTTCCATTTTCTTTGCAAAGGGTTGGCATTAGGCCTGTGTCCCTAGTTGCCATTGCAACATTCTAACAAATTCAAAATCGCTTACGAGAGTCCGAAGCAATGTTATATTTCGAATTCCTTGCTATAGTACACTTTCGCTTCGCCACAGCGTCAAACAGGTCGAGTTTGCTGTGCAACACCGAAAATTGCGTGCTTGCGGTGTGAAGCAACAGTTGCAGGCTGATAATGTTGCATGTTTCAGTTTGCCCCGGACATAACCATATACTGCGCGAACAAGAGCAAAGAATTCACAACTACTTCGCTCAAAAATCTTCTTCCTCGAGCTTTCGGGCCAAGACGTTTCAGAGAAAGTTAGGTGTCAACCTACATGTGTAAGAAAATCTTACTGACAATTCAGCAGCACGCAATCGCCGAACCCATTGGCATCTCATCGCTGCTCTGGAAAAGCAATGATATCAGATGTGCCGGTCCGTGATTATCGCCATGTTTGCGCATCTGTCCTTCAGCAATTGAAATGTTATGCTGAAAAAATGCTGCTCCGTGAGATGTGGAGTGCAGGATTTATTCTTATGAATTTGGCAGTTTGCTTCGCTGTGTGCAATGTTTTCCAACAAACCCACTGTTCTGCCGAAAAGCACAGTCGATAAATTTGTGAGCCTTCTGCGCTTGTTTGGAATCTTGCATCGGCAATAGGAAGAAAAGCTTTCTCGCCGGCTGATCGGACCGCGCCGTGGACATACACTCGCACTTTGTTATGTGACCAGCTACTGCGGAGGATTCCTCGACCGCGCTCAAAATGAAAATCATCCTGGAATCATGTTCGCTCGAGAAGTCAACTACTACATGTAATAAAACCTGCCGTGTACCGTTAATGGCAATTCACCTTTCGACAAGAATACCAGTAATTAATTTGTTCGGCAAAAAGTTTGTACATCTCTCCCACATTTCGAGTGTATTACGCGTGTGACTCAAATCTCCATCTCCTCACAATTCCAAACACGTGGTCAGGCTGCTTAAGGATGCATATTGAGCGTTTGGTGGTGGTTTGTAGGTTTCAGCGCGGATGTCGGATTCTATGTCGTCTCCTTGTTACAAGGAAGCTCACCAATCGGTGGTGATTGCATGTCAGTACGCACGAACTACATATGAGACAACAACAGCAACACTCAAAACGAACGAGAGTGAACATTCTGAAAACGCATGTCGCGTCCACCTTGGAACCCCTCTGATGTGTTTGGGAAGTTGACAGCCTGGTGCAGACGTAAAGTATGAAGCACATGTTCAATCGAATTTTGTACTGTAGAAACAATAACGGATACAGAAAGCACTGGTAGAAAGAGTGCTTAACTATTTTCATGCTGTGTTAGCGCTGCATGGTTGATGCATACTCACCTTTTTTTTGTTTGTTAATTCAGCAGCGCAAATTGTTTGCTAATTTGAAGAGAGCTTTGTGATATAATCATTCAATTTACACGGGATACATATCACCGCTAATGTAACGCACGTTGGATTTTTGATAACCTTATTCATATTTGGGCAGTAGGTTCTTCTACCGAAGTCAGGAAAAAAGGTCTCTGGTCCAAGTGAAAATAGCCCTTCACTGCAGTCTCACCTGCAGTTTTCTTCTGGGTCAAAAGTCGGGCTTGACCTTCTTTTGGGAACCTGGTCAAACTTGCCAGCTCAAACCGAAATGCCTCTCACTTTTTATATGTATAAGTTCACAAAATGTAGACTCAATTGTTGTCGCTTGGCATGCGACAAGCTTATTTCAGGTAAGATTGGTGCGACAGGAACATTTTTCGATGCAGGAAACTATTCAGACGCAGTCAAAAATTTTTTCTTGATGAACGATAACGATTTCCGTTTGTAACTGGTTGCACGGGCGTCGGAACAATTTTTTCCAGGGGCCAACAGTGGTGTAATTTCATTTCAACTCGAAACCAGGGATATCTAGAAACTAGGAGTTTCTAGATATCCTGCTCGAAACTAGGGAAAAATATTTCTACAAAAAGTAATAGATAATTGTGAAATTTAAATATCCAGGGGCCTTGGCCTCCCCCTGCCCCCTCTTCCGACATCCATGGGTGGTAGAGACATCCTTGTGATCGGGGCATGCTGCCTTAAAATAGCCCGTATAGCTAGCTGTTATTCAACAACTCGTGGTGTGCAAAAGCTGCAGAATGCCCCGCCACATTTGTGAAGATCCTTGCGCAGTAACTTCGTTTTAAGTGCTTATGTTTAGTGGCGTAACTGACGGGAGGCAGGGGTGCGCGCCGCCCCTCCCCCTGGCAGGCTGAATGTAAAAAAATGGCCACCCCTGTTAGCTTGTATTTCGTTGTTTAGTATTGTTTTGATTTTAGTAGGTTCCTAATTTTAGCGTTTTTCAAACTTTCTCGGTGTGTTTCCTGATCATTTCGGGTGTTAGTACAGACAAATCCAGTTCATTGCGTAACCAAAATGCCAAGATTTTTTGTATGTGTTTAACCGGAATGTGCGATTACCCGTATCAGACCAATATCCGCAAGCTTACCGCTTAGCGACACAGGACCCCCAAAATTCGGTTCCTCCGCCACTGAGGGGCTTTTGTGAGCTTAACCTCCCAGACAAAACTTTAGTCCCCAAACTGTTATGTGAAACACTAGAAATCAGTGGTTTTCATCAATCCGTATTCTGTTTTGTCCTGTAATTTATAGACAGAGCAGTACCTGCCGCTGTTCCGCAGAATATCATCGCCTGATCATTTTTGGTACGTTTGTGAGGTAATAAACGTATTTGATGCTTGAGCGTAAAGCGTCGCCATTCATTGCTTGGAGTGTTGAACGTGAAGCTAGCCTATACGCCTACTGGTATACGTCCAGAAGTCAGACTTACACCTTATCACGGATTTTGTGTAGTGATTGTTGTGAGAAAATGTATTATGGCTAGTCCAGGCAGTCTTCTCGTATGTTGTGCTGCATAGAAGCAAGATATCTTTGGTGCTTACAACCAAATTTACACATTTGCGCAGCCTGCACTTCAGACAGCAAAATGGAGTTAATAGTGTAGCTTGACCCAACCGAGATGTTGCGTCAACGTAAGCCCACCTGGTCTACATTTGTATCCTACATGAGATAAAACATGGTATCAATCAGGGTTTTTTAAGGAAAATGTTAGCTACCCGGTGTCAAGCGAAATTTCTGACCTGTTATTTTTTTTCAGTTATTTTGCTTCTCAAAATAAAGAAATAAAATTTGGCAATAACTTTTTTGATGTGCGTTGTGTAAATTAAAACACTTTGGAAAGATGTCAGGTACTCACAACAAGCTATAGTACGGGAATAACTTTAACCATTAAAAATTTTCGGACTTCGTGATTGACCACAATTTTTTTCTTTTTCTAACCCTAACCCGACACACCTAAACACGATTTCCCAAGCCCTAATAATAAGTTTTATCAGCGTATTTGATATGTAGAATATTACTCTGTGCATGGGTACATGGTGTGAAGTCAGAAATTTCGCTTGACACCGGTGTTACGTCCTGATCCTGCCCGCTGTTGCCAGGACAATAAAGCAAGAAAAGTTACAGTTTATTTGACTACACCGTGTTTCTCACTTCCCGTTGTGAGCAGTAAGCAAGGGCGAACTTTCTCCCCTCCTAACATAAACAACAGCAGAGTCAGCATAGCAATCAACAATACCTGCAGTAAGCCCACAAGCACTGGGATCACTCATAATCAGTTAAACAGAGCAATTTTATTATTTCTTCCAACGGTAATTACACAAAACAATTTATCAGTCATGTTCACTGTCCTCACGGCATGACTGTACATGCACATCAACAGTGTTAACAATTCTCACTACGCTGTTGCATTAGTTATTTACGATTTTTCAGTGAATGTCTCATCATCTAGCCATTTATTGTTCACTGCTAATCCTAGACACATTTAACAAATGGCTAGCCGAACTGATTGCATTCCAGTTTATAGAAGGAAGACTTTTTCAGCAGATTTCTCCCTCTTTTCTTACAGAATGACTTCAATTTGGTCTTGCGCTTTTCTGATTGGTGCATTTCATGCCTTCTTTTCCACGGCGAAACGTTACGAAATTCAATGTCTGTCGTAAGTTCCTGCAATTGCATGCTATTTCTCATGCACAATTTGGGTAATGTCACGAGCAAGTCTGCTTTCCTCACTGTTTCAAATTTAGGTTTCCTACTGCTCATGAGACATTCTCTGTACGTTACACAACAAAATCGCTGCAAAACATTGTTAAATTCAATTTTTCCATTCTGCCCAAGGGAACTCCGGCCATGGAGCACTTCCCTTGTTTCGTATAACAAAATATCTCCAACCGAGCCCTCTCCCTTCACCGAAGTCCAGGAGCATGCCCCAGTACAACAGATATCATGTCCATACAACATAATTTTGTTCAAATTTGTAGCCAAAACCTTTCTACAATTTAATCATCAATTTTTAGCCGTAATCTCTTCTGAAATTTTTTCATATTTCCCCAGTTTAAATAGGCTTGTCGAGCAATATTTTCTCCTCCATTTCTTTATTAAATTCATGAAATTGCATCAGCTTGTTTACACCTTTTTCATATCCATTACGTAATCTTCATTCTTTTTATTTTTCTTATTAAAATAAACATTACTTAATATTTTAGTGCATAATTCGCATTACATCATCATATTTGCACAACACAAACACATAAGTTTATAACATAATTTTAACCATTACATCATTATTCTGTTGATCATTATAACGAACGATACAGACAGTATTTCTTTCTTTTCTCGTCATTCCATAAACACATTACTTAAAACATATTTTCATACACTTACCTAAGCATCAAATCAACTTCATTTCGCAAAACATTACATCATTCTTTATCCCTTCTCTATGACCTTGCTTATGAGTTCATATTACATCACACATTGTTCACACACAACAAAACATGATACAAAATACGCTTCATAAAATATTCAACATTTTTCACAAAGTCTCGTTTTTCAAAATTTCGCCAATTACCGCGGATTGAAATGGGCCGGTTGTTTTATCGGCATCTGTAGTTTTTTATTATTTGTTTTCATATCTCCAGGCAATAAAATTGGCACTGTTTTTCCTCTTTTTAATAATTTTTTTCCCTTATATTTGTATTTCTTTACAATGTAACGTTCCATGGTAGCGTCAATACTTTCACCAGCTGGCATGCTTAACCCAATCTTTTGAGCAGCATTTGTTTCATTAGCACGCTTTATACTGTTCTTTATTTCGACGACTGACAGAGTGTCATAGGTAACTCTTGAATCCCATTCATTTTCCCAGGAACCGGGGCGTAGCATATACGTGTGGTGCAAATATTCTTCCTAAGCTTACTCTCAGCCAACACGTGTAAATTGTTGCTTCTTCAGGCACCTCCACTCTTAATTGTATTGTTTCCGCTTTCCTTGCATTCTTAGTCAGCCACTTGATTACCAACTTCAGCGCCATTTCCGATTTCATGTCTGCCAGTGGTTGTGTAAGTTAATCAATGCTGGTCGCTCCATGGTGTGTTAATAAATGATGCACACTTTTCTTTGCTTTTCTGCCATATTCCAGTGTACGTATGAAATCCATTTTTATCATTATATTCTATCTGTAAAACACATTCACATGTTTTAGTTAAAGTATAATTGACATGTGTTTTCATTCTTGTTTTTCTCTGTGCCATTCGTAAATGTAACATTTTAAATATTCCGTTGTGGCTTTTACTTTCACTGTAGCATTTCCATGTTTAATGGTAATATCGGCATCTACTTTTGATTTGCAAGCAAAATTGCTTACATCTACAAGATCCCACAACCATTCCATTACTTCCATGAAATTTTCGGAACTTGAATCAGTTTTTTGAAAATTGCTGACTTCTTGAAAAATGTTACGTTGTTCAAGAAACGCTACATACACATCAAATAAGCAATTCATTTCAATGCTACTTTCCAACCTATCAATACCAACACAACATAATTACACATTAAACATAACATATATGTATAATTTTGCTTCTTCTTTCGTTGTTTTAATCCACTTCTTCAACTTCATCCTCATCATGCAATAATTCAGCAAACCTCACCGTTAGTTTTGTCGAAGTTACTTCACCACCATTTTCACTTGTTTTCTGAGCCAGTCATGTTATAGTCACTTGTGTCCATAACACCGGTACGGACTTGTAGGAACCCGATTTTCTCTGATTCTAGGGACCCGAATCGGGTCGCTAAAACACCTTTAAAAACTCTGTATTAATCTAAACACCTGCCGTGCACCATGTAGCAGACACTTTATGGTCTGTACATGTATGACTCATAACTCCCATTTGCTGAGAATCAACAATACAAAATAGCTCTCTCTCTCACATTAAGAGAGCTGTTGTTTGCTGCAACAAGAACACAAGTAACATCTCTCGTATCAGGCTTACTGCTGCTTGAGAGAGAGCTCAGGAACAGAATCAAACATGCAAACTCTCTCTCTCTCTCTATCGAAAAAGAGAGAAGACCAGGCTCAGAAGAAGCCTAGACAAAAACGTGATAGCTATTTCCGTTATTGCGCAACGATGTGAAATACAGCTGAGACTGTCCTGGGTCTGTGGACCAGCAGCATGTACACGCCTACTAAATTAACCAATCGTATTTATAAGAAATGAAGTAATTTCCGAATCATGGGTATACGCCCCCTAAATGTTACTAAGAATAGAAAAGTCTTGTGACCAGTCACATGACAATTCGACTATAAAAAGGCCGATTTTTGGTCATCGAACCAGTTCGCTTTTCTCTGAATTAAGAACTCCTTCTCTGGTTTGCCCTGCCTTGAGTTTG
>Ga0210059_1012865_pt1 | contig 12583 bp, 11 predicted proteins | sample Ectturendosymbi2_FD_188042 | JGI IMG/M metagenome (GOLD analysis project Ga0210059, IMG submission 188042) | Ecteinascidia turbinata endosymbiont from Florida, USA - Sample 2 (SPAdes) (version 2) | ecosystem: Host-associated > Tunicates > Ascidians > Unclassified | place: Key West, Florida...
GTCAGAGCGGTTGTTCCTTGTTAAGCATTCACAATCAGGAAGCAATTAAGCATTGCAATGTGTACAGTCCATTCATCTAGGTTTAGGTGGGAAGCACACTTCGCACAGCTGCGCCAGCAGCCATATATTCAGAACAGAAAAAGCATTCCAACATATCAACTTAACACACTTACGTATGCATTTTGCCTTTGGCAGTTTGTTATTCAAGTTTGAATAGTCCATTGCATTGGACGTTTTGTTTCAGAATTCACGGAAGGTAATATCTTTGCGGTAGAGTTAGTTGTAAAGTATTTGGGCACAGCCCATCTGTTTATAATCAACATCAATTCCGTGTTTGAAGAGATCATCAGGTGAAGTAACGGTAACCCATTTTTCAGTTGTCTTGAGCTTAGCTTTTATGTTGCCGTTTCGAGTGTAGCAAGAGGCAAACGTATCAGAACAGGATTTTTGCATGTACTTTAGTAGCTTGTACCGTAGAGGTGTGAGATCTTTGCAAACGAAGACATACTGTCTTATTTCGATATTTTTCAATTCCCGTTTGTTAGTAAGAAACTCATTTCTTTTTTGTGTGACACAAATCTTGCAATGATTGGGCGTGGATTCTCATTGTTTCTTCTTTTTTTGTCCTAGTCGATATACTCTCTGTATTTCATTATCTTCGAGATCGATTTCGAGCTCATCTGCTGCTTTGAACGAAACATTTTTCCCATCATCGTTGTCGTCTTTATTTTCTTCTACTCCATAAATAAGAATATTTTCTCTTCTGATGTGTTGTTGTTGTCTGTCAAGCTGGAAGACAAGCAGATTTGTTTTCTGAACCATCTTATCGCGTAGTTGTTCTTTTCATTCTTCAAGCTGATTCAACTTATTTTCATATTCAACCATCTTTTGTTGTATTCCATTTAGTTTGTTCTCAATATTTGTTAGCTTGTCCAGTTTTTTTATTCTGAATGAGCATTGTTTCTTTCAATTCTTTGATGTCTTGCCAGAGTTGATTGAAATTTTTCGAACTTGACATCCTGCTTGGTTTTTTTATATCCAATATCAATAGATCAGTATTCAACAGCAAGTTGCATATTGTTTTATACAGTATTAAGTTAGGTTATTACACACCTTGCTACAACACTATCCCCTGTCGTATTCAAAAAGAGTTCAAACACTGACCTAAATTATCAACGATATGTTTACAACAAAGTTATAAAATTGGATTACCTACAAACAGAAACATGGTGTTTTTCGAAAAAAGGTTAATGGGTGTATCCACGAGCACCATAAGTTGTGGTCCAACGTTGAGTTTAGGCAGTTCAGTGGTTTTCCCTATTACACTAGTCTGATTTATGCCGCTTTTGTAACTGTAAAAGAACAGCAACATTTTAAACATCGGTTTACATCAGAACCGCATCAAGTTGTTTCAACTTCGCTAACGTAAATTAGTTGTACAATTTGCTTGATAAAAGCAAACGATATGCAATTTACTTGATAAAAGCAAACGATATCACTATTAATATTTTGAATGCTTGATGATCAAGCGTGTCAACGCACGGTCCAATTTGACACAGTTTCGCCGTCTGTCAAATTTTGATCAGACTTTCAACAAAGGTCTGCCCTCTCTCGAAAGTCTGCATCAAAGTCGGCCTGCCAGCCATCTCTGGCAGCAGATTTCAACTGTGAACGTCAGTGTAGGTGGTTATGTGGGAAACGTTTGGCTGAGACGCATCACTCAAACTCTACACCCAGTTTGGAGCTTATATATTTTACGATGCCGGCTCGGTATTTTCCAGGATTCCCTTTGTTTGTTTCATTGATATAAAAACTACTGCATAGTAACGATCACTTCTCATTCCCATTTCACCACCACGGCGTGTGCATTACTCACCAACCTGTCAAAACCGGAACAAGTTGTCGGTTTTGTTTGACTAGCTACCCGCGTGCTTGTCAGCAAATACACCAATGAAATTTGCATGCATATGTTCGTACCATGAACATATCGGAGTTATAATAAGGGCCCTTTACATATCACTCGCAATCAAGGTTTCTGTATATGGTTGCATGTAAAATCACGATATGTGGCATTTAGAGTTTCCAACCTTTACATATATGTGCTCTTACTCGTCTTGCGCTTGTAGCGTATATACTGTGACATTGGTTGCATAGTAGATGCAAGCGTGACACAAGAGATTCTCTCAGACAAAAGACAGAGTTGTGCGTCACACTGTGCTTTCATTTCTTAAAAGAACGTACAAACGACAAATATATACTGTTTTTCAACATTTTAATCTTGCCGATGATGGGAAGCATAACGTTTGCAGCTTCAGCACTAGCGAAAAAAAGCATTGAGGCTCAATGCTAGCTGCAGATCAAAGTTGGCATGGACGGTGAAGGGTCAGCAATTTTTAGCGTTATTTCAAAAGATATCACGAACATATTCACAATGAAATTGAAGAATCGGACAAGAAAACAAAGGAACCCCTTAAGTCCTTGCAACTCCGACAAGGCAAGCCTTCATCAAGCAGTGGTGGCATTAGAATATGTCCAACTGAAAGAGTTGCAATTGCTCTAAGTGCGATTTCGTGACAGAAAAATTAAACTGGTTTTCCACAATTCTGTTCCACAAAGTTTCATTTGGCAAATCTTCATTTCAAAGCCTGAACGCTAAGATGACAAAAAAATTTCGATTTCTTTGAATACAGACAAAATTACCAATATAGTGATAGAAAACGTGAAGAAAGAGAAATCAGCATTGAGTAAAGAACGCGCTGGAAAATTTGTTCACTTAAAAATGAATGCATGCACAACTGAGTAGATACAGAAAGATGGTTTAAAACTCAGGACACTTTTAAAGAAAAGGTGTATTCCTTATGGTGGTTATCAAAACACAAGTCCAGGAGTGTGGCGTAAAGCATGAAAAAATCTACCGATCAGAGAGAAGTAAACACTTTAAGAATAATATTTTGCCAGCTGCTGTGTATTGCCATCGCAGTATGGGATGATGCTCGCAGAAAATTGGAAGGTCAGTGCAAACGAAGCCTTTTGCCTGTTTTTAATGTGCATGGTGTACATGGGTTTGTTGAAGACCAAGAAAACGACGAATGCGCTTCATTGTCCTCATTGTCCACCAATTCCGGTGCTGATGATAGACTCAACCTTGAAAATCATCTTGACAAGTTGTAAAACTCAAAGCGCAGTCGTTTGGAATCAACGGACCATGGCGATATTCTGGGTGCCACTGCCAGATTAGAAATGCCTTTTCCTCTTCCCTGCATGAGGTGGATAAAATCGGCCTTTCGTCATAACTGTGTGTTCACAAGGCCATGCAAACCTGCCTCCCAATCATTCGAGAGGTTGGAGAGATAGTCAACAGAAGTTACAGTTGAGCTGCTCTTTTTCACTTTACGAATAGTAAAGTCAGACTTGCGAGCGTCGACGAAAGAAGACTTGGTGGAAGTAGTACAGTATATTTTAACCCTCTGTCACAAAACTCAAAATCATACAACTTAACTTCACACAACTCAAGTTCATACAACTGAATATGGCACAACATCGCCTCTTTTTGTGCTACGCAATTTTCACTCACTTTTTCTCAGTGTAATTTACCATACGTAACAACATCCCATCTATTAAAAAGCGATTACTTGTTTATATGTGTTAGTTAACTTTTTAGTGTGCACCGAAGTTGGAAAAAAGCATTTTTTGGTCTTGTTTGAATGACATATACAGAAATTTAATTGTATGAAGAGTAAAAAACTGAAACAAAAAAATACTCTGCGAAAACGCTGTCAGTAACACACGAAAGACGCCATGCGAAAAATATACATTATACTGAGAGACGAAACACATATTTTGACCATAAGTGATGCTTGGACCTGTGAATTTGCTTTCACAATGATCTTTTAAGAACTGTGCTTGAAAAATCAGTGATGCGCAGTTTTGAACCTTCTACAAAACACATTGCCTTTTTTCGATTGCTTATTTCATAAACTCTGATAATTTTGTTTGCAGATTGAGCACCTTGACCTCAGCACGAACGGATCCGTTGAAAAAGCTTTCCTTGATTTTATTGGGAAATGTGTTCATAGCATCCAAAAGTTTGACACCAAGGTTTGTAAACATATCTTAGTGAAAGCATGTTGGAAAGTTTCAGCTTGTGTTTGATACATTATCGACTTTACCTACAAAACCTCTTTCAAAGTAAAACGTGACAATGATGACATGATCTGGTGTTCCTTTTAAGTAATGCATATTCGTCAACAATAAAGAACTCCAGGTTTCCTGCAGACTGCAACTTCCGTAGAAGTAACCGAGTAGGCTCCGCTTATATGCATTTGCGATGATTCGAATTTACACATATGGATATTGAAGTATATAGTCTCCACAAATGCAACAGTGTCGAATAAATCAGTAGTGTTTATTTTAATATGCTTGTTGATTCAACCGCGTCATCTTTAGGACTAAGGATGTGTAGAAGTAAGGACCACATTAAGTCGTCCCTAAATAGGTACGGTATAACTTAAACATATTCTTAACGACACGAAATTCCTTCAATTAAATTTGATCCACTCATCTGTGTACATAGGCATGCGCTTTCATCTGTACATTTTCTTCACCATGTTCTGTGCTTGTTCGTGTTTCTTACTAATGCTTATATGATCACCAACTGTTGTTTTTCAACACTTCAAATATGGATAATCAGGGTTGGTTGACTAGATGACCGGCACGGTCCTTCACCAATCCTATATGACACAGCGCCCCTCTTTGTTTGCACTGATCAGCTGTTATGCAATTGTATTTTCATTTGCTCTGATGTTCGCTAATGGTTGGTTTGCTAAGTGCGATGGCTTTTATGGTGCTTCTGCTTGTTGGCTGAGTCATATGAAACAATGAACCATTACGTACGACAGACCTGAGCAATTGGCCAGGGACCGAGAAGAATGGCGCGCAGTTTGCGACAAAGGGCTGACAACATTCAAACAGCAACCTTTGTGCGAAGAAAAACTATTTGACACATGTAATGCAAATGGAGCAGTTACCAATGAAATATGTCCAACGCCAAATCATTTCGCATCGCATATATTGTACTCAAAGTACATTTTTTATGTTCATTTGAAGCAATCGATTTGAAAAAATCATTATCGTATCTGCTCCATGGGCTATGTATGCAGTGCTTTTAGCCATTCACGAGAAAGCAAAATTACAAATGATTTCAATTTTGTGTCTGTTTTTCCCAGCAATTCCTCTGTGTTCCTTTTTGCTCTTCTGCAAAACTCAACTTTCCCAATCCGTTATTTTCACAGAAGAAAGATCTTGCTGCCTTTCCTGGGCAAGAAAATTATCTTTGATTGGAAAATGAGAAAATGTCAGTTTTGCACATTACAAAATTAAATATACATTTTGGATAATCATTTATTTCGTAAAGATGAAAATATTTTGTTGCATGTAATCTTGCAAAACAATTGGACTGATAAGTTCAGGAATGTGAATCATACCATTTTGATTTAAGTACCTCATGTACCAATTTTGAACAGGTTTTGTAGGAAACTTCTCTGCAGGGGGAAAACAAAATGTAACCCTTGAAAGCGTCAAATTGTCACCTCAACACTACAAAAAATGTGATCTAGTTTTCTTGTGGCGGAGCAAATCATTTGGATATTTGTGTATGTTGCGCAACACAGGTGAAAATAAAGATCGGAAAAAGCAGCTTATTCATTTCTAAAGCAAAAAACGGCCAAAATCATCAAAGGAGAATTCAAATCCATCAGATTGCATTAAATCCTGAAAAAGAACAGTGACAAGAGATTCATAATAAAAACAAAGGTTGAGTTACCTTGCCATGGCCAAGGTTCAATACTAAAACGGGAAGCAATTTTCTTTCTGCAAAAATTTGTTTGACAGGTTTGACGTTTTTTTCTTATCTTAATTGCAAGAAAGTCGAATACCTTCTCTCTCAGTGCTTTGTGCACACTTACGCGACAAGTCACTTGTTGGTATAAATGCAATATTTAGTAACATAATTTCGTGAAGATCAACAAGCATAATTTTAAGAAATCGGTTTCACGTAACACAACGCCTTGTCGCTCCTACAACCTTGTTACGGTTGTTATTGTTTTATACACTTATACTTCCACTTCTGTCACTTATACTTCCACTTCGAAGTTTTTATTATTACGGCAAGTTGGCAGATCAAAATTCTTGATGGCTGTATAATAATTTTCCGAATTAGAACCAAATACATCGAAAGGACAAAATGTTTGCAATGATAACAAAGTGGCCAATGCCGCAAGGTTTTCTGACAAGTGTTACGCAACAAAGCTTTCCGGCAACACCACCTGCGTTGGTCCAATTACATGCTGGTACTTAGTTTTTTGTTGCCTCGTACTGCCCGTATCCAGATATTTAGGATGCGGTGAAAATTGAGAGACCGAAATATATCAAAATATTTGTAGGGTTGTTGGCATTCTTAAAATAATTCATAGTGTTCTGACCATAATTTAGGTTTTCCTGCACATTGCTGCGCATGGATGACAACTACAAAAATTCTGTTGATAAAAAGCAAACATTCGAGGATATTAATTCTAAGTACTATTTTTCTGAAACGACGTCACATTCGATTGTACGAGCATGATGGGTGCCATGGTTATTAGAAGTGATCGTTGCAAATTATGCGGGAATGAGCCAAGCAGCTGCTGGTGCACTTGTGTTATGTATTGTGTGAGAAAACGAAAGGACGAGATGAATCATGTTGTCGAGAAATATATTGCAGGTGTTACAACAAGACTTGGGGAAAAAGGGCAAGTCGTGGGGCCCCGCACTCGGTCCGTTGATCATGCTGAGAAAAGGCTGAAGCAGCAAAAAAAGGAAAAGAAGTGATTCATCATTTTTTGAATTTCCTTGAAAGGCACATTTTGGAGCGATTGCTATTTCTGCATTTCAAGCATCTGTGTTGAAAACAAAAACTATGGCTAGCTTTCAGCTTCCTTCTCGTCGAACAACCACATGTCCAGTTGCACATTCCCATGAGTACTTGGTTATTTTCTCTTCAACTGCGGATATCCTCGGACGCTGATTTTGTTGATGAAGGAAATTTAAGGAGGCTCAACTATTTTCTCAATCACAATAAACCAGAAAATATGGGTTACCTGCAAAATCTGGCTGAGCTTCTTAGACCAACCCTCATGACGAAAATACGTGCCTAATGCTAATTCCAGATTCAGGGATTGTAAGTTGTCTTTGAATCAGTTTTTTTTTACCACCACGTAAGTGTTGGCTAGCATATTTTGAAGTCCTTGATGATGCAAAAGATTTGAGGTTATTTCCTGACAGCTTCAAGATAATGTTGCCATGCGTCATTTTACATAGTTTGCATGAAATACTTACGGTAACAGTTGAACGTTCGAAACATAACGAAGATAGCTTGGAAAAAACGATGGATATAAAACTTATCAAACATGAAAGGCGCATCTGGAAATTTTATAGTCATTTCAGTGATTCTAGGACAGCAAGGTGGATACGTTAAGCTTTCATGATTGATTTGTCTTTGGGACAGAAGACCTTTAACCCGACATTGAGTCAAGCAAGCTTAGCTTATCAAAGCCAAATTTAAAATTGTAGTAAGCAGCTTCAAGATTGAATATCGCCACTCTCCATAGAACTTGAACCACCACTTGTGTGGATAGAACAGTTAGTGAAAAAAATCAACACGAGTAAGGAATGGTTAAGGTACATTTCAAAGACATGTCGTTATCTATATAACGTTGGACACCTGTGTACGCATATAATCGTATGTGCGTATCATCGCTTATACACTTGGGTTGCCAGATGCGGCTTGTAAAAATACCGGCCATTTTCTCATGTGGCAGCTTTAGGCTGCATTCGTAAGCGCATATTTAATGGCACTGGATTCCCAAATAAAATTTTTGAAAAAAACAGTTTTTTTTGACAATGCATTTCTTTTTATGTTATTTTCTTTAAAATTTCATGCATCTCCAACAATTTTCGCTTGAAAATGTTTCAAACAGTGTATAAACGTACGCTTTGTGAGCACAGTCCATAGCCCTATCCGAAGCATTAGCAAGTTAACGTACTTGAAATGAAAAACCATAACTGCAGTGTTTAATGTGAACGAAGGCGTTTTCTTAAACTCTAAAAAACAATGCACTTGGTAAAATTCCAAATTTACATGTTGTATATCAATTTTTGAAGTGAACATCTTTCCGTACAATTTGATGGCATTTGTTTTTCTACGGTAGTTTTGCTTGTATTAACACCATGACACAAGTAATAATTCTTGCGTCCAACATTCTCTTCAGTTTGCAACAAACATTTTCTAGCTCACCTGAAACTTGAAAAAGTTTCTCACTACCTTCTGGAACACTAAGATTGCCTCGGAGAGGACTTCCCGGTTGATTTGCTGGCCCTTGCTTGAGGCAGCTATAGTCCGCTGAAGAAACAGTGTCTGTTCAGTGCAGCTGGTGTGATTGTGAAAGGTTCTCTAGTCTCTACAATGTCACTACCTTCCTGTCCGTTTCTACATTCTGTCTGCAATAGCCTGCGGCAGTACATCAGACAACAGACCTGCCTGCACCAGTCAAACGATTGCCAAAAGATATACTCATATAGATCACGTTTGGAACTACGGAAAGTGGTAAGTATGACTAAACAAAGGAAGAGGGCAGTGTTGTTGAAGGCACAAGTAACAATTTGCCCTTGTATGTACTTCACTGAAGGAGTTGTTCTGACGATATTTACTGCTAGAGTTATTATAATTTGAGAAATTCTGCGTTAGTTCTTTTCGAATTTCTGCAAATTATTTATTTTTAAAATATCGGCTTCAGGCACTGCTTTTCAAAATACCGGCTGCTTACCGGCCTCTGCTAGATCAGCAGTAAAACACCGACCAGGCCGGTGAAACAGCTGTCATCTGGCAACCCTATTGCACACTGGTGCACGGATATATCCGTATTTGCAATCAGTTGCTGCATAAAACGCGACAATTTTTTACTTGGTCTTTTCCAGCAAACATTTACACAAATGTTCATCATGCCTACGCGCATTAGTCGTGAAAATTTCAAGCAAATCGAAAAGGAACTTTTGAGGCAATTTTTTATCAAGCGTCCTCTGCTAGGTCCAGGATAAAGCACTTTTTCCAAAATAGCAAGGTGCAATCAGCTGTTGCGTAAAAGACGACACCTTTTTTTTTTTATAAAATCAGTATTTTGCTGCGGAAATTTTCACGAATTTTCTTCAAACCTACACGCATTATTCAGGAAAATTTCAGGCAAATTAAGCTAATACTTTTGGAGTTACGTAGTTTCGCATTGAACAACTTTACTTCCTGCGCGCAGGCTGCAACCCTTTTTCTGAAACTGTTAGACGCAATCTGTTGTTGCGTAAAATACGATAACGATTTTGGTGCTTAGTCTTTTCTGACGAAAATTTACACGCAATACCCAGAGGCATTAGCCCTAAAATTTTGAGGTCAATCGGGCAAGAACTGTCCAAGTTATTTAGTTTCGCAGAGAACACGTAACTTTAACCCACAGCAGGGGTGGGCAAACTTGTTCAATGAAAAACAAAAATGCCAGCGAACCACGCAACCAGTTTGTCGTATCAAAACAAATATGGTAAAGAATGCAAGTTTTTCAAGAAATTATGTACTTTATAGTAATTGAAACACAACAAACGCAATATTATCAATATTAAGTTTTTGTTTGACTTGCTTGTCTCCGAAAATTCGGTCAATACGTCGTTTGAGCTGTGCGTATTAATTTTACCAAGTGTCCATTTCTTAGGATTGCACGATGGTTTGATATTCGGAACTTCATCACAGAGAATGGAAATCCACATCAGTATGCCACTCTAAATACAGAAATGAGTCGTACACTTGTGTTTTAAATTTTGTGTATTTAGTTTTTCAACCTATCCTAAGATATTAACTGTAAAGTTGCATTGACAGAGATTTTTAGAGCCCCAGATGTTCTTGCATTTCTGTCAGTTTCATTTATACAGCAAACAAGTTTGTGTGTGACAAATGGCTTGCTAAATGGACAGCCATCGCCGATTAACTTTGAATGGATTTACAAGAAATGCAAAGCGCACTTTTAACTCTTGGAAATGATAGGAACTGACTTGGAACTCATCGAGTAGTCTTGCAATTTATTTTTGTATCCTTCCACTTTGCTGTCTGCAATTGCCTCTTCGCGAAAAACGTTTGTTCTCATTCTGACATTGGGAGAATGACAGAATGCTTTTGACAATATACCCCTTTAAAAATGTTGATTTTTTTCTGGAAACTTAAGTAGCCGTCTTTGAGCTTAAGTTTCACTGTCTTTGTTATCAAGTCGTGTAGACGCCCCTGCTGACTAACCTTACGAGCTCGTGTAAACACATATATGAATGAAACAGGCATTAAATATGAGGCGACAACTCGTTATCAATTTTAGATGTTGCTATTCAGCTAAAGAACTGCACGAAATATGTCGGCGAGCCGCTGATTCCCCGCTGTTGTCCTATGCAGTAGAGTGCAATATGTTGTTCCGTAAAACACGATACGTTGGTCACACTAGATTTTTCGCCGCAAAAAACACATTCTTAACACAAAAGTCAGCTAACACGTAACACTTGTTACAAAACTACTGCGGAGTAGGGCGCCAATTCCTAACTTGGTCTAGTCTAGGTAAAATGCGAAAGCATTGTGGCATGACACGCCGTCGATCCAACGGATACAGCAAAGTTCGATCACTCATTCACTGAGTAAAATGCGGTTATAGTGTTCAAGGACTGGGGACGAATACCAACAATCGGACTGCATCGAAGCACGCAAACCATATGTTAGATTTTCTGCAACTTTCTAGAAACAGGTACGTGTGTTTTCGTAACCGAGCCTCAAACGTAGGAATGTTACATGGAATTTGGTGGCTACTAACACTCGCTCTCCACGGCAGGTTGTATAGAGCTCTGCAGCCATAATTATAGGCCACAAGCAATCTCTGCATGCATGTCTTCCTGAAATTACACCATAATTGTGATGCATACATGGGCGTACAAAAGGAACGAAAAAGTACGTTTTTAACTGCATTTGAACATCGGGAAAAAAAGGCTCGCAGCTTGTTTGCTGCACAATATTGATATCGCAGTTGTTTCTGAATGTCTTTGTGGTGTGAGAGCTCATTATCCAATAAAATCCCCAGATCTTTGTATTGGTCAACAAATTTTATGTATTGACCACCCAGTTTCAATACTGGAGTGGCAGTGCTTTTCGCACTCTTAGCCTTAAATATCATGCTAAAAATTTTGTTGCAGTTGCAAATAATCCCATGCGATTCTGCATAAGCCTGGCACACATCTAGCATTTTTGCAACCAATGCACACTTGGACAAAACACACAAATATCATCAGCAAACATCAAGTGATTTCATAAGACTTCACCAATATAACACCCTGCGTTAATGTTGTTTAGTTCATTGGACAAATAATCTAAACAAACAGTAAACAAGTATGGACTCAGTACTCCCCCTTGTCTAACTCCATTAGACACATGAAACGGTTCAGAAAAATGCTTGCCCCATTTAATTTGCATCGTTTGTTCCTTGTACCAATGTTTCAGTAGGCGCACAAAACACATTGGCACCTTTCTTTGAATTAGTTTCTCAAATAATTTGATGTGTAGTACTCGATCGAATGCTTTCGAGGCATCTAAAAACACAGCATGCACAGATGAACCATGGGTTACAAAGTATGAAGCAGTTTGCTTCAATAAAAATGTACGTTGATCGGTACTATGACGAGCCTGAAAACCAAACTGATTGTCTGTGGTACCAAGGAAAGGAGAGATGTTAGATAATATGAAGTGCTCAAGTAGCTTTGATACCACTGTGGCTATTGCCACTGGTCTGTAATTTGAGGTGTCAGGCATATTCCCATTTTTGTTTTTGCATATGGGAACTACTGTTGTGTTTAAACAGGAATTGGGTATATACCCGTTGACAATACACATGGTAAACAGTTCGCAGTAAAAAAATAAAGCAGAGATTCATCTGCATACAGCAAGTGCTCTGCAGAAATACAATCAGGGCCTTGAGCTTTGTTCAAGGGCAGCTTTTGAAAAAGTGATTCCAAGGAGACAAAAGAACACATGGGCATTTCAAGACCCAAGCGGTCTATGCTGTGTTCCACAGACTCTTCAGACCCATTGGTAGAGTTTTCAGAGTTTAATATTCTCTTGAAATAGTCTTTCCACATTTCAACAATCTCTAAAGCACCATTTGGTCCTCCTACCAATGTTGGTGGTGATATGGATCTGTTTTCGTTGTTGACCATTTGCCAAAACGACTTCTTGGTTTTATCAGCCTGTAGTGCAGCTGCTAGGCCATTGACCGTATGCATTTCAGCATTATTGCGGCATTGCTGCAATGAATATTTGAAATCTTGTTTTGTGTTAGCCATGCTCCTGTATATGCCACCAGTCTTGGGTCTATTGCAGTTTAGCCATAGCCGGAAGGCTGCCTTTGCAAATTGATGTTTTGATTTGACCACCGAGTTCCAGCCAGGAATGTTAAATTTACCTTCATTCTTTTTACTTGTTGGTTTA
>Ga0210059_1012868_pt1 | contig 12581 bp, 6 predicted proteins | sample Ectturendosymbi2_FD_188042 | JGI IMG/M metagenome (GOLD analysis project Ga0210059, IMG submission 188042) | Ecteinascidia turbinata endosymbiont from Florida, USA - Sample 2 (SPAdes) (version 2) | ecosystem: Host-associated > Tunicates > Ascidians > Unclassified | place: Key West, Florida...
AGCACAGTGTGTAGTTTTTCTAACTTTGTTTCATTGTCAACTTTCGCATAGGACTGAAGATGTGTCGAACACGAAACTAGTTTCCTTGTGCAAATAAATTATTGCGACTGATTCGCTTGATGTATGGTCACTGAGGTGGCTTTGCTATTATTGTCTTCACCAATGTCGCACAATGAATGACATTTCAATGGGGGCCGCACATTGAATGACTTACTTTAATCTTAGCAAACTAAATTTAGCTTAAGCTATTGTACTGAAAGCATTTGAATGCTTACTGCAATGGTAACAGACATGATGAAGTGGCATTGAGGACCACCTGCATTAAAAATGTCAAATTCAAGACTATCAAAATAAGGATACATTGCCAGTATGTAGGATACTTTTACTACAGCAGCGAACACCTAAACTGGGCTGCACAAAACCTTCGGCAGGGCCACATGTGGCCCACAGATTGGACACAGCTACATTAGATTGTCATATAATGTAATGGGATGCTTTTAGTATGGAATCCAGTGGTAAATTATATATATACCAAGCAGTAAATGAACTTCCATCACCTGCATGAATCATCACATTAACTAAAAATGCATTTCCTAAAAGCACGATCACCCACCGCATTCTCAGCCTGTTTAAATTTTGTGACACACATTAGTGCTACACTTGCCCATAACTGCCATGACACTTTTCTATCTTTTGATGAATGAATGTTTGCAATAAATGCGAAAACTACAAAAAATTTGTGGCAAAGTTAAACCAATTTGTTTTGGTGGTTTAAATTTGCATACATTGTATTTTACTTCCAACTAATCACAATCATAAACTATTATTAACTAACTGCTCCCTTCACACTACAAGTAACTTTGCTCTCAAGGAGGTCTGTAACCCAAATTACCCTTAGTCCTTTGCCACCTTCTACTCACCTGTACATACTATTAATCGGCCTACATGGTGAACATATCACAAGACTATGCACTGGTGCTAAATATAGCAACAACTTTGGGTGACATCTATGTATATATGTGTTCTTTGCTGTTACCACATGCCTATGCTTGTGTTCTTTCAGGTATATATCTATGTGTTCTAAAGTCCTGTGCGGGGCGGGTTAACCTGTGTAGGTTGCGGGTACCTGCATTTGTGGGGTGGGTGTGGGAACCCACACTGCTATGCATGCGGGTGCGTGGCGGGAACGGGTTGTACTTGGTGTAGGGCAGGCGCGGGTTGAGAAATTCTTTGTGCAGGCAACTTAGTGTTGAGCCAAAGCACATGAACTTAATCAACTCAAAAATCCCAAAACACTTGGATGTATTGAAGTTGCCAGCATTGCGCTTAGGACAGTAGGCCTGCAGCAATTAGTACATTATGATGTAACAACCCATTGCTGCGAAACATTAGCTCTTGTCATGTGGTGGACAAGTGACCATTATCCAATGCTACTGTTGTACTTGGAAAGGAATAATTCAGTCTAGAAGACCTTCTGAATGGATAAGACAACGCTTAACGCACAGCTATTCATAACTGGACTGAAACATGTTTTTTTATCCCCTCAAATCTGTTGACTGCGAAAGATCAGATCTGTGGAAGAGTTTTGGTTGCCAATGAAAAGAATGACTGGCTTCACTTTGTTGCTTGTAATCCTTTGTTAAACTCAAGCATTATGAGTAGGGCAAGTTTTTGCAACTTTTTTTACAGTTTCTGAAATACGCAGAATTAATGTAGTACGATGTTTTAAGATGGTTGCAGGAATTCTATATCGCAACTTTTTTTTTAGATGTAACTTTTCACTGCAACTTTTATCAAGTAGGCCAAATGCGCAAAATGTGAAAGCGTTATTTAAATAACATGCCTTAGAACTATTTCAGTATAGTTATGCTCTCTTTGATAACCGATTTGAACTGAATGGTGACCTAAAAGCAATTGCAGAAATGACCTGTCCAAACATCAGTCCAGAACTCTAGGCCAAATTGTTAAGTTGCCAAGCAACTTCATGCAGTGTGAAGTGAAGTTTTAGCATGCTACACAAACTGTTGGCAAATAATCACTATTTCTTGCCAGATAATGTTTGGAAATATTTAGCATTATATGTCAATAAATAGCTTGAGTAAATCACTATCTTGTGTAAAATGCTTGTGCTTAAATGCCACTTTTTACTGCAACTTTTGTTAAAAATAAATGCAGATTTCTCACGATTTTGTTGCAAAAAATCTTGCCCTAGTTGTGAGTTCTTAGTTGTTTTCGGACAGGTGCGGGTATAGTCCGAAAAAGTGCGGGGCAGGCACAGGTTGGGATGGCCTGCAGGCTAGTACGGGTGTGGGTTAGAAGTGTGCGGGTACAAAAGTAGGCAAGATTTCTCAAATTCATGTGGGTGCCGGGCGGGGCGGGTTTAAATTTTGTGTGCGGGGCAGGAGCAGACAAAAAATTTTCAACCCACGCAGGACTCTAGTGTGTTCTTTGTTAGTGACATGTTTGTCTAAGTCTTTTCTGTTGTATGGGTCTGAAGACATTATTCAAAACACTAATTCTGTCATTGCAATTATTTCAGAACAGCATCTTATCCAATTTTTAGTTGCTGCAACTTGTGTTTCGATTTTTTCATTTTAGTCTTGAGTTTGCTTGCTATCTCTACCCTTGCTTCAGCTCTTCAACATTTCACCTGTAAGCACTGCTTGCATACTTCAGCACTGAGAATGAATGAAGTCACGTGATATTAACTTCCTATTAAAAAAAATATATTTGCTGATTGTTTAGACTTAGTCACCTTTGTGGAGACTAGAATAGACATGTGCAAGTCTGAATCATTGCAAATTCATGAAAACCGCTGTTTCCTCGAAAACTTGCAGCCTATAAAGAGCTTCTAATTGCTGCCGTGGTTATACTAGAATTCGATTATACTGGACTTGAGTGTAGGCACATATGCCTACACAAGAGAGTACTTTGATGCAACACATCGCCTGTTTGTGGATCTGCTATTTAGAGATTATTGCGAATCCCAGAAACTGCTAAGGATCCATTACCTCTAGCAGTGTCTATTTTGTCTTTTGAGGCAAAATAGACACTGCCTGTTCCTAACTTATCACAATGACACTCTGCTCTTTCACAAATGGAGCTTATGCAATCATGTCTTTTGTTTGTGTGGGCTACATACTGAAGGAAAAAAACTGCACTGTTATGTCTTTCATCTGTTTTTTGAGTAACGCAAAAATGTCAGTATTGGCAAAGTTCTCAGCAATGAAAAATGAACCAATGAAGAATTTGCAAAATCACCATGCACTTTGCCGATGATAAAAACAAGTTTCTGAACACATACCACTGTTAAAGGCATGATCCTGTTCAGCCATTCCCAGTTGTGATGATGAAATGGAAAGATCAGCAAAATTGTCCATAAAACTTCGACTGGCTGGATGAGTACTGCTAATGTTGCCAGAGGTATGTTATTCTTCTGGATGAAATGACTTCATTCTAAATGTATACAAAATCAGCTGTTATGTCATGCTCAGTTGAAACCGCATATGAGTTGGTCATGGCACTACACAAGTCACACATGCTCCAGGTAGAAAAAAAATACTACCATTGCTTTGGCACAATGCTAAAATTGCTTTTCAAATACTTTTTCATGTTTAGGGTTGGTTGTGGCAGTCATGTTTAGGGTTGGTTGTAGCTAAACAGTTTCCGACTGATTTACGATCAGGCATGACTGGTATACCAACAGTTGCCCTCGTAGCACTTTAAGAAAATTTGCCCAATGATGGCAACCTGTGGCAGTATGACATTCATAAACGTGCAACAAAACCCCCTTCAGATTTTATTTTACTTAACACTTTGGCATCCGGCCGGTTTTGAGGATTCTCACGCCAAACAACAGGATCGCAAGTGGCTTTGCGCGCGTATAACTCAGGCGCCGAAAGTGGTATAGAGCTGCTCAAAGGCTCAAAAGACACAGCAAGTCTTCTAGTCTGCACTTGAAAAAAATTTTTTGCTTGGGGGTGCGGATATTTTACAAATGACATCATAAGTGAAGGACTTTTAGGCTACCTTGGCCCACTTCACCTGCCCCTGGGCACCAACTGTTAGATGGTAGTATTTCACTGAAGTTTTTATTGGAAACTAGGCTACAATCCGAGTCTTTTGATACTTTGGATGACTTGCTGGGGTTTCGGGTTCAAAAGTTATGATCTAAAGTAATAAAAATATTTGACTAATTAGCTAATTAGATAATCGATTAATTTGTTTATTAGATCATAACTTTTGAACCAGAAACGCTAGAAAGTCGATGCCCTAGGCCAGGTAACATGAGCCAAAATGACCGTAAAACTACTTCACTTATGACGTCACTCACAAAAAATTGGCAACCCCCAACCAAAAAAATTTTTTTTTAGAGCAGACTAGAAGACTGGCCTATTCGTTTGAGTGCTTGAACAGCTCTCTAGCGCAAATGGCAGAGGAGCTATGGCATTGGTAAGACAACCAAAAACTGCTGGTTTTAGGCTGAAATCTATGCACGATATATTCGTAGGCCAGCTCTCAAAGTGTTAAATGTCAGATTGCATACTGTAACACTGTCTGTGCACACTGCACCAGTAACAAAAATCAGCACGCATTGATGTTATTTAATGGAAATCGATTTCGCCATACGGCATCTTCAGTCCAAGCCATACGGCATCTTCAGTCCATGACTTGGACTGAAGATGCCGTATGGTGAAATCGATTTCCATTAAATAACATCAATGCGTGCTGATTTTTGTTACTGGTGCAGTGTGCACAGACAGTGCTAAAGTTGAAGATATGGGTAGACAAGAATCGCGCAGTTAATAGAAAGGAAGACACAGGTTGATACTGATGCTCAAGAAACAAGTAGAGCTTCCAAGTATTGCATACTGTAATAATACTTTACACAATATATTAGTGCCCGTTACCTTTAAATATCTCAAACAGGGGTATACGCATACAAGACACATTGCAACATAAAGTTTAAAAAATACTGTAACTAAATGCAACCCAAATGTGTTTTTTCCAGAAATTAGACCTTCTATGAAGATTTATTATTTACTTACCTTTTCATCCATTCATATGTTCTCATTAAATTCCCAGCAATTTATGTCCATAACAAATACAGAAAACAAAATGAGACCCAGAATTACAATGGAGCTCACTAACCTGTACATCAAATAATTGTAAAACAAAAACATATCAGAGTTAGGGTAAAATGACCAATTTTTGGTAAAATTATCAATTTGTTTTTTTGGCCATAGTTTTTGAATCAGAAACATCAGATAGCAAATAAAAGGCTCAAAAGGCTTAGATTTTAGCCTAGTTTCTAATAAAAACTTGAGCGAAAACTTGCATCTGGCGGTTGCACCCAGCGCCAGGTCACCTGAGCCAAAATGACTAAAAACCTATCTCACTTATGATGTCACTCACAAAAAATCCTGAAACCCAAAGAACTTTTTTTCATTGCCAACTAGCAGACTCACTGAGCGTTCTGAGTGTTTGAACAGCTCTCTAGAACAATCAAGCTAGCAAGTTATGGAGTTGCAAAGACTTGGCCGATATAAGCAAATTACACCTTTTTTAAAGCGAAACTCGGCTGGCTCCAAAGGTGTTAATCTCTAAAAAAACTAATCCAACTGAGCAGATGATCTCCACAAAAGAATGACTTTTTCGCAAGCATCAAATAACAGGCGACGTAAAAAATTATTTGGACTCTTTACTTTGGCCAAGATAGGGATGGTTGCACTTGCTCACTGGTGTAAGTTACCCCTTTCCTAGCCTACTGGTCCGTTATACTCTGTCACAAGTCAAATGAACACAGTACAGCTATGTACACAAGCAGAGCACAACATAGAAAACGTGATAAACATATTTTACGACTTACAGCTAGCTGTAACCAATTTTACTAGCTATTAACTGCTCAGTAAATTGTTTAGCATCAAGTCATATTTCCTACATTTTTATAATAGAGTTAGCTGAACTACATTGTTTTACTCAAGTTATGAGCCAAAGGTTAAGAAACACATGATAATGGACTCTGACATTTGTTGACTATAAGACCATGTTTCGGCAATGCTTTACTGAAGGCGAGAAAGTCTTGTTTCAATGCAATTTCGCTAATGATACACATACAGTTGGAGGGATTTGTGGTGGTCTACAATGACAAAAATTAGTCTAAACTTAATGCCGACATGTGATAAATATTCCCAGACACCATGAAACCCGGTGCAATGATTTATTAGCATAAATGTTATGATTGTTGACCCATTTTTAGCATCTTCAATGAAGCTAAGTTTTTCCTCTTTAAAAATTACAATTTGACCAATTGGGCATTTTCTGAAGTTAACCAATACAAGTATAATGAACTAATGCACACTATTAAAGATGAGTCGAAAATCTCGCATGTACTGATGTCTACAGGCTGGCTATTGCTTGATGTACCTTTGCAACACTGCTCATGCAACCACTGGGTTAACCAACCTAGCAAACTACTCAATGCAACAGTTTCTCTACTCTTAGCTTATACAAATATTACACAGAACAAAATACCTGCAATTTCAAAATCTTTGTCAGAACCACAGTGCTTGGGCAATAAACCATTACACAGGATGATGTTAGTTTGATGTTGCGTCACCTGTCCGATATTGTACGTTTTATAACCTATGTTACTAACCATATGTGCATCACATGACTTGGTTCCGAAGTAACAGATATTGTTCTTATTTTGAAATGAACTCAACATTTTAGTATATTTTAATCTACAAAAATTGTTACCCCAATAACTGCAACTGCCCCTATATCACCCTGTTCAATACCACTGCTTTAGAGCATGGGTTGGCGAACACTGGCTGTAGCCATGTGCTAGTCCATGAAGAAATTGTTACTGGGCCATGTGCAACAAAGCAAAATTAGTCCAAAAGTGACTAGAACAACAGTGGCCAACCAGTCAGAGACCAACAGCCACATTTCTTACAGTGTTACCACAACGAGCCAAAACTTACAACCTTGAGTTTGAATCCAGAATTATATGAAATACATTTTCTCTTGCACATCATTGCACAAGTTTGTTTCACCTTTTGCATTGCTTTTTCTGCGATTATATCTACCAGTGCAAGCACATGCACATATACATGGACATGCGTCACATGAATGCACGCGGACATGCATCGCATGAACGTGATTGCTTGTGTATGTTCTTGCACAAACCTCAAAGCACGCTTCCATCCAGCAAGTAAATAACGTGTGTGGCACATAAATGCACTCACGTGAGTAGGTGTTTACACAAGCCACCAAGCACACTTTCCACACAGTGCGTAAGTCGCACCCTGAACATAGAAAATTTGCAACTTACACATGAACAAATACACTTATTTACGTAAGATACGCATGAAACCAGACAAAGAGCTGCATGCAGCTCATGAGCCGCTGGTTGGCCAGGCCTGAACAAGAACAACTGACATAAGGAACACACTGCGAGTGCCAATGACCACCATAATCCCTACAAGTCGGAGCATCTTATTGCAGTAAAGCAAGACCAGATCTCTCACTGAATCAGTGCTATGATGACTTATAAATTGAAATAAATTTGCATGTGCCAAACACTCATTTTATTGAGGGCCAGTCTGCAAAATACTGCCATGCTGAAACCAGTCTGCAATGCAAAAAAGGTTGCTGATCCCTGCTTTAGAATGTCACAAGTGATCTGCAAATGTCCATCTTAAAAATATCCACTAGCCATGCTGTTCCTTTTGTAGTTCATGCTGCACTTGTGGCAAGTGGCATGTTTTTTTTCTTCATTTCAAAGAAAATAAAGAACAACAATTGATAATCTAATTCATTTTAGAACCATGTGGTTTTGCAAATACTAATATTTCTAAAATATCATGGCATCACTACATCATGCAATTAATTCCCGATGAACTTTCATGGACCTCTTCACATTATAGATTAACTAGATTTCTGTGCAGAGCAGGTTAACCCACACCAGTTGTGGGGGTACCCGCATTTGTGGGATAAGAACCTGCAGAGCTATGCCTGCAGGTTTAACTTGGTGTGGGGTGGTTCAGGCGCAGGATAAGAAATTCTTCGTGTGGATAACTGAGTGGTGACTCAATGCAAAGTGACTTAAGCAAAAAAGTTTGTTTCAGAAAGCTTGTGGTACGAAGGTGTAGAGAAGCTATGCTAACCGAAATGCTTTACTGGGCCAAAAATTATGTCACGATCTTCGTGAGGGCTGCACATTGAATGAGTTACTTTCATTTTAACAAACCAAAATTTGGTTTAAAGGTACTGAGAGCATTTGAATACTAACTGCAGTGGTAATGACTATATGGTACTTTTAATCACTCTCAAACTGTAATGCCACAGGCAAATTTAATGCTAATGGAACAACAAGGGTAGTTAGAAATCAGTTTAGTGCAGAGGAACACTTGACTAGAATCCAGTTTTACACCAAGGTGTCACTGGACACATGGAAATCTACCAGTACATACTGCATGATGAACAGGCACTAAGACCATTGCATCGGAAATGACAAATTTGTGATTATAAAAATAAAGTCAGGTTGTCATTGCGTTGTGCATACGCAGTAATGAAAAGCTTACTGGGCTGCAGGTGGGACATAGCTGGTGTATAGACATTCTACAGTGGTGGCAAGACCACAGATTAGAGTTTCCAGATATCAGTAATCTTGCAAGAAAACTGCTCTGCGTGATGGCAATGCTGAATGAGTGTTTACGTAGTGTTGATGATCATGTCGTGAATAGCAGAAAAGCAAATGAATAGGAGTTCCTTAGTTCACGACATACTCTTTAAACAGTGCTATGACAAGGAAGCACCAAGTTTGACTAGGTTCACTTTAAAGCAGGGAGGCCAAACTTTTTGACCCAAGGGCCGAATTTGCTACTGCGTGGCCATTGGAGGACTGGATACAGTGCGATTTATGTGACAGGCAGCCAATGCTTTTGCACTACTATCCACAGTCAGAAACATCATGCTTGAAAAAATGTGCAAGGTATTTGGGGGGCAAGATTAAACTGGTTGGCAGGCTGGATGCAACCCACGGCCTGCAGTTTGGCCACCCCTGTTTACAGGGTTTTTGGGCCCTTTTGTTGGCTTTGAAATGAAACAATGAATAAATTGTCACTAGCAATGAAACACATTAGATGCATTTTTAATGGTTTTCAATAACAGATGCAGGTTTGGGACAGAAACAGTACAGGTTGGGAGGGTGTGCAGGTCAGGTCAGGTTAGAAGTCTACAAGTGCGGGGCAGGAAGAGGCAAGATTTCTTCAAATTCCTGCAGGTATGTGCCGGTTTTAAATTTTGCGGGTGCGGCCAGGAGCAGACAAAAAATTTCAACCTGTACAAGACTCTAATATGAACATTAGTAGTCAACTTGAACCTAATCAAATTGTCAAAACATTACTATTGTTTCCAGCCAGCACTTACATTTTTGTTTGCATCATTTGAGAACTTCACATAACAAAGCATCCATGCACCGAGGTTTGTTTTTTTGCTGAGACACTTTGGTAATTTTTGCTGAGATATTTTGGTCACCGAGACATTTCGGTCATTTTGTATCACAGTTGTATTAAAACTCACCGCAACAGTGTTCGTTAGCTTATATTTTCATTCATTCTGACTGCATTGACTTAATTCTTTTTGATCATTTAAAAAAATTTCAGTCTATGACCGAAAAAATGACTACGAAATTTTGGTCGTTGCCCACACACACACACATCCCTGTGCAAATTAATTGAAGCAAAGTGTTTTTTTTCAGTAGAAAATCCTATTCCCTGTACTCGCAGGCCATTATAAAGTATGTTAATATCTTTTCTTAATGAACAAGCAGTTTTATCATTTGACTGATGCAATCATTACTTCAGCCACTATTGCACCTTCAGCCAAAACATGAACAAATTTTCCACAAGATGATCATCGCACAGCAGTAATTGGAACAAAACATTGTAAAAATGAAAAAGATCAAATGGCCTTGTCGCAGCACTATTCATTGTTCCATAGCATCATAAATAAACCCCATATACATGAAGCCTACACTGTCACTTTTGCTGAAGAAGCCAGTTTTTATTTTCTGGATAAGTGTGATCACCAACTTGACACAAAAATTAATATTCAAAACATGATACTACCTTGTGTGAAGATAAAGATTCTATTTAAATACGGACTGAAGATGTGTAATGCATGTTTCCTTATGCAAATAAATTCTGTTTGATTTGCTTGGTGTGGGTCACTGCCAATGTTCCCTCTAAGCCGAAAAAAACTGGCACTTTCAGAACTTTTTTGGATGCTAGCCGACAAAATTTTTGAAAACCGGCACATGCAAAATTTGGACGCATTTTCCTTCAGAAGAAAATTTCACAAGACACAATTTTGTAATTTTTTCAAAGATGTGCAGGTCATATTTTCCTGATTTAAGCCATGCTCAGGTCGCAGCAAGTACATACAGCAGTGAGCGGTGTAAAACAGTTCAGACGCATTTTCACGATTTATGTGTCCAAAAACGATGCTTTATGCTGTGACGTTGAGATGCATTTTGAAAGTTCTCCACACCCAACATTTACAAAAAAAATCTGGGCACATTTTCACGATTTATGCATCCAAAAACAAAGCTGTTTGCCATGAAGTTGAGACACATTTTGGAAGTTATCTGCTCCCAACATTTACAAAAAAATCTGGGCACATTTTCACAATTTATGTGTCCAAAAACGAAGTTGTTTGCTATGAAGTTGAGATGCATTTTGGAAGTTTGCTGCTTGCAAAGTTTACAAGAAAAATTTCCAGGCGCATTTTCATGATTAATGCGTCCAAAAGCGAAGCTGTTTGCTGTGATGTTTATACGCATTTGGGAATTTTTTTGCCTTGCAAGGTTTGCTAGAAACATGCTCTGGGTGCATTTTTACAATATGCGTGTCCATAAATCTTTGTGTTGTTTGGGCCCATTGCGAAGTCCATGACTTTGCATTTTATTAAAATGCTTGGAAACTGGACACATTTTGAGCACTAGTGCACCAACAAACTGCGACGTACAGACGTGATTTCAAGTGAAGGAATTTTTTGAAGACTTGGACTGGCACCATAAACACATTCTGTGATATCTGAGCATTGAAAAAAGAACAAATTTTGTGAAATTTTACCTAAGTTAAATCTTCTGGCAAATTAAGCTAAGTCGTTCATAGAGGCCTTTACCTTAACTTCAACTTGAGTTTTGCGTTTAATGCACCTTTGGCAGACAGTAAAACCTATTTTTTCTGATTTATCACGTCTCATCACCCAACTGGTAAGTAGCTGACGCCACAAAGTTTGACGATAAAATTTCACGATCATTTGTGATATATTAACTCCTTGAGAGCCGGTCTACGGTATATTCATACTTGGATTTCGACCTAAAAAACAGCAGTTTTTGTCATAATTGAAGTAGTTTTAAGGTCATTTTGGCTCATGTTACCTGGCCTAGGGCCCAACCGCTAGGCCAAAGTGTTTCGCTGAAGCTTTCATTGGAAACTAGGCTTGAGTCCGAGTCTTTTGAGCCTTTGATCAACTTTCTAGCGTTTCTGGTTCAAAAGTTATGATCTAAAATAAACAAATTAATTAATTAGCTAATTAGTCAAATATTTTTACTATTTTTACTAACTTACATCATAACTTTTGAACCCGAAAACGCAGCAGGTCATCCAAAGTATCAAAAGACTCGGATTGTAGCCTAGTTTCCAGTAAAAATTTCAGCGAAATACTACCACCTAACGGTTGGCGCACAGGGCCAGGCAAAGTGGGCAAAGGTGGCCAAGAAGTCCTCCACTTATGACATCACTCACAAAAAACCGCAACCCCCAAGCAAAAAATTTTTGTTTGATTGCAATCTACTAGACTGGCCAATCCGTTTGAGCCACTGAACAGCTCTCTAGTGCAATGGGCGGAAGAGCTAGGGCGTCGGTAAGGCAACCGAAAACTGCTGTTTTTTTTGCGAAAATTGCCGAAACCAGGCGGCTCTAAAAGTGTTAAGTATGAAAGCAAACAAGCCTGCAAAATGCAGGAAGAATTCTGCAATGGTCATTGATAGTTATAATTAATATATAAGCTTGGCAAGACATAATTACAATGCACTTATTTCAAAAAACAGTTAACTTGCACATGCAGTAAAGTGGTAACAAAGTCAGTGCTTGTATGCAAAATTAGGCTAAAAAACAATGTCTCGATCAAGTCAGTATAAGTAGTCGAAAGGCTGGGAGAAGAGGTTTCCATCAATCGATTTTGACATATTATCTAAAACCGCTATGTGGAGTTAGGGCAAGTATGCCTAGAATTTTTCAGTGAAAAAATAGCCCTAAAATAGTTGCGCAGAGTGCTTTTCTATATAATATTATAACTTTTTTATCTGACCAAAATGGTTTTAGGTATTTAGTCACTCTTCAATGATCTCTGCCTATTACAAAAGGCTGGTGAAATTACGCTCGGGCGCATTTTTACAAATTCATTACTGCAATGGTCTGTAGTATGCTAATTGCACACTCTTCGCTTTCAGTGACCTCTGCCTTTTGCATACATGGCCTCATAAAGTTATGCGAGAGTACATGCAG
>Ga0210059_1012869_pt1 | contig 12580 bp, 8 predicted proteins | sample Ectturendosymbi2_FD_188042 | JGI IMG/M metagenome (GOLD analysis project Ga0210059, IMG submission 188042) | Ecteinascidia turbinata endosymbiont from Florida, USA - Sample 2 (SPAdes) (version 2) | ecosystem: Host-associated > Tunicates > Ascidians > Unclassified | place: Key West, Florida...
TTCTGTGCAAGCATCAGGATCGACAGGGGATCAATGGGTGCCAAGCAACGCGTTTCCCTGTTTTGTTTGCGCTTTTGCATGTCAAATGTTGCGCATCTCGACAACTTTTGATTTGAGCTGGAAAACCCGCACATTCATCTCATCTTTCTCGGACAATACTAGATGCCGCACCAACCAACTGTTATCAGCAACCGGCAAGACCAATGCTCAAACACTTTCAAGGAAGAACTTTAATGGGGAAGTTCAATACATCTTCTTATAACCACATTCACACACTACGCACTGAAAGCAATGTTTACGAGGGTTGCCTGAGAATATAAAGCAACGCTGTTAATTAAGACCTCGAATGAACAACGCTGTAACGTAATCTAAGATGGTTTCTCCATTTTCACTATTCACAAACTGAATAAAGCGGTTGCTTTGACTCTGGCCTCGTTGGCGCTGAGTGCGGACGCACTTCAGATTGTTCCAATCTTGTCATATTTCTCAGATCATTTTTCATCGTAGGTCTTTGATTACCGTTACCGCAAACCATTCAAAAAATGCAGCTACCACAAATATTTTAAATGCGTAACTTGAAACGTTTTTCGTAGCAACGTTAGATAACGCTGTATCTTTTCCACGTCAAGTGCTTATGTCAAAACACTGTAGGGACAAACGTTTAAGCGAAGCATAACCAAACATCTATCAATAATTTTAAAAAACTGTAGGCTATTTTTGTAATTTTTATTGTACTAACAAACAATAAGCTTCATCCACTGAGGTTTTGTCCCACAAACAATGACGACCAATTACTTCAAATCGATGCAACTGTTCTGCAGAAATATGCAGAAAACATATGTATGAAGCTGCTTTCCGACGGTTTTGTGCTTGCAGCTTCGGCACAGAAGAAACAACCAACAAAGCTTCGTTTGGACTAACGTTGTTGTTGCCAGTACAAACAGAACCAGGTTGCGCGAAAGCCAAAACAAGGGCTTAGACGGATTTGGTGGGTTCGGAACCATCGCCTTTGCACGCTCCTCAAAACCTACGCCGGTTCAGATGCAACTTTGACCTCAGAAATCGGCAGCAGGATTTAATAAACACGCAGTGACTGACCTGGGAAGCCATCGCACATGCAAGAATTTAAAATGCTGGGCTCCCGGAAGACATCAAATAATGCTACATAAAAAGCACAACAGCAGTGCGGAAGATATGATAGAACATTTTCAACCAATCATCGGACGCTCTTATCAAGAGCAACATAATTTCCAGACCAATCCTTTAAGGTACCTTAAAACCGTTGCGATCACACTGCTGATCGAGATGACCAGGCGCTTCGCAAGCAGCCATACTTCGTGCCGTCCGAACGCCGAGCAAGCAATTTTCTTGATTTCTCGCTTCCATGCAGCATTTTTCCTATGAAGCAAAACAACGCAGTGATATCGCAACCCCCCAAAAAAATGAAGCAAAAATGCGAAACAACTGCAGCAGATTGGCAAGCACCACGTTGTCGGGAATTCGGTAAAGCGCGAAAATAGATAGTGCAGGAAAGTGCTATGATGAAAAATACATGTCTGGAGAGCATAGCCACAAGAGTTGCGGGGCAAGGCAAGCTGCCTCCCGAGAGCATTTGAAAACAGCGTTCTACTGATCTAAAAGATAATGAAGTAATTAGCGCATTAACAAATAGTATACCTAGTCAAAATGCGATTGGGGTTGTTTGATAGTTAAATGGCCAAACTCCCCTAGCTGTTTAATAGATGTGTTACTGATTTTGTAAAAAATTAAAAGTTTTGGTGAACTGCTGTAGTTTAAAAAAACTGAAAGTTTTTCATAGAAAAACTTTCAACGTTTGATCATAATTTAGGAATGTTCGAAAAATAACATTTTGTTCGACGAAAACGCACTTTTCGTTTAAAAACACTGGGCAATGATAATGCCTGCACGTAAACGTCACTTCAGCTTTGTATCACCTATACTGGAGAGCCACTTGCGGTATCCCGCATCTATCGCACAGCGCACATATCCTTTGATGCTACAAGTACACTTTGGAGAACAAGTGGTACGGGTTTAGCTACAACATAACGTACTTGAGCAACAGCGCAAATCTGACTGTACGAATCCTCCGTGACTTGAATTCCTGAACAGCTGTCGTGATTAAGTGCCCACTGCTTTCCACGCACGCAGCACCTTGACAAGACGTTTTCGAAATGGACTGCAAACAAAAATATCTCTTTGGTTAATCTTCAGCTGATGCAACTTTGAAATCACTGCAGCTTGAAATCGTCTAAACCAGGGGTTTTCAACCTTTCTCTGACCATGTACCCATTCAGCATTTCGACAGATGAGCATGTACCTTTAAAATTTCTTATGACAAGAAGGCTGAGTAAAATAACAAAAGTGCACTGAATTTTTAATAGAACGTTATCTAAAAATTATGTTAAAACTTGCTAGAATTTTTCACAAATATTTTATCATGACTAATCATAGATATATTTTAAAAATAAGCATATAATGATTTTTTAAAATAATATTCACTGATATATGCAGAAATATTTGGAAATAAATCATATACAGGTATGTTTTTACGTACTGCTGCTAACCATGTACCCCTTCAAATAGGCAAACGTACCCCTAGGGATACATGTAACCCACGTTGGGAACCACTGGTCTAAACGCTACGCTGGAAACTACATTTTGACAATAATTAACTCTAAATTATGTGTCGTGAAATACTGCTGACTATCGAAAGTAATCCTTTCCCAGCATAGAATCAGATAAATCAAGTACTAAGATCTTACATATTATATATTTCGCCTACTAAGTAGGCATCATCAGCTCAAACCCTTTTCAACAAAACGCTACGTTTAAGTAAGCTACGCAATTTTTGGCCTCACCGATGATCGAACATAAAGGGACGGTGATGGAGTGAAGGTGCTTGACTCGCAGTTCAGGTAAGTGAAGACTAGGAAGTTTAGGTTTAACATCTCCGTGTTTTTCTTATGTTTTTTCTCTTAAGAGAATTAAACCTCGAAGTTTTCTGGCTAGTTGTTTACCGTTCAAACTCGTTGCTTGCATAAATAAAGAATTAAAATACAACGAAAATGATATGTACAATGCACATTGCCAACACATAAATACCTGGATGTTGACAGTTGGTATATGACACAAAGACAGCCACAAGCACCATTGTTAATAACATCATTTTCTTTTTCTTTCTAAACCCTGTGAGAAAAGCCCAACACAAGCATTTTGACAGGCTTTCGTTTAACACAGACTTTCACTTTTCATCAACAACCAGCATAATTCGCCTCGACGGCCTAGCTTCGGGCGTTTTCTTTTGCTCATCTTTGCAACTTTCAACGCACGTGGGCTTCTGCGACCGCACAGCTGCATTCGGAAATGACCGCTCACACACATCTCTACTATTCGGGAACAAGACTGAAGATCGATTAGGGCATTACGTTCCGAATGGAGAGTTGGCGATCTGATAGAGAGTCACAATTGTCAACGTCTTTTCCCGTGTGCTAAGTGGCAATTAAGATAAGTCCCAAGTTAAGGAAACCATGGTGTGAGCTCCGGTTCACTTCACTTCAAGTCGCAACGATAAACGATGGAACAAAACAAAGAACAGCTGAGAAAAAGCGCTACTGGATGATGAGTCTGCATTACACAGATCTCCTGCACAGACACCAGACACTTATATTAATCTTATCTTAAGAACAGAACTCCAGCATGCACGTTGAGTATGCAGCGTATGGTGGCAAGAATGCCTGCGTGACGAATAAATTCCATTTATACTTTACCAAATGGCTAGCTGGCTCACCGGCGCATAAGCCAGCAGTAGCTTAGACAGAACGTGCATAAGACCAGGTCGACGTCAACCACCGGCAGAAGATTAACCAAAATATGTTATCGTCCAACCGCACCACAACCACAGTCCGAAGCATGACAGAAACGAGTCATTTACTTTTAATGCAAGAATCGAGCAAGACAGGTCGAGACCGCTTCAGCTGTTGCTCGGGATTCGCAGCAGCTTTCAGCGTAAAACCGCAAGATCCGGTGGACTTGACTGTCTGATACCATCACGCGCGGCTTGGTTTCTTGGTCACTCCATACATTCTGCTACAAAATTATGTGGCTTAACTGCGTCACGCAAGCGATTGTCGTGTCGGACGGTAGCATTTATCCTGAACGAGAAAGTTTTACTTTACTTCCGTAAATGATATCCCGATGAATTAAGATAGTGGTTGAGATTTGAGGACAAAATGGCTGTGTAATTCCGTTTCGAAGTGATGCTTCTTTTTCGCACTACTTTTAGGGTTGTACCAATGTACTGCCGCATTCTTTAAAAATAACTCTAAAAGTGATTGGATAAAGAAGTTTGAGGAGTATACGGTTTAGACGTTTGAAGGCAGATTAAGATTTAGTATAGACATTAGAAAGTCATACGCATTTTCTTCAAATCTTAAGACGGCATACGCCACATGCCCCCTGAAACCTTGCCCTTAACTACATCCCTGCCTATCTCCACTGTCAATCGAGAAGGACGCTTTTTTAAAACCAAACGATGCACTATTTGGTTGAAGAAAGACACAAACCTTGATTTCACACCATGATAAAACCCACATAGCATTTTACAAAATCCCAACCCGCTGGTGCACGCCAACATGGATCAACCGGATTTACAAAGCATCTACATTCCGGAAGAAAATCATGTTAAACACTCCGATAGTACAAGCTAGATTTTTAAAATGTTATGTACGTTTACGTTTATAGCGCAACATTCCGCTCAGCTTCAAAGCGCCTAGTTGCTCAGTTTTCAAAACAAGCAAATATTTTCTACCATCGCCACAATGTCATGCTTTTAGTACTCAGAGGCAGAACCATAAGGCAAGAAAACATATCTCGGGGTGTTTTATCGCAGTTGCTCTGCAGCACATATGTATTTGTCATATTTTGCGCGACAAATGACAAGTCAATGATTAAAACGCAATGAAAAAAATCGTTCAAAACCTTTTAATAGGTTTAAAAAAAGACAGAATTTGCGTCATGTTCCAATGCTACAAATATACTTGCTTTCCGATACTACGAATAGCATGATTTAACCAGGGCCGCCGCCAGCGGGGGGCCAGTGGTGCCCGGCCACCCCATTTGAAATCTGTGCCCCCCCATTTCACGTTTGGCCCCATGGTTGCTGCATACATCTAATACAGTATTTTTAAAATGTGGTCCCCCCTACTGGTTTTTGGCCTCTCTTTCTAGTTTTCCCCCCCCCTGCTGCTGTATCCTGGCGACGAGCCTGGATTTAACCTCCATAAAGTTTGAGATTCGCGATATTAACTAGTTTAGGTAGGTATGACTCCCCAACATCTACCAACATGGTGATTTCAGGTTATTGCGACTGAAGGCAATGTCAGATACGGTGCTTGAGAAATTTTTGGATACCATAACATCCAACGCCTTTCTTGATAAACAGAAGTCGCTGTTAAAGGCGGTCCCAGCTCCTTCAACCTTGCAAAGCAATGTCGAAAACTGTGTTTTCGGCTGTGTTTTCATGAATCACACGTTGTTGCAACATTATATGTTCTTATATTTGCATGCCATTAGGTGACAGAGTCAAGTTTTCCTGCTTCGAGATTAACGATCGCCACAGTGCGTTTGACGCGAAATTGGTTGGGACGGTGCAGTGTGGCGCAAACGCTGATTTCGCTGAAGGCGCCAACGTAAAATTTATCGAAACGTGATGCTTGGCAGCTGGAAAACAACACTGCTGAGGTGGTAGTCAAGAATGCAATTCTGGTTGAGATGCGCTGTTCACAGGTTCCAGACAGAACAAACAAACTTTTGAACAAATATATGTCTAACTAAGCCCACGGTTCCTGAAACAAACTTCGAAATTTTGCAAATACTGTGACACTTCAAGGAAACGAACGGGTGAGGAAGATAATTGTAATCACAAAAATTGACACCTCTAGTGCTATTGCCATGCACAACTTCATAGTTTCAGAAATTACATAACCCATTTAGACGGAAGAGTAACATCCTAAGAATGCTCAAACATTTAGTTTATATCCCTGATTCAGAACGTTTTTACGCTCCCGACGTCTCTCACATGTTTTACAATTTCACTCAAATTTTAAAAATAACTTATTTGCAGGTGATGTTAACCCTTTCTTTGTCACTGGTAGTAAAGTTTTCTAAAGGATTTTCGTATGACGCATTGCTTACGGCTTTCCGAAGCCGTGACAGGAAAGAAAAGGACAGAAAAGGTTTGTTTACTTTTTTATCACTTTCTTTTAAGTTGGATTCGTGCGATACAGTAATGGTTATAACTTCTCTTTTCTCGTATGTTAAAAAGCTGCTCAATGTGCGTTAACCCATGAACCATCGGTGGATCCAGACCAAATATGGCGTTCATGGCTGCAAGAGGGATGAGCTTTCAAGTATCCCGCTCGTAATACGTTGAAACTCGATATTATGTTAGTTGTCACTTCTAAAACATTTCTCAACTTATTTTCCAGAGGTGAAGGCTTTGCGACGTTTTTTCGACGGTTTAAATTAGTGTTTGTTGCGCTGCGATAGGTACTCAGCTGAATTCTTACGATGCTTTTCAGTTAAACAGTGATGATGTACCAAGCATCGCAAAGAACGTGTACGGTTTACATTACTTACACAAAACGTTTGCTCCAACGATGACGCTGAGAAGACATATTTTTGGAAAACTTTATAAGGGTATTAAAAGCGTTACCTCGACTACATCCCTGCGCTGCAGCAAATGATGTTAAAAGTTTATAGTTTGTCATGTCGCTGCTTCAGAACGTCGCAATATTTCCCGTTGCGTAAGTAAGCTAGATTTGTAAGTAGTCTAATGGTTTGATCTGGCGAAATATGCCGGGAAAAAGCTCAGAAATGTTTCCAAGTGTGAGTTACCACATAAAATTTCTTATCAGAACGACCACACACTTTATGAGTGCTGGAAAAAGTCGCAGAAACTAGACCAGCTATATCCAAACCGAATGCCTTACTGAGCCAAAAATTATGTCACTGTCTTGACCAGGGCGCACACTGAATGACATATTATTGAGGGCCCCACACTGAATGACTTACTTTGATGTTGTCAAACTAAATTCAGCTCAAGCTAATATACTGAAAGTGTTCGAATCCTAACTGAAATGATAACACGTGATAAAATCGCATTGAGGAACACCTGCATCAAAAATGTCAAATTCAAGATTATCAAAACAGGGACAGGTTGTCAGTTGTAGGATACTTTGACCACAGCCAAAACCTAAACTGGGCCGCATAAAACCCTCGACTGGGCTGCATGCGGCCCGCGGGTTGGACATGCTGAACTAGACAATAGAAATGAACAGCATTTATGCATCAAGTAAACCTGCAGTAGTGTAGATGTCAAACACGTTGCATCACTGACACAGCTTTTACAAGTGTTGATAAAACGCCACCCTTTGTTTGTTCCTTTAAACGTGCAAGTGCACCGAATCAGGTTTGGAAAAAACTAAAGGACAGCATCAGAAACCCAGCTGTTTATTTCTTTCGGGTTCAATTCATTTGAACAACAGCCTTGTTCCTAGTTCAACAACAACATCACTGATACGCCCACCTTTCCGCAACAGAAGCCATAAAGAGAGGCGTTCTGCCACACGGACATGACTTCATGGTTTCACTGTCTGCGTTACTCGGTTGAGCGTCTGCCGAAGAAGCAAACGTTAACACACACAGCAGCAGCATGATCATGTAGGTCACACTTTTGGCAGAATTAATGGAGCGATACAGTACAAGGCAAGTGTGGGATACTTGTTTCTGGAAACTTCATTTATAGTTTCAAAAACCTTTTTGAATCCGCAAGCAGCCCAAAACGTGCAAAAACCAAAAGTAAAATTGCACAGTTTAGTTTTCAAGAAACATATGAATAACATTATGGGTTTTTGCCGATGCAGTGTAAGCCAATCAACAATGGACACAGTAAAGCGGTCTGTTTCACACCAGTCGAGATGTGCAGTTAACATAAAGCCGCGCGCTCGCCACTTCCGACAAAAATGAGACGAAATTTCCAGTACATCCGCGTTTCTATTACCGAGCCAGACGCTGCGCCTTGACCTGCTCATCTAACAAAGGCTCGCTTGTCCCGGCATGAATCGCTGCATTGTTCGCAACTTTTATCTGATGGGTGCGCAGTACGTTACACTTGAGTGAACGCTGACCAACTGCTATGCGTATATATTTGTAACGTATGCGTCACAAGCAAAAAGGTCAACATTGGCAAACACCACATATAGACTGAAATTTCTAGCGAAGAAGTTGCCATCGCGCAAACCATGAAACAACTTGCCTGTGAGGGGTGAATGGCAGTGAGAGCGAGCGAATCAATTAGAGACTGACGTCAAAACATGAACAAAAAATATTTCTCAATGGTAACCCAAATAGTCTGAAACCACATGTTTTGCTTCTCTTGTGCCAAACCTAATTAGATACAACCCATACTGCAATTCTATGACCCTGGAGCAAGGAAGAAGAGAAATCTTTTCTCAGTCGCGCGAAAAACCGTCAGACATCTATTTCACTGGCTTTTATATCAATCAAGTGCTCTTTCCAAGGTTTTTCACATATTAATTTTCACGTTTATAGCAAGAAAAATGTTTCTAGCGCCTTTCGTTAATTTCCCGATCTCGTAAAAGCGTATTAAAAGTCAGCATGGCACGTTTTAACAAGTGTGATGGTTTAAGCGTGCAAAACAAGGTGACAAAACGCACATTTTTGTGCAACGTGCGCTCTGCATTTTAGAGTTCAAGGCATAGAACTTGAGATCTGCAGTTTTCTAATGTGAGCAAGCAAAACCCTGAAATAAATTATATCGAAAAAATGAACTGCAAAAACCATTGTATCTCGAGAATACAACAGAAAACAATGTGTAGTGATGCCATGAAGTGCTGAACTGTTGCTTGTAATGAAGCAAGATTTCACGAGCGAAAGCGTACCAAGAATTTGTGGTGGAGGCGGTAGAATCAAAGTTTATACAAACAGTATTTATCGTTGGCAAAGTACACGTTGCAACCAAAAATAGCAGGGTCAAAACACTTCGGTATTCCAGTCATTTCGATTTTTTGTATCGAATATACCTTTCAAGAACGTCACGTTTCAGAAAATCAAAGCTTACGCTTTCGAAGCATAAGATTCAGACATCTTAAAAAATTTTCGCCAAGCGTTCTCAAGTTCTAAAATCTTGCTTCACCCAATAAATAACCCTGTTCAAAAATCTGCCTAGATTTTCACAATCTTTAAGTGGAGTTTACTTCGTCATGCCATAAGTAATTTGAAACAGCTAAACGAAATAATATTTGGACCAAAATTTTCGCGAGTAAAAACTAAACCTGGAACTCAATATTTCGCGACAATGAAAACCAGCTGCATTTCACGCATGTGGATTCGCTGCAATCCATTCTGTGGTTGGTTACCTGTGCTCAATCAGCAACACTCCTGGATATCAGGTTGCAGCTAGCCCCTCGTCATTACACCAAAACTTTAACGTTTGCTTTAGAACTTCATGTGCCTACTTACAACATGAAATTTTAAAAGTCTGCTCAAAGGGTTATTGACTGCTTGCGACTGCGTCAGAAAAATACCATCGCTCAGTGGATGACAATGTAGCGGAAAAAAATCCCCAAAACGTACTTAGACAACGTCAACCTAAATGACTCAAACTTTTTCTGGACGATTTAATATTGATTTCGCTTGTTTTTAAGTGCGAGGCGATACTAAGAAAATAAGCAGGACAAAAGCGTCTTGAAAAGTTATCGGTACCCACAAGCAGGAGGCAATAAGTCTCTTAAAAACTATGCTCTATAAGTTAACCACGAACACATTTCACCTGCCCACGACATATTCAGAAATGTTACCTACGAACATAATAAGGTGGAAAAGGTGTATATTCCACAACGACATATATATATTCACCTCTATACAACAAACATAGCCTACGACTGTTTCCTGCAGACTACTTTAAATCACCCAAGGTTTCTCCATGCAATATCAAGTTTGCCCTTAATGGTAGCATCAAATACAATTGTGTGGTAAGGCAGAAAGCATGTGTTTACCGACTGGTAATCGTTCGCTTCGTCGCAACAGCGTAAGCGAAGTTCTGACCTACAAGCTCTCTCAGCCAGCGCAGCCGAAACCCGGCAACATGCAAAGCTTTCTTTTATTTCTTCGTACACCAAAGTTCCGGTGATAGTTTTACTGATGATTGACGCTATTCAGCTTGGCCACCGCACGTATCACACAGAAATATCTCTGTGCATTTTTTGGAGAAGGAAATATTTTAAATATTGTTTATAATTTCGCCTTTGTTTCATCAGCAGCTTTTACAGGTTTTACATCCAAACGTTATTATTCTCAACTGACTGCATCCAAAAATCAGCAGCTGCACCCAGTTTTATTTTTGCTTACTGAGGTGACATAGAGCGTTGTTTTATCGAACATATACCACTGGTTAGGTCTCGCGATGATACACACCACCTAGGAACGTTGCGGCAAATAACGCGACTACAAATATAGCAAGAGTGAACGAATCCGTTATGCCCTGAACCACTTGCCATTTCCTCTCACTAAAATCTATGCAGAGTCACGTTCAAGGAAAGTTCAGGGACGTCCACCCATTCGGCATAGTATCAAGAAAAGCTGACACTTAAAATATGTTTACTTTGAGCATAACACTGCCGTAAGAGTGGAATAAAGATGAAGAATGCTTGTGGCCTAAAAAGGTGTACTAATGGCCACGAAAAAGTACCTCAAGATTTACCACAATTGTACGACAATACCACAGTATAATTCGACCATTATTATCTTTGATACTGAATGCACGTCGAGATCGATCACTGGGAGTGGAGATAAATCGTACTTATCTCCGATGTCAGCGCACAAAATTCTTACAGCGCCTGTAACAAACGATAAAGCACATACTAGCACTGATGTTTGATTCTTCTTGATGCTGTGGTTGCCGAGCGTCAAGTTGAACCGGTGCGTGCGTGAAAGTTGCCCGCGTTGATTCCACTCCTCCAGCGGTGACGCGTGAGTTTTGCACATTGTTTTCGCTCGCTTTGTAACCTCCCACGCTTTCGTTCGATGGCAAACTGCACAAAATGCAAGCACGCAAAACAAACTAGATTAGGCCAGCGTCACGAAACTTTGATCCAATTTTGATAATCTCACTAAATCAGCGATGTTTATTATTAAATTTTGTGTTGCAAAAACAGAACTGAAGTCAGCTCAACTGCAGTGCCATCAAAATTCGAGCAGAGAAAGCTAGAGGATGTAAACACAAGAATGATTACACACAATATGCGCGTATTTTTTACTTACTGTTGCCCGTTTAGAAAGAGTGGTGTTTGAGGTCCGATTGAAGGTGGTTGCTGGCCATGGCCGTTCGAATACCCACTTGACTGTTGAAGATGCTGGTTATCTATGGGACCGTGCGCCTTACTGGATCCAGCTGGATTCGAAAAGCTGTTGGACTGTAATGGGTACTGGTAATTGTAGCCTTGTTGTACCTGTGAGTTTTCATAAGGTTGTTGCAGCGTCTGATGATAATTGTAATACGAATTTCCGTAAACAAAGTTTTTGTTGATACCGGTAGGCCAAAAAGGTTGACCATGTTGCAGATCACTGTGAGATGGAATTCCACTTTCTACCTTTGGCAGGTTTCCAGAAGGCTCAGCGGAATAGCTGCCCGGCGATGTTGACTTTCTTAACGAGTCGACTGCTGGGTCTTCTGGAGCCACTGCCGCTTTAGCCAGGCCATCAGAAGCTTCCTGACCACCCGCTGAGGTCAAGGAATTTGAGGCAAGGCCTAATGTCTGAATGGAACCGAGGGGCTGACCAGCATCCCTGCCCGAGTTTTCTTTTGATCGAACTGCAGCACCGGCAGAACGTTCGGCTTGTTTTTCCGGCACAACGTTTTGACCGTAACTAGGTACATAGCGGATGGCACCTTGAGACTGATCGTCCCCTGCAAGGCCCATGTTTTGAGCACTTTGTATGGACTGACCACGGTAATTTAACCCATAGCCTGGCGGCTGATAATTAGAAAAGATGTTGCCGTAACTACCAAGATCTCCATGGTCTGCAGGTTGCACGTCATCCGATATTTGAGATTCATCATTTCCTTCAACTGCGGCAGCAGAACTTGTTCCTTGAATCTTTGCATTTTGTTTTTTCGTGCCTAAAGCAACGGCCAGGTTGTTTGCAACACCATGGCTCTGAGAAGAGTCTTGACCTATGTTGCTTTCTTCGTCGCTACCAGTCCCAACTCCGGCGTCGTCTCTAGAACTGTCCTTTGGTTGGTTCCCATTGCCAAGACCGCCATAAAAATTAGGAAATCGAGAACCGTAATAACCGCCTGTCTGTCCTTGGTAAGTTCCTTGCGAACCAGAAAATGGCACAGAACCAGCTGCAGCTTGTTCGGAATTTCTGCCTCCACTCACCGCGTCACCGGAATCGGGAACGGCAGGCTGTTCTTGCGACCCATAACCTGGATACCCGTAGGGATATGGCAAGTACTGTTGTGGTTGATACTGATACC
>Ga0210059_1012870_pt1 | contig 12579 bp, 12 predicted proteins | sample Ectturendosymbi2_FD_188042 | JGI IMG/M metagenome (GOLD analysis project Ga0210059, IMG submission 188042) | Ecteinascidia turbinata endosymbiont from Florida, USA - Sample 2 (SPAdes) (version 2) | ecosystem: Host-associated > Tunicates > Ascidians > Unclassified | place: Key West, Florida...
AATTGTTCGTTAATGGCCGCTTGGTTCCAAGCAGCGATCGACTCGCGGAGAACGCGGTCTGCTCCCACGAAGCAACCTGCGTTGTCGCTCAAAACGCTTAACGGTTTTCCTCGGCGACCGATGAATCGGAGCGTTTTGCAAACGGCCACCAACTCTGATAGTCCCATCGACCAAAACGGGGTTTAACTTGAACAAGCTGCGCGCCAAACCCATGCCTTTGAGATCTCGTTTGCATCCGCGGTTGTGGTCAGAACAACGATTGATCACGTCGATCTCCCGTTTGAAGGCTCGCTGCTTCACTTCGTCGTATTCTGCTGGCAGGGATAGTGTTCTCTCAGACAATACCCAAGATTCATGACGATTTACGTGAAGATCGGAAAACAGACCGTTGCGAAAACAGAAAGTTTGTGGTTTATGAAAGCTCCCGTTTTGTCACTAGAACGATAAAGCACGCAGAACTGCGTTTGCTTTACCAATCCGTGTATCAATCTCATTGTTCCGTCTTCTGTCACTCGTGAATATTACCCTAAGGTTCTTAAACTTTTCCACCTACTGCAGTGTACAGTAATGCCGCTCACTTGCAGCATTCACTACCTTTGGTTTCTGGAGAGACATAATATCTCGGTCTTCTTAGTGCTGACTTTTATTTCCACTTGGTCTCACGCAGTAGAAAACCGATCAAATGCATGTTGAAGGCCTTGTTGAGAAAATGCTAGCAGTACGAAAATTGTCCGCAAACACTAAACGGTTGATCCTTCAGCTTCCGACAGTGACACTATCGACGACTCGGATGTGAGTGTCTATCCAATTCATACAGAATATGAAGAGGAGTGGTAACAGCACAAAACATTGTCAGAGTCCATTCACAATGTTTAAATGCTGAACAAATACTTGGAAAAACAAATTGTTTTCCCGTCTTTACATCAGTAACTTTAACAGATTTAGGGTTGTTTCGTTTATGGATAGAATTTTAGGCAAATCTCTTCAACTCATCTTCAAGATTATTTTCCAAAACATGATTCATCAGCTGAGATTGCTGCAACGTGTTAGAAAGGCAAATCCGGTTTTGCTCAAAGGTTCTCTGATTTGTTTGCTCGTGAAGCTTGTATCTTCATTGCTTTTCTCAAATGCTTTCAGTTTTTCACAAAGTTTATTTTGACAAGCAAGTTGAAGCAACCATAGATTTGGCTTTTACATGGTCTTTTAAACTCCATGTTTGTACAAAATCACTCGTATTTCGTCTCATGCAATATTTTTCATTTATTATACAGTAGAAACTTTCTTTAACTGGGTATAAAAAAATTTTCCCCTATGGTAAGGAGATTAATAAATCAGTAAAACAATTAAAATTCGAAGCAATGTTGTGGATTTAGAGGATATTCAAAACTTTAAAAAGCGGAGTTGATGAATCTTTTGAGACCATATGGGGCACATATTAATCTGCTTGATGGCGTCAATCCAGAAATAAATGTTCAAACACTTCAGTCAAGTATGTGTATTCCTTCACCACCAAAGAAAGAAAGCTTGAAGCAAACATTAGGAAAGTGGACTGACTGGCTGCTACGATTTGTTCCATTTGAAGTCAAAAAGCCAATCAACAATGCTTGGCAACCTTAAAAAATAAAACAGTGAGCTTGTATCAAAAATTTCGATTAAACGAAACTCAACAATCCGCTTGGAGAGTCTTCACAACACATGCATACAATGATCCAATTAGTTTTTTGACTGCTGTCAAACAAAAAGCTCTTGAAAAAATCAAACCACGCACAAAAGTAAAAATTAGAAAGCGAATCTTGCAACTGTAGAAAGCATTGTTGAAGAACGGCGATTGCACTCAAGAACTGAAGTTGTTCTCGAGTCAGTCAACCTTGACGAATTGTTTGGTGAAATGTGTGAACAGGTACTTGAGAACTTGGCACCTTTTCAGATGAATGGGTCTTACTGGTCTTTTCACTCGATTGTGGCTTTGGATGTATTTACCGTAAAGTACTTTTCCTGTCTTTTGGTTCCTATGTTCCTTTGCCACACTAGCTACCCAACAAAAACGCTATCATTAGCATGAAGAATTCTGATAACCAGTGCTTCAAATGGTGTGTTGCAAGAGCATTAAATCCAGTTGAAAGAGATCCAGAACGGATCGCAAAAATGTTGAGAAAGCAATCAAAAACTCTCACTTTTACAGGATAGAGTTTCCAATCGGCTTGAACAATATTAACAAATTTGAGAAGTAAAACACAGAGATTGGTGTGAATGTATTTGCGTATGAAAACGAAAGTATTTACTCTTTGAGAATTTCCACGTTGACAGAGAGAACACAAAGTTTACTTTTTGCTTCTCGAGAACAAGCGTTATTTTCTCATAAAAAACATAAGTCGATTATTAAGTTCACAAACGTCAAGTCATCACGGAGAAAAAGAGTTTTGTCTTAGATGCTTGAACCACTTTTCAAAGAAAGGGACGTTGGCAAAGCATCTTGAATATTGTCAAAGTCATGAGACGGTGAAAATCAAAATGCCACAAAGGCACAAAACTCGAGTTTAAGAACCACAAGAATTCAATCAGAGTTCTGATTGCTGTTCATTGCCATTTTGAGTGTTTCACAAAATCGATTCAGACATGTCAAAATGATCCAAACAAAAGCTACACAAAGGCTTTTCAAAAGCATGATCCTAGTGGCTTTTGTTTTTATGTTGTTCGCTGTGGAAAGAAATTTGAAACCGTTTTGAGTACAAAACAATCAGAGGGCGAAAACATTGCACAGATTTTTGTAGACAGATTTGAGAAAGACATTGAGCGAGTTTGTTCGTCTACAGAAGTACAAGCGATGATTATGACAGAGGAAGACAAATTCAAATTTAAACAAGCAACAAAGTGTTGGATCTGCGAAAAAGACTTTTAAGAAGACGATAAAATTGTTCCTGATCATGATCATTTCACTGGAAAATACTGAGGTTCTGCTCACAAACTGTGTCATGCTCAGTTTAGAAAATCCAAGTTTATTGCAGGTATTTTTCATAATTTAGCAATTATGATGCGCATCTTTTCATCAGAAACCTTGGTGGTCATATTGATTGTATTCCAAACAACGAAGAGAAATATATTAGTTTCTCAGAAAGCATTTATGATTGTGACAAAAAACTGAAATACAAAATCCGCCTTATTGAATCTTTTAAATTCATGTCAAGCAGTCTTGATAAACTCGTACGTAACCTTGAAAAGAATCAGTTTAAACACACAAGACTAAAATTTGGTGACAATTAATGTGAACTCTTGTTGAGAAAAGGCTTCTTTAAAATCATGCATTATTTTTAACACAGAGCTGAGAAAAAAGGCTGAAACCGATTTTGACAAATACTTTTTAAAGTTATGCAACAATGCTATTTGTGGCAAAAGTTGTGAAAACATTAGGAAACATGTTGATATTTGTTTGGTTTCAAATGAAAGTCTCTGAAGAAATTGGCAGCCAAACCAAATTTCGAAAACATTACAATATTTAGTTAAAATCTTGTCGCTGTTCACATGAAGAAAACAGAGCTTGTTTACAACAAACCAGTTTATCTCGGGATGTCAATTTTAGATTTATCAAAGAAGTTGATGTGTGACTTTCATTATAACTACATGAAAAACAAATACGGAGAAAATATTGCCAACTTTTGACGACTTAGACTGGTAGTATGATGTGTGATATTACAACAGTAGATTTTTACAGAGATTTTTCAGAAAACGCTGCAGAAAAATTTTATACATCAAACTATGAGAAAAATCACCCCTCTGGAATTCCAACGAGGTTAAAAAAAGCCATTGGAATGTTCAAAGATGAGGCAGGTAGAGGGATAATCTCAGAGGTTTGCGGGTTGAAACCAAATGAGAACCATTAACATAGGTCGTAGCCGCAATCACGTGGTGTTTACCCAAGAAGTACACAAAGTTGCTTTTTCTGCAAATGATGATAAACGGATTGTTTGTAAAGATAAAATACACACGGAGGCGCTCGGGTATTTTGAGCAAAACAATGGTTGACAAAGAAACAATGTTTGAGAGATTTTTGTAACACCTCTGTGCTCAACGACGCTAAAACGCATAGACCCTGAAGTGACTATAAATCAGCCGTGACGTCTACACGGGTCTCAGAACGGCGTCATGGCCACCATGCCTTTCGTCGCTTCGGGCTCAGCCTCCAATCGAACAATTCCTTGAAATGCAACGTCTTTTCTAAGTGAAAACGTCGTTTGTCTTTCACTCTATGACAGTAAACTTGCCTAACTTTTTGTCTTATTTTAGCAAATTCATCAAATCCATTATCTAGATAAGGGTGAGGAACCTGCGGCCAGCGTGATCATTTGATACGGTCCGAATCAGAATTTTCGTTACCTAAGTTAGAGTACAACATCTCTTCAAAACAAAGCTCCATGATAAGCAGGTACTTGAACAGTCAGTCAAGAAAAGTCACTCTTCCTCATAGTTAGAAAAAGGTAGTACAGTATTTTAAAATAAAATGAATTGATTGTGCGGCCCGCAAGCGATGATGCACAATTGATGCGGCCCGTAATAGTAAATAGGTTCCCCACTCCTGATCTAGATTTTTGAAACTTCAGTTGAATATATTTGCTGTGAGATAATTTCTGCAGACGATATTGCGAGTGGTGAAGTTGTCAGATACAAGACACTGGTATGAATGTTAGGATATATTTAATCACTGGTGCTATTGTTTCAATCGTAGATACGAGACTTCGTCTGCCAACTGAAACACTCTTGAAAGGAATGCAGGCAGGAATGCCACTTGAACTTTATTATGCGTAGTTGGGCCAGGCTCGCCACCAGATGTGGTGGGCCTCTCCACTTTTGCCAGAACTACCCAAATAACGCACAATAACTTTGAGGCCCTTGTGAAATTCGAATTTCCTATGCAAGGTTAGAGCTTGGCTGAGAAACCCCATCAACGGTTAAGCACTGAATATAAAATTCTAAAATCCTCAAATAGTAGCTCTACAGAAACCCCAGGCAAACGTAAAGTTAACACAATGTAAACATAGTATGCTGTTTCTGTCACCAGGTATAGTCTACTGGCTGCAAACTTTGCTCCACTGGTGTGATAACAATGCAGTATTTATCGTTGACGTTTCGAGAGTGTATGCCATCTGTCATCCTACAGCGTACACACACACTGCATTCTGAAAATTTTCAGAGTGGTACACGAACAAAAGGATAAACAATGTTTTAGAAATACTAACATGTTAAACTATCTCCGACGTTTTGACAATTCCAGCATATTTGTGGTTAAATATCACTCATTTATGAAGTTTTCGATCAGATGGCCTGACTCACGGTAAATCTTGTGAGGAGATAAACCAGCAAGACAAAGAAAAATTCAAATAGGACTTTTTTAAATTATTAGAATACCAAATTTCATCTTTATTCTTTGAAAGTTTCTGCAAATGTCAAAATTGCTATGCAATGTTTTGAAATTTTTGTTGGGGCAAATGCCACCCCTGGTTGCGCCTGGCTCCAACATACAAACACGGTTTTTCAGTTGATAACAAACATGAAATTAATGGTGAAAGCGACAAAAAATTGATTCAACAAATTTATGGTAAACCAGTTACCGAAATATATAACAGAAAGTTTGCAAACATCACTGTCAAACAAAGTCCAAACAAGTACGGTAAGGTCAAGATGATTTTTAATTTGAAGCCAAAACGTTTTGGTGAACACTTTGACGAGAATTTTTAATCGTTGTTGGAAAAAATATCTGAGAAGAATGTGCCAGAATTTTTAGAGAGGTTTGAAATCTGGAGGCTTTGCGATGAATCACTGGCTATGTGGGAAATCTCCCAGTGACTTGAAGTTACTATGGTAGTAGATGAGGAAGACAGAGTTTTTGACGCAGAATCGATTTGTTGTTTTTGCAATAGCCATATAAACAAATTCCCACCAATTTGCATTGATTTTGGAAAGAATTTGAAATTGGTTTTGTGTCTTTGTCAGATGCAAATGCAAATCAAAGAGTGGTTTGTGTGAACAAAACGAAATCAAGGTGAATTCGGCTCAAAATTGATTTTCTGCTTTTTTGAAAAACTTTGAAATTCGTGGGAATTTGTTTATCCAGATATTTCAAAGATTTGGAAATAGCTTATGCGTCAAAACTGTCTTTTCTCATCTACTTGCAAGAATGACATGGTTATATTTACTTGGTTACAGATTAGGGTAAGCCAGATCAGTTACACTGCAAAGAAATGCACTGATTTAACTATACAGTGTTTCCTGCTTTAGGTTGTAGCAATCGCAATGAGTCATTTTTTGTTTGATTTTGTTAAAACAGGACAAACGTTCAGGGTGGTTTGCTGCGCAGAAAAGCAGAAGAACTTACCAGGTGGTCTGTGAATGTATTTCGTTTCGAAATCGGCGTCCATCCCGTTTTATTTCACGGTTTGTCAAAGATAATTTGACATAAAGTGAATTATGTCGTAACTTGCTGTCATGAGATTAAAGGCGCCGGTGACGAACTTGTGGCCAGGGCCAGCTCGGCGCCAGTGACGTGAATATTTGTTAATTTGATTAAAATCTGACATGCCCAGGCACACCAACACTTGTTGCAGAAAAGTTACAAGTTGAATAAATTCTAAAATGTAAAAATTATTCAAAAACATGTAAAAAATCAAAAACACAAATCAAAAATATGAAAAGATATAAAAATCTTACCATAACGCAAAAATATGATTATTAAAAAAAGATGGGCCGTTGGAAGCTCCATCTACGCTAACCATTGATCCCGCTCACCTCGCTCACCATAAAACGGCTGTCGAAATCGCTTTCTATTGCTACTCAGTCCTTGGTCACGCTCGTGAAGACCGATGCGCGATGGTTTTGTTTAATTCTACGCATTTCCTGTTAGTAGCTGTCTCAGTTGCACCGTTGGACAGACCGGTTGCGCCATTTTTGTAGAACTTTTGCAATATCAGAGAACACCACGGGAAGGCGTTGCTACGGGCATATTTGTGTAGGAGAGGACTTGCATTCAGTGGTGGTCTTAGCAATTTGGGGGCCCCTGTCATGGACCGAGTTTGCTAGTAATTACTATTTTTGTGTTTCGATGACGTCACCATGTTCACTCAATCGTAGTACGACCTTTTTGCAAAATTGGCAAAATAGGAGGCAAATTACGTAACGCTGGGGGAACATCGGAGCATCAGACCGATGCAACGACAATACATCTACCTGTTAACGGAGCGGAAAGATGCCCCAGGAAGGCCAATCCAATTGGAAGTGGACTTTCAGAAAGCAACTCAGGAAGACATGCCATTCTATCATGCGCATAATCAAGTGTACTTGGGCCTGGAAGATCGACACGGACGCATCCCGCTTATCTCCTTAGGGAAAAGGGAGCTAACGACTACCAACGCTGTGTGGGGCGCCAAACTTGCTTCTTGGCCCGGGCGCTATCTAACCTTGTTACGCCCCTGCTTCGGGGTCCATGGCCCAAATGGCACGTGGCTGCGCCCATGGTGATGTACTTAAAGTTCACTGTTTAGAAATCTAACACTTTCCACCATGCAATCTCACGCACTGATGATGAGCCTTGCAATGGTCTGTTTAACGATTCTAAGCTCAAGGATATAAGGTGAAGCAGCATATAGCACCATGGCATATTTACTACCTGCAAGATAAGCATAAATCTAGCATCTGTAGGCCACTTGTTCCAAATCATTGCAGGGAGTATCGTCAAGCATCTAGTGCAGTGTTTCCCAATCTATTTTTGGCTAACGCCCCCTTTTCTGACAAACAAATTTCTATCACCCCCCTACCATCCCTAGCACACATATCAACACAATTTTTTCGCATATTTGGGATGTTTGAAAATGATTAAAACAAGAATGAGCGCAAAGATGCATTTCACGATAAACTTAATTTAGTAAATTAACTCATTTAGCAGTTGGAAACTGTTATTGTTCATGAAGGGCTCGATTTCGTTTGAACAGCATTAAACTTGGACAAGAAGGTGAAGATTGCTGATTTGGCTTTAATGAGGTTAACGCCATTCCCCTGCAATTTCAAATTGACTTCACTGAACTTCGTGAAGATATATCTGTGAACTGTGACAGCCAAGATACTGTATCTATGACACCCTTTGACAGTCACCTTGTGTGCAGCAACAGGCGTACAAACTCTCTTCATCATTACCTGAGTGCATCACATTGCCTAAACTTAGCAGAACACTTCGAAACCCTTTCGTGTCCTTTTAATACTCTGCCACATTTTTAGTAAATTTTTAATTCGGAGCAGTGCAGGATTGATTTTAATCTGCATATTTGAATAGTTTTTAAACTTAGCAGTGACACTTGCAGTCGTCCACTGGCTCTTCCATCTCTCTCTCCCTGGATTTCTTTGGCGCTGCTCAAGCTAAAGTGCGTTCTGAAACACACTTCTATTTTCCCGAATCTTTTCGATTCCCTTTAGGTAACTTATTCTTGTTGGCACCTAACACTATCTGTAAAAAAATATAAATTGCTTTTCTACTTTCGAATTGAACTCGTACAAGGTTAGTATTATATTTGTGATCGTTAACCCACTCCATCCAAAATTAGCTCACGCTTTTGGTTACAGGGTGATTCTAAGTGCAAGCGTGCATTCTCAAACCTGACCGGTGATAGTCACTGTAACGAAACGGGCATTATTGAATAGAAGTGTATACCAGTGCCAAGAAGTGCAGCTGACGAAAATTTCAATCATAATCATTTCATTATAGAGGAGGACAGTTTTACTGTGCAGCTTACCTTTAGCGATGGAAACTGCAGTTCATCAATTTATCTCCTAGCATTTCATCTCTGTTTTGTTTCCAAAACGCTAAGTTTTTGTTTACAAATTACATGCATACATGTTTGTTGATCATACTGTTTTTTATGACATTGGGTCACTCAAAGTTAGTAAGACAACAGAAATGTAATTATTAACTTGGTATCCTATCGCCCCCCAACCGCCCATTTCTGCTTCACCGCCCCCCAATCGCCCATTTCTGCTTCACCGCCCCCGTAGAATTTCTCACCGCCCACTTTGGGAACCACTGATCTTGTGAGACAAATTGTTTGCAGTGAGTCAGGCTTGATGGCTTCTTCACTATGCCCATGTTGCGATGTGTACCTTTTTAAACATGTCAGATTGCGTGTATAGCAGGGGTGCCCGAACTTTTTCCAGGCATGGGTCGCATTTCCTATTCGTAAGTCTTGGCGGGCCGCAGTTAGCAACTTTTGCCCGTAAATTTCGGCTTAGCTTTAATCTTGTATAGTGTAGGTAAACAACCACAAAAATTTATTTGGTTATATCAACACAACGGAACTCTTTGTTCATATGTCTTATATGTGCGGCCCTCATCTTGAATACGCCTTTTTTTACTCATTTGGTTTCCCAAAATGTTTGGAAATATGGAAACTGCAACCTGCATAGCCTGCGTTCCACTAATGTTGATATGACTTTGTTTGATGCAGAAATGTCGTAAAAGCACTACCGGTAAATTTAACAATACAAATGGCGTCGCCTACCAGTCATACCTGTATGTGCAATTCATAATGTCTTAAGAAATAATAAATGATTATTACGCAACAGATTGATTACAAAGTACAAGCCAAACGCGTAGACTTGCATCTTGTTTGCGTTATTCACGCCTTATAAAAATCGACTATAGGCTACATTTTTCGACGTTTGCGCGAAAGTATATTTGAAGGGGCACATTTTGACTTGTTGGTCTTGTAGGCAAAAAAGAGGCCTGTATATAGGTCTACGAGGTATGGAAGCCCGCTACCTTTGGGTTAGTAACACTACAAAAATTGAAAAAATCTGGGAAATATCTGTTAAGTTTTTTCATAATAAGCAATGTAACTTAAAGTAAGTAGGTTATGAGCCCAGACGGGGGCAGCAGAAATTCTTCCCAGGGGCCGCACTAAGGGCACCCTTGGTGTGCAGTCTACCAAATTCATGTGTGTGTTTTGTACTTCCCATACATGCACCACAGTCCACTACACAAACAGCACAATGGCATAAACATACAGCAAAATATAACACTCCACTGCATCATAACTTAAATAGGTCCAAATGGAGTCCGAAAAATTAAAAAATGAAGCTTTTTCATGACAAAAATTACGCAATTCTTTTCCATTAAATCAGTCCAAATCCGGTCCTGATCCTAAATTTTTGAAGCATTTTACAGTCCGGATCCAATCCAAAATCAACTGAATTCGTAATAGTCCGGATACAGTCCAATCCAAGTCCAGTCCAATGCTCATCTCTGGTATGAAGGCAAGTGCAAAGTCTGTTGGAAACGTTGAAGACGAGGTTCGTGAATGAATTGGTGATCCGGATTTTGGTCTGTAGTTTCATCAGATTTCCTCCAACTTACGTTCAATGATCACGTGGCATCATTTGGAAGCACCTGGAATAGACTTCCAGAAACGTTAAAAAGGGAAATGTGCCGGTAGTTTCAACAGACTTTAGTGAATTTGCTACGCTAGCTTCCATAATCAAATCAGAGATGTTGCACTATCTTCTTGGTGTGCGAACCTTTACACACGTGTACATGCAAAGGTGGACTTTCGCAGAAGAGGAAGTAAATGTTCTAGAGAGATAAACTTGTTGTCTAATCTGTTTCAATTCTTGATATAGATTCAACTCACGTCGCAAGGCATGAGTCGTGACAGTTCTATACACTGCATGTAATAACAGCTTAGGAAACGACATATTACTCATGCCTGCCTTCTTATTGAATGCAAATGTGGTTCTGACCAATCCTCCAGTCCATTTCGTTGTAGCCAACACTTGTTTAGATGATCTCACAGCAATTCATCACTTTAAAAAATTTTCGCGAATGCTGCCAATTGGTTTGAACCTAGAACCGTTATCTGTGAAAAGTTCATTGTTTCCCCCCCACAGGAATTTATTCACATCTTTAGAAAACTATTGACAAAAATAATTGGCTAAAGCAAAAACCACAGACAGCTAAAACTGTCAAACAAATAGAATAGGCTTTCTAAACTGAGGGTCTACGTAATCAGACAGTAAAAGATCATGAAACATTTTTTGACGTACGTTTCTAAGTACATGAACACTAAGTTGCTGTGGAAAATATTTAGAATGGTCTTGACGACATCTTAAAAAGGTCACATGAGTGTTTTGAACAGCACATTAAAAAAGTTGGCTGCAACTACGTGAAATCTACACTTGCAAAAGTGGATATTATATTTATCTATTTTTGTTAATGTGCAAGGAATAACACGGGTAACAGTGTCAAGTGGGTGAATAGTTTGGTTGCTTAAAAAACGACGAAAATTTACTCGTTCCTCATGAAAATGATTGAAACTTATGTTGAGAGTTCTTGCACAGTTGAGCGCTTTGACAAAGCTACACGGCAATAAGCGTTCTTGAAAACATTTGAATGTTTAGATCAGGGGTCGGCAACGTACGGCCCGCGGGCCGGATCCTGTCTGCCAAGCAAACTCATCCGGCCCGCATCCCCTCTACAAATTGTAGGAACTGTATGACCCGCCTAGTGGTATTATATTCTATGTATCTGCCCTCCTTGAAACTTCTTGTATTGCATACTTATGAGGAATTGCTTATGAGAAAATGCACTGTGTTAAAAATGCACTGTATGTCATATTTTGGGCTTTCGTTATGAACTGTGAAAATCAGGAGTTACTCTGATGAAAACTTCCATAAATTCCCAAGTTTTATCAACATCATAAACAGCAAATTGAACGGGATTGTTGGTGGAATCTTAGTACGGCCCGCCTTACCTTGCAGAGTTCGTTTTCGGCCCGCGACGAGGCAAAGGTTGCCGACCGCTGGTTTAGATTTTCATGCAAACGGAGATAGATCAATTAGACGTTGAAAGTAAGCGGGCACATCTCGAACGCATTTTAAGTTTTGAGGATCCTTTCCGAATGCAGAGATTGAATAACTGCACCAAGAAGTGTGATGAGGAATTCTTGTACAATTAAAGGATGTGAGTGGGAATATCATATGGAGTTTTGCCTTTGGATACTAGTGAGTTTTTATTGCTGTATTCACCTCCCAACAAAACTGTCATATAACACAAATGAGTTTTCAGTTCGATTAATATTTTTGGGTTAAGTGTGGTGAATTGGAAGAGGAATTTTGCTTTCCTAGCTGTTATCCAATCGAGACAAAGTAAATGTTGAACATATTGTACATGACGTCTGGAAGACTGGTGTGGTTTAAGACAGGGGCGCAACCAGGATTTTTCTAGGGGGGGGCTGAAATTATGGAAGCAAAAGCTATGAAAAGGAAAAATTGCTTGTGATAAGAATAGCCAGGAAAGCACATATATTGTGGATAAACAGTTGACTGTACTCACCACGAAACCTGTGGTCCTTCCAACTAAACTGCCATCTTGTTTCTCTGATATTCTTTCATGACGACCGTAAAACTCAACCACCTTGATTACATGTCTCAGCCGAGTTTTGCTTTGATCTATGATTTTTTTCTACTGTCGGAAAGCATATTTCTCACGTCCACGTTTTCTTCATTTTTGCAAAGTTTAAGAAACGCATCAAACTTCTCTGCGCAAAACTG
>Ga0210059_1012871_pt1 | contig 12578 bp, 4 predicted proteins | sample Ectturendosymbi2_FD_188042 | JGI IMG/M metagenome (GOLD analysis project Ga0210059, IMG submission 188042) | Ecteinascidia turbinata endosymbiont from Florida, USA - Sample 2 (SPAdes) (version 2) | ecosystem: Host-associated > Tunicates > Ascidians > Unclassified | place: Key West, Florida...
TTGCATGTCACACATTTCACATCATGTCCTGTAGAATATGGACTTTCACTGTCTTTGGAATGTACAAGATGAATTGATCCCATATACTGCACTTATACTACAGCATGAGCATGTTGTTTACTTTTTTTTAAATAACTTTCTTTGTCACTTTAATTTAAATTTTAACAAGTGCTTGTATCATTGAAGAATCCATTACACTAATTAGTGTTGGCTAACCCAATCTCAACCAGCGACTGACTGAATACACATAGACACATTAGACAGCTTTTGGAATGTTGGTTTCTTGCTTGGCGCGAAGAGTACACCAACTTTACTTACATGCCTGACAATGTAAGCAATAGCCATAGCTAACGGCGACTGAAGTACATTAGACTCACGTCACCTCACGTCTGCCGTGTGAAAGTCTACCATGCGTGATAAATTAAAGAACAATATAAACCACATCATCCAGCATCAGAACTCTCAAGTTATCAATAAAATTTTCGCAGAAAAAAAAACAAAACACAAAAAAATTAAAAAGTGTTCAAACCGTTTTGGATAATCCGGATCCGGATCCGGCATGAGCAAAAATGATATCCAATCCGGCTCCGGATCCAAAAAAATCTCATAAATTTTCCGGATCAGAATCCAAAAATCCGGATCCGGAACAACACTGGTTCATACTACGGACTTCGTGTCTGGTCATAAACAAAGAAATTAATAGAGTCTACTAAGAATGCTAGTTACCTCATCTGCAAATAATACCCCAACATTAACATTAGGTGAAACCCATTTCTTAGCTAAGAAATAACAACACAAATTGTTTGGTTCAGTGCTGGTCAAGCTTCTTGTGTTCGCGGGCTGCTTATGGTCTGTGGATATTTGAGCGGGCCAAAAGCACTCTTTCAGACCAGGGAGAAAGAACAGCGCTCATACAACGACTTGGCTCTACTTCGTTGTTCGTAGCGTTTGGGGGTTCCAACAATCCTGTATCCACCTGACATCGCAATATTCTGCATTCTGCAACGACCTTCCTCACGCAACGCTATATTTGGTCCCAGATTTACTTTTTACTACACGACTCTTTGCGATAGAACAAATTTACACGTTATTCTGTTCAAATACATTGTTTAATTTTGATTCTTGAATTTTCGATGTAATCAATAGTTCAATAATAAAGGCTTTCAAAACTTTTCAATAACTTTCAAGGACGCCAAAAATTACTCAAAGACAACAAAATGCTTTAAGGGTCAAGGACACAACCAGTTTTGATAGCAAATTTAAGGAAAGTCCTTGGCGCTCAGAGACGTCTGGCAACCTTAGTTTGATTTAGAATAATAAATCAAAAAGTTGCTACGGCAGCGTTGCTACGAAGTGCAGAGTCAGTAAGTAGGCTAAAACAGCACCACAAACCAACTTTCCTGTTCCATTTCTTTCTCGTGCAAGCCTCTTATGTGTTGTGCAGACCAACAGCACAGCGATTAATTGCTTGCTTTGCGTTCCCCACGTCACACTTAGGCGCAATGGAAATGAAAGGATGTTTGACCAAATATTTCAATATTTTCCGCAAAACTCACAGCATTGATTTTGGTATCTACGTGTTTGTATGAAGTGATGCAAAAAATCGCTCAGACGTGTTAAGTTCAAGATCTGTGGAAGGTGTGGCGAGATAAAATATAACAAAAGGTATTGAGAGTAAATTGCCACGTGGCGTGCATTTGGAAAAAATAGGTGCTTTTTCACCTGAAAAAATTGCGAGTGGATTTTGCGATGCATGCCTCACAAATATGTCTTTTTTAAGCAAACTCCCATGAAGCACGAGGAGTTGCGACGCCATCTACAGATGAATGGGTGCAGCTTTTAACAATGCAGAAACAGCAACAAGATGCCTGCGGGAGCACTATTATAGGAGTTCTTCAATTCATCAACGCGCATCCAAGACGAATAATTTCAGACAGCGAAAGTTTTGTGCGGCTATATCATCGAGTGGCCAAAAAGACATGGTCTACAATACATTATGGGCGTCCGCATGGGGGGAAAGCGGTTGTTTGCCCCCCTGGAAGTCATGCCCAAGAACCAAAAATTTCTACAAAACCAAAAGTCAGCAACTTAATTCCGGGTAATTGTTGTAATTCTTGCAATGACAAGTTTATTTGCCGGTATCACGCTCACACTGCGCAAGAGCCGAGTTCCCTGTTCTGGCGTCACGCAGTGATGAGCTTGTAGTTCACTCATGACATGAGTCTCATGTCTGCTCCTTTGCTTGCAGAGGCAGGTTGCGAAATTAGCCAGCAGATTGTTGCACATTTGGTGTTTATTGCGAAACAAAACGCAGCAAAAATGGGTTAAAAGGTTCACTTCAAGTTACGATAGCAGGCGTTTTGCAGCATATGACTGTTGAACGCAGACATCTTGGCGCATTGTCAGGTAATGCAGTGATAGAGTGACTGCCGATAGCTGCAAGCAGGCATGTAACCAGCTTGGGACACCAGGGGAAGCGAATCGTTTTCTGTGGTGGGCCCAAATTTTTTAAAATTTGTGCAGTGGTTTCAATCTATGTCCAACACGTTTTCCAAGCGGGTCGCAAAAATTTCCAGGAATTTTGTCCCCCTGTGCTCCCTCGTAGTTACGGGCCTGGCGGTAAGCCACGCAGCTTCGAGCTTTATACTTTGTGAAAGGAAGTACGAGTGAATCTGCAGCAAGGCTTCCACAATTTGAAAAATCGATGTGGGTATGGGACTGAACCTTCGTCCAGGTTACGTCGGCTATGATGAGCGTACATCGTAAAATAATCAGAAATGACAAACAGTAATGTGTTTAAGTCTTCTTGGTTGTTGTTGGTGGTTTTATGTATTCCCATAAAGATATGAATGTGAACAAATTCAGTTTACCAACTAGCATACCAAGCATTTTATCAATGGGGAAAGTGTGAAACTTCCAAAGGGCTAAACGTTGTAGTTTATTGATGGTGAATGCAGAGAAATGGGGCGTGAAAATGAAAAGTGAAGGCGATGCCAACTTGGCTATTGCCCAACTTTTGTGTGTTGCCAGCCTTGTCTTCCCACCTTTCAGTATTTTCAAAGTTGTGTATCATGAACACCCCTTTGCATTTTCTCCTTCTGCTATGTCAGTCATGCCCTAGTCCCAGGAACGTACCCTTCCGTGGCCATATCTCAGGCTTGATCAAAAGTGCTTATCACGGTTGGCGGAGTATGATGACGTCATCAGAAGGCCCCTTTTTAGTCTTGCCTCGACCTCCCCCCAACCTTAAACCCACCACTGGTGACAAGCATATAAAACGAAAATCAACAGGAAGTCTGGCAAGATAGCAGGACATTTATATATTTTTTGCCAAATAAATAAGGCGAAGATGATTTCAAATTTTCCAGAATGTTAGACCAAATTTTCGGACCAATCTACTTTAAAGAATGCTAACCCAGAGATGTTTTCATTCTGGGTAAATAATATTTTTGGAGAGAAGCAAGTCTTGTTTGATATTTGTGGACTGATGCAATCTCAGCAAAGTAGTTATCAAAGTGATCAAGTAATCCACCATTAACTGTTTGACGCCGGAGGAGCAAATAGGTAGGTTCAGTGTTTGGTCTCAGTCTCCCTTCTGTTGAAAGTTTATCCCGCGATCTTTGTGTACTGTGTAGCATGAATCTCCTACAGTGTACAAACACGTTGATACGAAGATCAGTGTAGTGTCGGTTGCGCAAAGCCGTTTTTTTATGAGTATGAAATGTCCGAAATTTCGCATATGGTCATTTGAGTACACAATTTTGAACGGAATTTACGTGACTTCAACTTGCGATTCCTGAAAATTTTTGAGCGTGATAGTGATGTTGAAGGTGTCTTCAAGCGCATCAACTATCAATGTCATAAATCTCACGAAATCTGCTTTTATTTAGCACTTCTGCCAATCCGCCGTTAAACTTTATGTTACAAACCTCGCATCTACTGAAAATGGCGGCCTGGAAAAAGTCTGGCGAATTTTACCATTGTAAATAATTTGGGTGGCACTGGAAATAAAACTGTCACAATGATGTGGGTATACACTTTGAACTTTATTGAGTCGGTCAAAAAACTGGAATAATGGCAGAATTGTGAACCAAAATCCAAACAACCATGAAAATTTCAAAGATAGTAAGCATGATATGGGCAACAATTTTATCAGCTTGAATACCACTAGTGAAAAAAAACTTATTTCACAAATTCCCCATTTAAGTCCCGCGTGCTGCTGGTGAAGATAAATGTTTTGTTCAGGACATTACCTATACTGATACCTGTGTGTGTTTTTATGTTATATTGGTAAATGCATGGCAAATACAACAGTGCATGAAAACTACTGTTGAAATGCTTAGCTCAGCTCTAGCTGCACAAATTAAATAATAATGGTGGAGTAGCCTAAGTGATGCTAGCAACTGCAGACCTATTTCAATCATTCAGCTTCAAATATTCAAACATTACATTTTATCCAAAATTTTATTAATTTACACCACTACGGACAACCAGTTTCTTTGGCTGCAAGGCATAACAACATCAGAACATGGGTGAACATGTGTATTTTTAGTTAATAGATCATATCATTCACAATATGTAAACTTCACTGGTGCTTACAAGTGCTTGGAGTGCCCGAAAAAAGTAAATTTCTTAGGAACCTAATTTCGATTTTTCGTAAGCCATTGTGGACTTTTTCCCCCACTATTGTATGTTTTAAAAGTTTTGCATATAAGCTGCACCTTTAAAGTTTCTGTCTTTCTAAAGAAAAATTTTTAACATTTTAGACTTGATATATGAGCTGTCATAAAGCTCTTATTTATTCACCTCCCTTGTTTTTTCATTTCAAGCTGTTTTTTTCACCAGCACAAATGTCTCAAACACCCTGCAATCTATTGCAATTAAACACAAACAAAGGGCAAGGAGTGATCAAGACAACTGATTTCTTTGCCACACAAAACACTATAGCAGGCAACAATAATATAATGAAATGCAGTACTATGTCATGGTAGCATAACGAGTAAAGTTAGATGTCACTTAATAATGATTTCATGACATATGTGGCGTGGATGGTGCCACAATCTTTGCAAAAAGAAGAGCTAGTTTATTGACACAATACTGAATGTTCCTTTGATGTCAAAACACTAGCATTGCATTTTAAAGGACAACAAATGTATCTGTCAACTAGTTTTGTAATCACATGTAAGCAATCATTTGTCACTACACTGCTTTACTATTAACTGAGCTTATCCTATCTGCACAAAGTCAACTTTGTGTTAGTGACATGACAGGTTGTTGATGAACATAAAAAACTGTTCTAAAACATTCAGTTCATGAACTTCATGAGTTTTTTCCAGAAAACTACCCATGATACTCTCAACAACAGACTCCGGTGGGTAACTGCAAAGTATGTGGTCAATATGTTCCAGAACATGCGCTGCTCCCAATCAGATCTCGTGAACACGTGATACATGTCTTTGTCAGGTTTACAATCACTAAGAGAATCGCGGCATCTATAGACATTGACACACAAATTTCTGACCACTTCGCTATGGTCTAGCACTTGACATAATAGTGCAGTGCTAATGAATTCATTCATGTAGTAATGGCTGTCAGTTCACACCAGGAATAATGTCAGTGCTCTTGTGATGGGGTTCATAATACCCAACAGTCAAGACATTACTTTTGATTGGTGTGGCATTGGCACAAAGTTGAACGTCAGTCAAATAATAAATGCTGGAACAAACTATACAAACAGGCTAGCACCGAACTAATGGGGTCGTCCATAAATGACGTCACACTATTTTGTGCAAAAATCTACCCCCTCTCCCCTTGTCACATTTCGTCACAAGTACTTAACCTCCCATTTAAATATAACGTCACAATTTGCAACCCCCCTACCTTACAGTTGCAATTACAAATTTCCATCTATTTTGTGTCTGCTTAGACAATTATTTCATTTGTTTTGTAGATTTGACTTGTGCACATTGTGACAAGACCAACATTCTATTCATAAAACGTCAAAAATACTACACACATTGCTAAGCAAAAATTAAGCATCAAAGTTTTTTCTACTTTGTTAAAGAACGAAACTAATGAACTACGTTGTGCGAATGCTGGCAATGACTGATTGCGGTTATGGTCCTGTGCATGGATTTACCGTAGTGGTCGCTTTGCAATATTGAAGCAAAAACAAAACATAGAACTTTTTGCAGTATAGTCTATCTGCAAGAACGATTTCACAATACCGCACAGAAAACAAGTATGGCATGCAAATGCAACACAGGAGGTAAATATCTCCTTTTGAGAAATGTTTACTGATGGTTTCTGCATGAGCTAAGATAGAAGGAATTTTTCTAAAAACTGTTTCCTTCGAGATCGGCGCGTGATTTACGGGAGGCTTCACTTTTTTGTTGTGATCTGTGCATAGTAAACCCCGAACCGTAGACCACAAAAATGAAACAATCACAGTGGACTTTTGAGGTCCACAACTGCTTATGTTTTTCACAGAGGTTACTGCGTTTGAACAAACTGTTGCAACTACCGAATGGTTATAAGTCAGCAACACGCAATGAAAACACTCACTGGTCTGCAAAATAAAACAAATCATCCTACTATAGAAAACAAACGAATCGCTGAAATTGTTGGGTCATACGAAATAATTTTGTTATGTTCTGTTATGAACACATTGGGCTGTTATGAAAGTGGTCTGTTTTGAATGGTCTGTTGTGAGTGGTCTGTAAGAAACGGGTCTGTTTAGAATGGGAACCATTTAGCATTGTTATGTTTTTGAGTTACGACTTTCAAACTGTTTAGACTGTAATTGGGTTCAGCGCACAAGCCCCCTCATACTAAAGGTGGTGGTGGCAATTGCATTGTTGCAGCAATTTTGACCTTAAATATAAAAATGTAAATTATAGGAAATGATTCTGAAGTTTTCAGGATGAGTGGAAAGCTTAATTAATAATGCACCTCTGGATAGAGATGGAAGGAAAGATGAAGCCCGCTTTTAACTTCAGGTATTCCAGAGCTAGCCTATATTGATTTGCCAGAAATTGAGAATAAAACTGTGGAATGCTTGCCAAATGACTAAAAAATCCAGCACAGAATCGGGTGTCGAAATCAAAAACTTTTTGGTGCAATAGATGGAGTTGGGAGTCAATAAATTTTATCGAATGAGCTTTGGTTACATTGACAGTACAACAGTATAGTTAGCCATTAGCTGTAAACCCAACAAAGATTGACTGACTATCGGAAATATACTACAAAAACAATTATTCCATTTGCAGTATCGACAAAAATTTTCTCATTGGTTGCAACAGAAAACTATTGTAAATGGAATAGAAACATTTTGGCCTCCACACCTTTCTTTTCTGGTATGACTGCGTGTAGCATGCATATCAAAGTGACTCGTGTGACATCACAAAACTACTCATTCGCACTTGTCACAAATCTGGTCATCCTCTCCTCCCCATTAGGGTGTGATGTCATTTATGGATGACCCGAATGAACTTGAGCTTGCATAGCCTCTTCCAATCACACTGCAACTAAATAGTCATTTAATTTTAATTTCATCAAAACCAGCATGTCTTCCACCCAACAGACAAACAGGCTACTTGGCATGACCACATTTGATTGCAACAACTAGGCAATAGTGCTTGCCTCTGTTGTGATTTGTGGAGGGAGTACAGTTTGAATAGAATATCTCGACCTTCGGTAACCTATCATGATAGAGGGAGTGCACTGTGAATGAAACGGCTCAACTTCCGAATTTCCCACAATCATGTCAGATTTTGTGGTCCGAATGCTATCCTCATGTGCTCCACTTTTTCTTGGCTTGAGTGCTCAGCTAGCGAGCGAACAAGTTCCTAAAGCTTATGACACCTTTCGCAGGAAATAAGATACAAAAGGTGCTTCTAGTGAGGTTCAGGTACTGCCATTGTCGCACCAGCATTGTAATGCAGCCATCGGGTAGTCATAATGTGACCCTCAGGTTGGTTTATAAGTCCTCATTTGGCCCTTGGAGCAATTTGAGTTTGAGACCTCTGATCTAAGGCATTTGATAGAACTATCCACAACCAGTTGTTTACAAAACTAATTGAGCGCAATGTACATATCATATGTGCATATAAAAATCAGTTTTTTTCCCTAAATGGCATAAGTGTTACGTTTGCTGACCAAGTCAAATATCTCAGTGTATTACTTTACACCTTACTGATAAATGAAAATGACATGCAGAGGCAAGTTAAATCACTTTATTGTGCAGCAGACAAGCTCGGAGGTACCTTCGCTCAGTGCTCCAATGCAGTGAGAAACATTATGTTTTGTGCCAATGCATGCCTGCCAATTGTGGAGCATGTAAACCCAATCTAGAATTAAGCAACAGTTTGGTTTTACCGACAACAATGCCTTTGAAATTTGCTCTCATACATCCCCAGCAATGCATGTGTTTGCACACATCTAGTTTCCTATTTTGTCAGGACATCTTATGTCTTGATTAGAAACAATTTGTATGCCTTTGTTAAACTATGCACATCTTCATACAACTCTTTCTCTGATCACTTGAATTGTCTGAATGCTTTTACAAATCTCCATTTTTCTTGCATTATCTAAGACAATGACCGAATGTAGTAGTTACTGGTGCCTTGTTTCAGAGTTCCTTCCTCTTCAGTCTTGGCTACACATGCTAGTGAACTCACTCTGTGTAGCGGTGTGTATATACAAGCATGTCTGTGTTCTTTCAATTATGTGATATGGACCTTGTGTCTGAGACAAACAGGCAAATAAAAAAAATATATAGTAATTTTCATGCTCATTTGATGTTGTTTCAAATGAATTTTTGACACTGCTGCCTATTCCAAAATTTTGAAGTACCGGTAATTATATTTCATCATTAAAATCTTAGTAATTCAAACACTGAATGCCCAAAACTTTTGAACCTGGAAGTGGTGTGTCACAATTTGATAATGCATTTAAGCGTGTGGCAGGATGTTCTTAAATTAACACCTTTAAGTTAAAGTAGGCATGGCTGATGTGCTCATTGAAACTGGTTGACACATCACTTTGATTAAAGTTTTCATTAACGTCAGGTTGTCACTTGCCTTTACCTCAAATTGGTCTTACTGACTTCTTACCATAAGAAATTAAAATACATGTTTTGCAATGACTTACCACAGTTGTTCTCATGGCTCACTTGCGTTTTTGACTAGATTCAACTTATTAACAGTTGGATTTTTCATGATTTTAGCTTTGCAAGTATAAGTACATATTTTGTGTTTATCTTTGGTTATTACATTTGCAGGTATCACAAGTTCATTAGGCAACAGTGCATCTTTAGCGGATTGCATGATACAACCTCTTCTTGGTGTCAATTTTTGTCACAGACTCAGGGATGTAACCAGTAATTAGAAACATGAATGCTTTTACCCCTGCCTGTTATGATGTGCACTGCTCTGGGTTTGCCACTGATAACACATATCATTGCAGTCTTTTTAAGATAAAGTCAGACATGTTTAGCAATAAGGGTAAGCTCTGCCAAATTTATTAAAACCTGTTTGTGAAACGTTTTAACAATAAGTTTCTTTTGATGTGCTGTGTACTTAGATTTGTTTTTTATTGCTATAAAGTACATTGTAACAAATATAGCTGTCTGACTTTTTCTGTGTAATCAATATCTTTATTTTATTGAAATCCTTCAGTTATATATGAATTAAGTTTTCTAAATCCCGCAAATGGGATATGTTTGCTGAAATTTTTGTTTATTGGTCTTTGACCCCCAAAACTTAAAAATCTAAGTGGTATAGTTCATTTTAATATATTAGTTTAAGTATTGTGATTACAGTTACTGTTGATATTTCATGATAGTTTCATTCATCAATACACAATCTTAAACTAAGACATTTTGGGTTTGACTGCAATCCTTAAACAGTGCTTGGCCCATATGCAATGTTAGCTATTTATTCATTCGAACATACCAGTTTTATTTTCTGTATATCATGACCTTGTTCTGATTGGTTTCTTCCAGAGTCATACGTCATATAAGCGACTTTTTCAATATGGCTGGTTTTAATGAAATTGTAGTTACTGAAGTTACCAAGGAAAATTTTGAGGAACTGTGGCCATGCATGGTGAAAGATATAAAAGCAGCATCATTCATTGCAGTGGATGCTGAAATGAGTGGCCTTGGAAGCAAAACCATGAATCCTAATATTGATGAAAGATATGCTGAACTATGTGCAGCTGCTGCCACTCGCTCAATTATTTCTTTAGGCCTTTCATGTTTTAGAACTGACTCAGTTGAAATTTCTGACAAACTTGAGTATTCTGTAGCTGTTTATAACATCGTACTTTTATGTTCTGAAGCTTATACAATAGACCCAAATGCAGTTAAATTTTTGACTCAACATGGTTTTGATTTTAACAGGCAGTTTTCTGTTGGTCTTCCGTACTATAAAGGGAATGACAAACCTAATACAGATTGCAAAAATCATACTATCAGAAACTTGTTTGCTGAACTGCTACGCCAAAGAAAGCCCCTTGTTCTTCATAATGGCTTGGCAGATTTGATTTTCATGTATCAGTCTTTCTACGCGCATTGTCCATTAAAATTGGCTGCTTTCATGGCGGACTTGAGTGAGATGTTTCCTGGTGGAATATGTGACACAAAGTATATAGCTGAGTTTTCTGAGCATGCTTCTGCTTCGTTTTTACTGTTTGTCTTCAAAATGGCTTGTTTAAGAAATGCCACGTTGCTTGAATCCGAAGAGGTATCGGTGAACATTAAATTCAATTCGAAGAATAAGTGGAGTGTAGCGATTCCCGCGGCCACTCCCACCACAAAAGTGTATTCTATTGCTGCTGCCACAAAACCCGTTAAGATCTGCGAAAAATACTCGGCTTATGGTTGGTGCATAAAAGGAGACTCTTGTCCTAGAAGTCACGACATTGATTCCATCGTTCTTTTCCACTTGCAACGCAAACCTCGTGGAAGGAAACGAAAGAAACCGAAGTGTGATGACCTTAAAGTGGACCACGCTGAAGAAGATAATAAAAGCGATCTTGTTCCCTCTTTTCAAACAAATGACGTTTCCTGTGAAAGCAACGAAGCAAAGACATTTAAAGAAACGCTGCCGTCCCAACACCGAAGTATCCGCAAAGGTCACCGTTCAGGGTTGGATGCGTTCATGACCGGTTATGCGTTTGCTCTTTTTGTTGTTCGACACAGTAAGATCGGTGATATTTTTTCAATTCCACAAGGAGATGAGGCAAATGAAAAAGAGTTCACACAAGTCATTCCATTTTTAAAGTCAGATCTTCGAATATCTGTAATCAACAAACTTTATCTGAGTGGAAAGAGCATTCCATTGCAAGTATGTAAAAGCCGGTTTACAAAATCGTCAAAAAATCACACAGAAAAGCTGATCAGGGTCTATCTTGGCTCGTAAGTTTGCCTATATCAGCGTTTTGACCAGGGCTGTAGAGCCGGAACTCAAATTTCAGGCTATGCCTCCAACTCCAGCTCCAACATCTAAAATTTTTGGGCTCAGGCTCCAGAATGATTTGGTCCATTGAAATCTGAAAACTGTCGAATTAATTGTAAAACTCGCTTGCCTCACAAAATAAGGGTTTGGAATCGGAACCAAAATTTCCGGCTTTCGGCTCCATCTAAAAGTTCTTGGCTCCGGTTCCAACCAAAATTGCTCGGATCCGCCTCCACAGCCCTGGTTTTGACGCGCGACAGTTGTGAGCTTGCAGACGATTGGGACCGTCTTCAATATCATACTGCAAGACCTGCCTGCTGAGAGCTTTTAGTCCTGCACTGCCGAAAACATTGAATCGCAGTCAGTTTCTGCACTGTGCTTTTCACTTTTCTTTATCTACAAGGCATGGCGAGATATTTTGGAAAAATATAATCTGAACTGTTCGCAATGCGATATTCTCGATATGTATTGGTGAAAACGTTTGATTGTGAGTTCTGCTTATTTACGTAATGGCATTTATGAAACAATGTAAAAAAATAAAGGTTCCTAATTTTTGGAAAGAAACAATTATGCATAAGTTAAAAATTTGCGCACAAAAGTGTTTGCCGTTCCCAAAGTTTAGGCTACGTTTGTCCTGAAACATGTTCGCTGCCTTCGACAAAAAATGGTTTGGAGAGAATCCTGAATGTATAATCAGCATCTCAGTGTGTTCATTTGCTGGGGCTATAGCTTCGACATAGCCGTGCACTGCAGTCGAACGGCTTGCTTCTTTAAATGCGGTTGATTGTTGTCGAATTGTCATCATTTTCGTGCATACCTGCTATTTGCCGTTGATTTTGAGCCAAATAAATCATAAAAATGCAAAGAGACATCTTGACAAATCTCACCACTTTGTCAACAATCCTAGTTTTTTGGTTAATATCTTTTTGAAATGTAGAATTTATTATGGCGCAGAACCACAGAAAAGTAGAACTAATCAAAAGTGAAACTCTTTAGCTGAGTTTGACTCCCCTCTGATGGTGACAGGCGACCGAATCCAGGCAGAGTGATGTACGTGTGCCGTGGTAGGCTTTTCACCTGCTTTATCTTGAAGCCTGAAGTGCCCTTGCTGATTTTCAG
>Ga0210059_1012872_pt1 | contig 12578 bp, 6 predicted proteins | sample Ectturendosymbi2_FD_188042 | JGI IMG/M metagenome (GOLD analysis project Ga0210059, IMG submission 188042) | Ecteinascidia turbinata endosymbiont from Florida, USA - Sample 2 (SPAdes) (version 2) | ecosystem: Host-associated > Tunicates > Ascidians > Unclassified | place: Key West, Florida...
ATGAACCGAGTATGCCACGAAGCTTATATGAACCGAGTATGCCACGAAGCTTATATGAACCGAGTATGCCACGAAGCTTATATGAACCGAGTATGCCACAAAGCTTATATGAACCGAGTATGCCACGAAGCTTATATGAACCGAGTATGCCACGTGCTTGTCACTTCGTAAACTCACCACTGTTCGTTTCTACCTGGAGCAGCGGCTCCCAAACTTTTTGTTATCGGTACCTTTTGACCCTTCTCGTAGCTTTACGTTTACCCCTTACATTTTGTCACGTTTTAGCTGCTACGCTGAACTTGCTCTTTTGCACAACGTTCACTTATCCCATGTATAGCTTAACCACCCAATACAAACCCTCTGAAACCCCACTTTAAAGTTGATAATTCCATTTCAATATGAAATCTGCATGTGAATATTACTAAATAGAAGCACACAAATCATTCAAACAAATTTAATCCATGCTCAAGAAGCAGTGATACAATCAAGCCAACAATGTACTGTAATAAGCCCAGCAATCCACACTAATCAGATGGAGGAGCCTCTTTTCGGTAACAAGCTGTTGACACAAGAAACTTAGCAAGAGCACAAAATCGTTCCAAAATTTAAAAAAAACGCAAACGACGGAAGACGTTATTATCGGTGAAAGTGACTGCTGCTGCAACGAACGTTAAGTAATCGATGTTTGATAGAAATTTGCGTCAGCGACAAGAGGCGCAACGACGGCCCGCGAAAAAACAATTAAAATGGAGGGTTCTTGGTTTGTCGCTGTCGTGTACACAAGAAACTTGTACAAATCAAAACAGCACATACAATATCAAAACTTCTGAACAGAAAAAAGTTTGAAGTACGTCGTGTGACTGTTAGCAAACTCGTGTGGCAACTGGCAACTTGACTTTTACGAGCCTTGGTTCGAAACCTCACAAATGCGCATCGGAGTTGCTTGAGCTGCAGATAATGGCAGTTGCACAAAAATTACGAGTTATTTAAAGCTGATAAGAAAAACCACACTTATCAAGATCTTTCACCTGATCCGCAAAACACATAGCACGGATTGATGCATCCGGATCGCTCGGAATGTGGCAGTGTTCCAAGAGGAAAACCGCTGCTATGCAAGTAAGTCGATATTCTGCTTGCCTGTACAGCCACCAAGTTTCCTCCAACACCATTGATGACAGGCGCAAACACCGCTATGCCCTTGTTTTGCGAAACGGCAAAGTCCAAAATAAAGCCTCCCGTGCTGCAAGTTAAAAAGCAATTGAGGCTACACGGATAGGACTGTGTCAGACACCATTAGGAAACGCAATTTCTACCATTTCTACCGTCTGAAAAGAAATAATATTTTACTTAGTTTGCCTTAGTTTTGGCTGCCGCTGATCCTTACGTAACAGAAGCCACATATTTGCGGGTCGTAAAGTCATTCCTCGTCATGGTTTGCAGCGCTTTATTTTTATTGAAAGAACACAGTATTTCAACACGACATAGTAGTGCAGAGCAATGAGGAATTTGCCCGACTAATGAGGAGTTTCCAAGGCTTCGGGTTCCACTGGAAAACTGAAACTCAAAGCTGAATTTTCCAGTACTAAGTTTACATACGTCACATCAAAGCTGTTTTGCTCAACTGCCCCAGGCGAATATTTACATCACAGAAACAACACTGCATCACCGTTCGTTCCTCGTTTGCCACCAGAGTGGAAAACACTGCCATAGTAAAATTACTTCACGACCATGAGGTAGATTGTTTGACTAAAAACTCGTGGTTCGTCATAGATAATATGCAGTCTTTGCTAAGTCAGTAACGCAACAAGGGAACTATACTTTAAAGTTGTACCATATGTTTTAGCTACTTCCACCGAGTAATGTGTGTTTCAAGATTTTGAAGCGGCAGAAACAACTTCAACGCACTTTTTGAGCTTACTACAATTAATCCAAAGAAAAGCACATTTTGCAACCAGTTCCATATTGTCTTTCAACTGTGGTTTGAGTATTGCAAAATATCGGCACCGGTTATCGGCAATGAAAAATAAAAACATCGGTATCGGCCCAAAAAAGACTTTATCGATGGAGCTCTACCTAAGATCCAAGCAAACTTCGTTAGTAGGGCTAGTAGCCTAGCGCAACTAACCATTTAGAATAGATGGTGGTATTGAGATTTTCCAGTTAACCGGATGCCAATAAAGTTACAAATAATCGCATCAGCGATTGCAGACAATTGAAAGAACATTTCCACTTGTATATTTGTTGCTTTTTTATACGACGCACAATAACGTAAGACCCTAAATGGCCATGATAGTCAAAGCACTTGTATCTGAAGAATGGAACGCTGTCACGTTACACTTGGTGATATTGTATGTAAACTGAACAATTGCATAAAGCTGGGATTCCCAACTGAGGCGTCGTTTTGACATTGCACGTTTGTCGAAAGTTTATATCCAACCTAGATCCGTTTTACATCTGATGAAACTCTCCGGATCTTAACTCCGCTTTCTACTTCGTGCTTGCGCAAAGCCAGATTTTCCGCTGTTGCGATAATAAACCGAAGTATCGCTCGAAGATAAGCATCGAAAGAGAAACGCGCCAAAGCAGTTTCAAACATGACACCGCACTTTATGTCACAGCAAGCAATCTAGCGAATCGCATTAAATACCTATCGATTAATATTTCTTGTGCAGTGCGTCGTTTGAACCATTAAATACATATCCGTTAATCTGTTTTGTTTCCGTCATAGACAGAAACGTTTTTGAAATGACCGAAAAAAATTAAGTCATTTGATCAGAATGTTTGAAAATACAGTATAGGCTAAAAACACTTTTGTGGCGAGTTTTAACACAACTGTGAGACAAATTACCAAAATGGTTCAGTGACCAAAAATGTCTCAGCTAAAAATTACCGAAATGTTTCAGCGAAAAAAAACAGTCGTGAATATTTTTTGTGCAAGGCGTAGTTTGATTTTATGCATAGGATTAGTGATTTTATGCATAGGATTAGGGAATTCATGCAAGATGGGAACCACTGGCCTAGGAGTGGACATCATTGTCTCTTAAGGCGGGTTTAGGCTATTGTGAAGTCTTGCGAAGCTGCGCAAAAATCTTTGTTTGTTCTTAATATGCAGATAATTTCAGTTCAGCTTTGTTTGTGTTGAAATCTGAAAATGTTTATCTTGAAAAGTACCATTTTCTTTGCTTCCATTCGCACCACAATTTTTAAAGTTTCTGCTGGAAATATTTGTCAGATAACATTCAAAATATAGCTCTGCTCGTCAAACCACAACCGGCTTGGCACAAGAATAAGCTGGTGGCTCTTGATGGTTTTAGTCAAATAAAAAATGTATCTTCGTGTACAAATCGCCTGTACACCAGAAATGGATTTTTTTAGAAGTCTTGTGATTATGAAGCCTTGAGTATAAATCCCTTAGCTCAATAATTGTTTTTTTTTCTGCTAGTGCCAACGTCCGTGTTGTAAAAGATCACAAAATATCAATGGAGGTATTGAAAAGCATCAGAAGATTTCAAAATTTTGTTAAAGATAGATATTGTGTTACTTGATACGATGTTTAATGTCATTAGTTTTTCTGAGTGAGCACAGGGTGTATTGCTGATTACCTCAATGAACTATCTCACTACATTTGAGGTTAAGCTCATCCACAGAAAAAACATGTGCACAGTTATAAGTGCCTTCGTGAACGGACTTGACATTCATTAATTTTAGTATCTGTCCAATTTCAACGGACTTGACATTCATTAATTTTTGTATCTGTCCAACTTCTACCAGCATATTTCATTTGGCTGTGAAAGAAAAGTCCTACTGATATCAGCCTGTACTGGGCGGTCACGATTCGTTAAGGCAAACAAATGAGAATACATATCAACAACATTTCAGATAATGGTATTATTTGTATTGATGAGAAACCAAGAGGGTGCATGAAAGATGACATATCTCACACATGAAGGAAAAGTAAAAGTTAACCACTGAAGACCTCATGACCGACACACTGACGAATGAGAAAAAGTGAAATATGCTATTTCAGCAAGATCAGGCTCCACCGAAGTCTTTGCGGCAAGAACCTTGGTACGGAGTAAGCTGTAAGTGCAGACGTCGCTGTTTCCGTTTTATATCCTTTCCTCAAGGTTGGAGAATCACCCGAAGTCGGTCACTGAATTTCGCCTGATTCGTAAGTGTGTGAACCACACTGTGGTTTACTTTTGTAGAACTTCGCAAGACTTCGCGATAGTCTACAACACCCGCCTTTAATCAAACAAAAATCCGGTTGTCTTACGACCACCGCGAGGCGTATTAAAAAAAAAACTCGTAACAAAGCAAATGTACAAAATTACCTCGATACCAAAAGCACTACCTGCTTATAGCCATGGCAGCAATGACTGGTTCCCATCCGTGCCTCACCACGTCATGGGTGTACTCGTTGCGATGCGCGAGCCACAGGAAGAGCGGAGTCAGCACAACGAATAAAGCAATCACCGCAGGACCGATCCAGAACGTGCTCGGTTCGTATAAAACTGAATAGAAACCCTGCAAATGACGCGAGTTCTGATTAGTCTTCAGCGCTGAGGACAACACGAGCAACCTGTACGAGCTGCGGGATGACAAACACAGTTGCCCAGGTACACTGCACGCTGAAAACACAACTGTTACAGCATGAACAACCATGGCGAGACAAGGACTCGCTACGAATTGGTATGAGCTGAGAACAGTGGATTTAACTTTTCATTACATGGAATAACGATAAATCGTACTTTGTCATTCTATGATAGTTGTACTGTTGAAGATCGGATTTGTGCTACTACCACTTTCCGCTTCATTAATTTAAAACTGAGTGGCGGACAAACTACACAAAAATAAGTTTCAAAGCAAAGAACGCTTTGATCGAACAGGTGGGGGCAGAATTAGCAGTTTCGCGAATAAACTCGACAGTTTGTAGCGCTTTAACACCAGGCTTGCGAAGTCGGTGTCGCAAAGAGTCGGATTTTTTGTCCGATTCCGGAAGTCCAATTGAATCATTTTTTGTATCGCACTACTAAGTTAGGAATTCCTGCTGAAATGGCACAATTTCTTTTGAAACTTTTATTGAAATAGAGAATTCTGGCTATGTACCACGATTTCCATTGATTGCTAGTTGCTACAAAACGGTTGACAGCCAAACGTCATTCACGTTACGTTAAGGGGTCGGTGTCGGAAAGTTGGGAAAAGTCGGAAATTTTGGAAAGGTCGGACATTTTATCTCCGACTCCGCAACCCTGTTTCTCAATACCACGTCAGAGATTTCCATCCCTAGGGGGAATAACAAAGGGCCGCACTTGTGGGGATAACAAAGGACCGCACTAGGGGGGGAATAACAAAGGACTGCACTTCAAAAGAACAAATCGTTTTCAAAATTTTTTATTCAGGTGGTTTTGTGTCGAAAGAAACGAGGAGTGCGCAGCATCCGGGTTGCTACATCACGTGACCCGGGTTGCTACATCACGTGAATTCCACAAATTCAAACACCTGACATCAATGATACATCGTCAAAATCGCGAACCCCGTGGCTTGTTTGAAGAGATATAGGCAAGCGAAAGATGCCAGGAGTCTCCATTAACTGGTCATGGGACCTCAATGACACACTGAACGGCGTAAAGTGGAGAATGTAAAATTCACAAAAACTACCGCAGGTAATTTCTAAAGTTTCACAAAAACACTTCAGATAAGTTTGCACCGTGCACTGCTGGTTGTCTCGGGGGCCAAAAAAAACTCTTCTCGCAACGCTCACCTTAACAATGAGCGACAACAACGACAAGGTTATGAGGTCGCCCAGAGACGCAGCAATTGGCGTGGCGACGTTGTCGGGATTAATGCCTAGTTTTCTGGAGCAGACGATGACCAAGATCATAACTACACCTGTAACACATGATGCTTCAGTAAGATTGGAAACTTATGCGAGAGACTAGAGCTCGACCGATAAAGTTTTTTTTTTCGGACGCAACCGATGTTTTTCATTTTTCAACGCCGATAACCGATGCCGATATTTTTCCATTACTCAAAACACGGTTGAATGACATTAGCGAGCATTTTGTCACTTCAGTGTGAAGGCCACATAAACAAATGGAACAATTACTTCGGTTACAAATGAAAGAGTAGACTGCGTTTGAAACATAGTACAAACAAGCAATAAAACATGCAAATGACACAAGCATGAGAGCAAAGAGTAGTTATGAAGATGACATTATGAAATGTCATATAATGGAGATGACTTATAATACATTATGGAATCCTTCCGAAAATGCAGTTTAGCAGGGTGACGATAAAACAGAATTGCAGCATGTCATTTAACATTGTTTGAGTAACAAACGTACTAGAAACACAACAGTATTGTTATTAACATAGGTATTATTAAGAGTAACCAAAAAAAATTATTTTTTATATCACTGCCTCAGCACTCAGTTTCGCAGAGTAAGTACCCATCACACACAATGCTACATTACGACGCACATTAAACTAGGGTTACCATATAAATCTGAAGAAGCAAAATTCCTGATTGTCTCAATGGCTACTTTTCGCGACAACAAACAAGCGTTGTACGGCGTTTTTCAGTGTGTTCTTACAACTACCAATCCACCGCAGCAGTTAAAGTTCTTCACAGCAAATTGTATCAAGTTAAACGTACTTCACTAACTGTCAAAAGTCCTGACGTTACAGCATTTTTTAAAATTATTTTCAGAGAAAAATTTTAACATCTAATTTCCGGACATTTCCGGGAAATTCCGGACGTATGGCAACCCTATATTAAACCAACTCACAAGATGTTTTCATGTCCTGTTAACGGGATGTTTATTGGCTGCTGCCGTCCTTAGCAATTTCTAGGATTCGCAATGTTCTTAACTTTATATCAAGCGTGCAAGCGAACCACGAACAGGCAAGCATGTGTTGCGTATAAGTACTCCATTGTTGCGTATAAGTACTCCATTATCTCACGAGTGGGTTAACTAACAATGCGCGACTCATCACAAACAGTGATGAAACTATCACTTCATTCCGATGAAGAACCGCACAACATCGAACGCTGCGGAAACCTGGGGAGCTAAAACAGTAAACCATCACCCTGATGTGTTCGCAGGCTGTCATCTGCTTACTGTGCAAAAACCTGCGAGCGAATATTGCGACATACGAGTAGAGCGGTTTATTGGCAACTTGGGTTTCCGAACACTCCGTGCAGAACAATAGCGTAGCGAGTTTTTATGAACAAATATTGCCGATATGTATCGGGGGAATTTCGCCGATATGATACATCGGCAACATCGCCATGCCGATACATCGGTCGAGCTCTGTGCGAGACAGCTGCTGCAAATACGATATGGGAAGATTCATGGCGAAAAAACACTACTGAGATACGTCGGTGAGCGTGGTAACTTTCCGCAGTGCCATAGCGTGGCAAATTCAGTGAGACATTTTGTAACAGATCAAAGTCATGCTGTCGCTCAAGTCCAGCCTTATACTGCTGCAGCAGATAAAACACAAACAAAGATACAGACCATTCGCCCAACTCGTGGCGAGCAAGGGAAACGCTTTTAAGTTTCGCAGTGCTCGTTTTGGACAAAGTGAAAAAGAAAGTAAAGGGCATCTTACCCAGGATCCCGGACGCGATCGCTCCAGTTAACAAACTGCCGCAGCATAATATGATCGCGTGATTAGTCTCCCACTTTCCGTCTGGAATCCAACCTAACACCATCGCCACGAGAGACGCCAAAAACGCGATGACCATCGCTTGCGCTTCAACCAGAATGATGTTGCCGATTATGATTTGGAATCGCTTCTTTTCTTCATCTAAAAAACCTCGATTTGCCTTTGCAAAAGCAAAATCGTATAAAATTTGAATCAGGTTTCCAATTTGTAGATTTCCGACATTTTCATGCAAGTGAAATCAAGCTTTCGTAACTAAAAAATACTGTACTGTATTAACTTTCGGTTTAAATAATACTCATGATTGATCTTGTTCTACGATTAGGGCCTAGTGAGCAATACATGTTTATCGAATTTCGTATTTTCTTATACTGTTCATGACAGTCTTCGCAAGCAATCTAAGATCCCTTATTTATTTTACTACTTCCTCTCGTATTTTTACAGAAGCGGTTGATGCTCGTTTCACATGAATGTATAAACCCAAACTAATTACCTACAAAACAGCTCTTGAAAGTAACAACCAAATACATTTTCCAGCAACGCAGTGCAAATTCATACAACTAATGCTGAACAAATGAAGTTTCTGAGAAAACCAGTTTTTGAAACAGCATCTAAGCATAAGAAGTGAGAATGAATGAACATTCAAAAGATGCAAATTTTCAGACTTACGTAAGTCGAGAGTCTTGAAGCCAGCGTCATTTCAAGATTTCCTTTCAGACCAAGAAGAGCTGGAACTAGAATGAAAATTTCTGGGACCTTTTCAAAGACCTCCCAATGCTGTCACAAACAAACTCCAGTGAAATGTAGAGAAACAGAACAGTAAACGCATTTTCATTTCAATAGTACACTAAAGCGTAGTGAAACAAATGTCAAAATAATCAGAATACAGTTTAAGAGGAGTGAAACTTGAAACTTTTCCACAGTCATACAAGAAACAAATTGCAACCAAATGATTTAGATAGGAGTGTTCCAAAGTTGCCAGCATTAGGGGCCACAACAACTTTAGCTTCATGTTTGCAGGCCACATGAGTTAAAAATGTCTTTACTAGAGCTCCACCCATAAGACGCTTTTGAGCTGATACTGATATTTTTTCATCACTCAAACCACACCCAAAAGACAATACAGCACATATTAAGCCAACTCACAAGAACCTTAAGTAAAACTGGTGCAGTTGATTTAAACTACTGCAGAAGCATGTTTACTTGCTCTGTACTAGACAATAGACATTCAGGTAAAGCAAAGATAAGCTGAGTTGCTAATCATCCAGTAGAATTGCTAAAATAAGTATTTCACTTCATAGTTTTCATACATAAATGTACACAATTAAGAGAAAAATATTGCAACTGGAGTCTGTCTCGAATAGATGCCAGATCCATATTCGTACATAGCCTACCATCTGCCACACTGGGTATTTATTGCTAAGACGTTTCAGTCATTTGTCCCATAATTGTATTAAAACTCACCATAATAGTAGTCACCAGTCTGTATTATCGAATATTACGGCCGAATTGACTTATTTTTTTTTTCAGTTGTTTAAAAAAATTAAGTCTACGACCGTAAAAAGCAAGCTGTCCCATATACACAAAGAACATAAAGATACATTGGCTATTAGAGAAAATGTTGAAAAACCACATCACATAGCACTCACTACTAAGATACATGGCTATTAGAGAAAGTGTTCAAAAATCACATCACATAGCACTCACTACAGACATGGCAATTTCAAATGATTATTTAGTCATTACCAAGCAAAAATTCAAAGCAACATAACTACAGAGCAATTACCTGTACTTTATCGAGAACAAGACCTGCAGCTACCATTCCCATGCCAGCCATAAGAAAAGGAAATGAGATTTGTAAAGCAATTGTCAAAGCACTTTCATGTTTGCTGCCAGTTGAGGTGTTTGTAGAAGATTGAGCTTTTGACATATGAACTAGATCTGCCTCACTGCTTTTGCACTTTTTTGGGTTGTATGGCTTGGGAAGTAATGCAGCTGTGTCATTAACATCATCGTCCTCGTGACATCCATGAGGTATGAATCTGTCAACAGGACTGTGGTTTGAACTTTCTCTAGAAGTCACAAAGGTAGTTTCTACTTCATCATCTGACAATCCATTACTGGCATTCCCAACATCACTGTTTACTGCAGCACTCTCAGAAACAAGTATAGAAGACAGAAAAGAATCATACTTCTTTCCATGTTCTGGCCAGTTGCCTTTGAAAACTGATTTTGTTACATGTTTTCTGTCAGCCTCAGAATAGCTCACATCATGAACTTTTGGAACCATGTCTTTGTGTTTGCTGTTTATAGTTGAATATTTAACACGTTTGCGTACTTCTATTTTCGGTTCTTCATTGCTGGATGAGAACACTTCAGCATTTTCAGGAAAGGAATGATCATCAGCATTATTTTTCATCAGTTTCCACAAGGTACTTTACTGAGCAAAAATACTGTCATTTCCTACCTCACAAAAAAACACACTGCAAACAAAGCAACACATAGACTGAACATTAAATATTATTTCAATAACACATACACATATAGGTGACAATTGACCTGACCAGACAAATGTGATATGCCTACACAAAATGTAACACACAAAACGAAACATTTGGACATATTCCAAGGCTGTGCTTGAAAATTCCATACTGTTGCTGAACTGGAAAACCTTTGCTGCTCATAAACACTTTCAACTTTGTGGAATCTTAACTGCTTTGGTCAATGCCAAAGAGGTAAGATTTACAGAATAGCCATTAGAAACAAATTTTAAGATTTGTGGGTAAAAAGCTGCCACAATGAGTACTTCAAGATGGTTAGCCAACTCAAAATGACGATGCTTTTTTGAATGAAATTAATTGTGTTGCTAAACGGTGACCTGATTTTTGCTAAAGGCTCCTTAATTGTGAGACTTAAAATGCAGATATTGAAATGGAGCATTTATTGTCACAGCACATATACGAGTCCTTCCAGTGGTCAGGGTGATTCTAATATGACTTTGCGCAACATTTCAGTAAAAGGGCACCTTGAAGCTACAATGAACAGTTTGCTGCCCTTGAAGGTACAGGCTTTGATTGATTTTCTAGGGTTCTGGGTTCAAAAGGTTATGGCCTAAAAACAGCAAAATAATTTATTAATCCCACATTAGATAATTAATTAATTTGTTGTTTTCAGGCCATAACTTTTGAACCAGAAACCTTAGAATGCCGATCAAAGGACTTGGATTATAGCCTAGTTTGTAATAAAAACTTGAGAAAAATACTTCCCTCTTGCATTTGGGTCCCAGAGGAGGAAACCTGAGTCAAAATGGCCAAAAACCTATTCCATTTATGACATCACTAATGAAAAACCCGAAACCAAACAATTTTTTTTCACTGCAGACTCAAAGACTTGTCAAGTCTTTTGAGGGTTTGAACAGCTCTCTAGCATAGGGTTGCCATCCAGAATCTTGATGTTAAAATTTGTGTCTGGAAATAATTTCTGAAAATGCTCTAATGTCTGGAATTTTAACACCTTTTGAAGTATCTAATCATGAGATCCTATGAAAAATATTAATAGTCATGATTGGGGAGAAAAACATGTATTTTATCACCTCCAGCCTATTGCCACTATGTAACTACATTTTCCTTCTGTGATAGTGATGCTTTTTTGTGGTGGGTTGGTGGTTGTGATAACATACTGAAAAATGCTGCAAAACACTTGTGTGTTGGAGCAAAAAGTTGTCATTGAGACTGTCAGGAATTTTGCCTCTTCAGGTATGGCAACCCTACTCTAGCACAATTGACTGGCGAGTTAATGAAGTTGCAAAGTGGTGTGAAAATAGTGACTCATGTGGGATGTTTAGGTACGATATATTCTTACACCAGCAGCAAAGGTGTTAATTATTTTGTTGTTTTTAGATCATAACTTTCGAACCAGGAACCCTAGAAAGTGTGGGTTCAAAAGTTATTGCCCCGCTGCTTGGCAATAGTTTGATTTGAAAAGATAACAAAATGTTTTTTTTCAGAGCAGTGTGCCAACATACCTGTTACTGTTAGAATTTGATATGCATGGACAGCACATACTTTCAGATACAGTAGATCATTTCTCATTACCACCAATCCCATTCCATGGTAATTTGTGTGACTTCTTGCAAAAAATTGCTAAGAAGTCAAAATCTACCTTGAATGTTGACAGAGTATAAAAGCTTTTGAAATTTTTATATTATGTTGCACATCTATTTATCTGTAAAATACTTAACCTTCTTCAGATTATGGATTATTTTCTTTAAACCAGGGTTGCAGAGGTTTTTGGGTGGAGTCGGGAACCTAACAACACTGGGAGTCGGAGTCGGATTTTTTTGTCTGACTTTGATGCTGGATATCCAATTGGATCATTTTTTAAATCACACTCTTTAACTCCTTGGCGTCTGGGTGGTTTTGGCGATTTTCGCAAAAAAAACAGCAGTTTTCGGTTGCCTTACCAATGCCCTAGCTCCTCCGCCGATTGCGCTAGAGAGCTGTTCACCGGCTCAAACGGATCGGCCTGTCTAGTAGATTGCACTCGAAAAAAAAATTTTTGCCTGGGGGGTGCGGGTGTTTTGTGAGTGACGTCATAAGTGAAGTAGTTTTAGGGTCATCTTGGCTCATGTTGCCTGGCCTAGGGCCCAACCACTAGGCCAAAGTGTTTCGCTGAAGTTTTCATTGGAAACTAGACTCGAGTCCGAGCCTTTTGAGACTTTGATCGACTTTCTAGCGTTTCTGGTTCAAAAGTTGCGATCTAAAATAAACAAATTAATTAATTAACTAATTAGCTAATTAGTCAAATATTTTTACTAACTTACATCACAACTTTTGAACCCGAAACCCCAGCAGGTCATCCAAAGTATCAAAAGACTCGGATTGTAGCCTAGTTTCCAGTAAAAACTT
>Ga0210059_1012873_pt1 | contig 12577 bp, 8 predicted proteins | sample Ectturendosymbi2_FD_188042 | JGI IMG/M metagenome (GOLD analysis project Ga0210059, IMG submission 188042) | Ecteinascidia turbinata endosymbiont from Florida, USA - Sample 2 (SPAdes) (version 2) | ecosystem: Host-associated > Tunicates > Ascidians > Unclassified | place: Key West, Florida...
AGCACTAGTGTTTCTGTATGCTTTCGAGGAATCAGTCGACTGCCATCTGCTTTCTTCTTTTTGCGATGATTCAAACTTGCACATATCTCTATTCAAGTATGTACTTTCCACGGTGGGTGTAAGCAAGTAATCGATCAGCAAATTTTTTTAATCGGAAATCCATTTCACGTAAAATTACGCATCCTCAGTCCTGAAAATTGCAAGCAAAACTTACAGGTGAAAAGTTGAAAGGCTGAAGTAACAGCAGAGAAAAAACAAACTCAAGACTGCAATCAAAATTTCGTAATACCAGCACATAAATCATAACATCTTAACAAACTGACTGACGTCAAGGATACTAGTGGCGACACAAAACTGACTCATGAAATAAGTGTTAACTCAAAAATTAAAAATTAAAAAGACGTTTACTCAAATAAATAAATGACCTGAAACATCTAGCTAGTTATTGCTAATGGCTGAAAAAATTTCTCCAACTAAAAACTAACTCTTGGTGAAATGGCTAACAACGGTAGAGAAAAATAGTAAGCAAAGTGAGGGCATTAAATCTCTAGGGTACGCATATAAACCTGCCACGAGTTCGCTTTAAACGCTGCTGTGGGCAAGCTGTGTTGATAGAAAAGTTAGCGCGCAAAGCGGAAGACAACATCGGAATGAATCAAACAACACAAAGCATCGTAATAATTATTTCACATGGGGGAGGATCATGTTCTGAACGTTGATTTGCTCGTCAATTAGGTGATACCATTTATTTTCACAGATATCCAGAGTGTGGCAACTCGGTTGTTCGACAAAAGTAACTGTGTATGCTTCGTGCAGAGGTGGCTTGTTTATAGTGCCGTGGTTTTCTGAATAGTGCCGCGACAAGGCCATCTGGTCCTTGTCACTGTCAGTTTTACAATCTTGTTTGTTCCAATTACTGCGGTGCGCTGACCATCTTTTGGAAAATTTGTTGCTAGTTTGACCAACATACTGTTCATGACATATTTTACAAGTCGCGACGTAAATGCCAAAATCTGCGCAAGTCAAGCTTTGGTTTAGCTTAAAAGTTTTGGTTTTTGTCAGCAATTGTAAAAAATGTGGTACCATGGATTTGTTATTTTTCAATAACAACCACAAAGTGCACAGTGCTCACATGGCCTTGAGCCACCTTTGGTTTGCATTCGTGTCTTGTTTAAAGCAAGGTCTTTGTAGTTCGTTAGTTTTTGTCCAATTGTGGTGGGTCTTTTGTAGGTAATCACTGCCTTCGGGTTAAACTTTTTTTCTTTTTGTGTTAGAGTAAGCAGATGGGGAAAAGATGTAGCCCAAACCTGTGGATCTTCTTTCTTGTCGCACTTTGGGGGCCGTAATCTGTCTTCCCAATTTGATGCCAGTGCTATCATGTCATTAGTCATGTTCAAGGGAAATTTTGAACGGATCGCTTTTTCTTTGAGTCGGTTTAAGCTGTTGAGGTGATCATCTTTTCTTTGGTTGAGGCGCCTCAATCTAATAGCTTCTCCAAACAGGATTGACTTGAATGTCGCTTGCGGGTGGTGAGAATTCCCATTTATGAACTGCCTTCCCTCCGCTGTGTAATGAAAGTAACTTATATATGAAAGTAATGACAGTAACTTATATCAGCGGTCTTCTGAGGCAGAACAGTTCATAACTGTAAAACTATCCGCTAACGCATTAAAACAAGGAGTAGAACACATTCAGTGCTACGTCAGCGCAGTTCACAACTGTAAAAAAGCAAGGCTGCGCGAATGTCTCGACAAATAGCAGCCGATCAGAATGTATGCGGCTGAGATGGCGGACACCCAGGATTCACAGTTTCAAACTTGCTAAACCACACAAGAATTGAGAATGCGCATAAAGTACGCAAGAAACGTTTCGTTTTTTTGTGTGGCTGTTGTATGTACAGCTACTGGGGGGCAGAACAGAAACGGGGTTGCGTGTGCCGTTATGATCTATCCACCTGAACTGCCAATTAATGACGATGGTCGAAACGAAGCACATATTGCAAGCACAGGTGTGCGACAGTATTGGCACAAAAAGTGAAGTGGGAAACTACTGATACATCACAAAATCAGCTAAATCAAGCACGTTGAAATAGTACAGTTTTGACGTTTGACTCAGAAAATCAATTAAAGGCTTATAATTAGCTTCAGGGTTGATGTAATTGGACACAACCACAAAATAAACACCCAGGTGTTTTTAAAAAAGCCAACTTAATACAAACCAATAAAACCCACAAAAATTCCCACTCTTTTCTTTTCCTTTGAAAAACGTACAGTACCATGAAGTTAAAACCAAAATTAGTAGCACACTTGTACAGTTAAGTGTACATTTATTAATGATACAAAACGAACAGCAACGACGTTTGAAGGACTTGAAAGAAAAAGAAGAATAGTTCGAACATTTTGAGTAATTCTACTGGTTATCTTCTTCAGCTCTGTAAAATCGATATATTTAACCACTTTTTCTGCCTTCTCTGCATCCAAACTCTTTCTGATGTTGGACCCTACCAAACCATATGTTGAAAAAATTCACTATAGAGATTCTGAACTAGCAGGGCATGTAGTCTACATAAACGTGCCGTGAAATGGTAGAGTTTGTGTGTGAGTGGTTTTTCTCTGGCTGCTGTGTGCATGCTTGCCAAACCTAACCGCTTTGGAGTGAATTGGCCACACACTTCGCGAAAGTAAAAATGGCGTACATTTCTTTATCCGGAGATTTGAATGCCATAATAGGTATAAAAAGTTATTATTAAGTAATTCTGAAAATGGTGATTTTGCATGATGCAATAAAAACAATTCAGAATAGTGTCTTTGCTTTTTTTACCAAAAAAAGAACAAAAACCTGTTTCTTAAAAAAACAAAAAACCCGGATAAAAAAACAAAACATGTGAATTGATTTTTTCAAACCCGGGTTTTTTTCAACCTTGATTATTTTTCAACCCTTTTTTGTGATTTTCCCTTGATCGCACGATCTGGAACAAGTCACGTCACGATCAGTCTGATTCGGTGTGCGCCCCACACCTAAAGTATAAGTCCCTGGTATTGAAGAAGCTGCGAATTACTGGCATTTGAATACGAAAAAATTAGTATTGACAACAAAACAAGTTTTGTAAAGTTAAATCCATACAGCATGTATTAGTACACTTACAATAGGAAAAATCATCTAGCTGCAGAATTCAAATTTTTGTAATTTCGCTCTTTGGATTCAACCCTGGAGTTGGATGCCCGGGGCTGGCGCCCCGTACGCCCCCCCCCCCTCTGCACGCCACTGCTGAGTGTCAACTTCTGTTACAAGCCTGAAAATATTTAACTCGCGTCCAAAATTTCTGGAACTACCCATGCACAGTTATGGTGTATAAAAGGTTTTGAAAATAATGCAATTAAGGATAGTTTAATTCATAAGGATCAAAGCTATATACATGAAAATACACAATTAACAATGTGAAGTGATAAGCATTTCCAGTGGGCCAACATGCCCGACGATCAGCCAAAGCAAAATTTAAACTGCCTGCAAACCATTTTTGAGATTGATCTGTGAAAGAGAAACACCTTAAAACTACAGTATTTTCCCACCCCAAGAAGGTTTGTCAGCGTTTGCAAGGACAAAACCTGCAAACTATTCTGCAAAAGCCAGGTGCACCTTAGGCTTCCTTGATCTAAACTGGCAAAGCGCATAAATCAAGCTAAGGAAACCTTCAAACGCTACAAGAGTCGGAAAAAGAAGGGTGTAATGCAACCCTAAATGTGATCATATTTTCCGGGGACATGCGACATCCGTTATTTGCAGACCAATTTTTTTTAATTCCCGAGGTCCATTTTAATCACTTTCACAACAGAATCGTATCTCCACAGCGAAATGCACATAGTAGGCTACACGCATGTTGCACACTGTACCCAGAAACCACTGCTTGTTTCGAGGAAAAATTTTAGTTGTGCTTGAAAGCGTCATATGCGTTTTAGATCCATATTTTCTACATAATTTATATCAAGTCATGGTGTAGGTCAACTCCTCACGAAATCGATTTCCGATGTCATATCTGCCACAAAGCGTTTTGCACTGAAAATCAAATTGATATTTTGAGGTAGTAGATTGCACAAAATTTGCTACACACCAGGTAACCTAGGGTAGAAGAGTGCCCCAATTTTCTATTTACAGGCTTTCACGTGGCCGTCTCCAGCGGGGGGCCAGTTGTGCCCGGCCCACCATTTCAAATCTGTGCCCCCATTTCATGTTTGGCCGTCTGAACTACCACGAAGCTGTAAAAATGCTATGCGCAGTTGTAGATTGTAAATAGGCAATTGCTTGTTGCATGACGCTAATTGGCGACGTCGCATTCTTTTTTCAAGTAAACAAAAGCGCAAAATCAAACTTTTTTAGTCGCAGGAATTGTCAATATGAAGGTTTTGAATGCTTTATGTAAACAAGATTTTCGCTTATGGTAAACCAAGAGCGCATCTTGTTTTTATTTCATTACGAACAGTAAAGTTGTACGAAACGCAGAGTACTGTGGAAATTAGTTTTTGAGTACTCACACGTAGGTTGGGTACACACAGGGCCTGATTTATCAATAACTAGGCTAGGCTTAAGCCTAAGACCTCAAGATCCAAAAGGGCCTCCAGTAAACTGTGGCACGCATAGCGTCAGTTGCCGGTACTGTATATGATAATTTCCATAAATATTCGCCAACAATTTATGTCTTTTGTTTTTATTCATCTAATCAGATTTTGTGTTGACAACACAAAGGTTCCAACGAATTTTCATGAATCTCAATATGATCGTTGGTCAAGCCGCATGCCGACTATAATGTCAACATACTCAAATTTATAAATTAGACTGCGTCCTGGGTTTGGTGAATCGTGTCGATTGCTGGGTGTGTATTAGGTGAAGGTTTTGTGGTTGATTGTGTTTGATACCCACCTGATCAAAGCTTAAGGTTATACTGCAGATAAGAGATACGTGCAAGGCTAGCATTCTCCTACAATAAAAACGTAGTTGCTTCTTCTGATCTTGAGAAATACAGCTGCTTTGTTAGCGTTTCTATTCAGTCATTCAGAAATCAGATTGCCAATGAGTGCGCTACTTGCGCAAGTTTGTACTGCTGCCATGCTAAGCAAGTCACAGATGATTTTAGATGAGCTTAAATAATAGGCAAAAGTCACTTTGCCAAATGGCAACCACAGAACTCTACCCCAATGAGACAAAGAGTAAGCAAACAGCAAGAAAATGACAAAGCAGGGTTTGGGTCTGACGCCTTAGATTAGTGGTTCTTGGTTTGTCCAACCACCCGGAGCCTTATTTCTTAGTTTGATGGTCAATAACTGCTCTGGGGAAAGGTCTTTTTTAAGATTCAAAAGAATTAAAACTCAATTAAAGATCACAATCTTCCAGGATAGGTTGCCAATACTAAGCACTCGGTGCATTAAAGGTGACAAACATATGCGCAAACAAATTTTTATGAATTCCAAGCAGTGATGCAGGCAGGATTTTGTTCGGGAGAGGCCAGTTACTGACGTCATAAGAGTTTAATCTTTAGCTATTTTGCACAAAGATCATTTCGACGTCACAGACTATCTCCAGTCTAATATAACAGGATATGACGTCATATATTTTCCACCAGTCGGTTGAAATTGATGTGAAGCACCGGCGAAAAAATCTTAGCAAACAGTTGAAATTGATGTGAAGCATCGGCGAAAAATCTTAGCAAATTCGTTTCAGGGGAGACCATGGCCTCTTCTCCCTCATTCTGGCTGCGCTAGTGATTCCTAGATGATTTTGTTATGAAGACGACCAGGACAAAACTTTTTTAATTGTTTACTGTGCTCTGTTCAGCCTTACTTGATTCGATGATTGTAACTTTTTATTCCTTAACACGTATTTCAATTCAATAACGACAGCATGAGACAAGTTTAAATCTCACATCCTTTGACGCGACGATTTCGTTGCTTTGCAGTCTGAAAAAGTAACAAACACTCGAATCGTGATCCTAGTAGTTGCAACAATTTGGGTCGTTTCGCTTGACGTGTTTTGCTCGCGTGTGTGAGATTTTTACAGCCGTGGTTTTTATAGCCGCCAAATATACGTGTAGTGTATTTGTCTTTTACGAAATTGTATATTTTGGATGCTAATGTTGAGCGTAGATGAGAAAAAAGAGATGTGAAAGTCAACATAGGCCATGTGTCTTATCAAACGTTTAACGGTGACGTTTTTGTTTGGTTCGCCTGTCGAAAGTATAATAGTTTTCCTGCCAGCCAAGCATGCATTACACGATTCCGTGTCATTGAACGCTTTTGCATCGAAAGTAGCAACAAGCGCAGTGAACGTGGGGCACTCCAGTAAGGATAAACAATTATTTGTTGATCGTACTTTTAGAGCGTCAACATCGACGTTTTCGATTTAGAGCTTTTCCATTTTTCCCTCGTAACAGTGGGAGATGGGCTGTTGCGGACAAATTGTGCAGTATCTTGTTGTTCGTGCCCGGATGTAAGTTGTACTATGACGTAATAGTGGTTTGTGTCCTCTGCGTTTTGAGTAGAAATATCAGATTGAGAAGATCTGTGGCGTAGGGACAAAAACCTTCGTAAATTGTGGCTCTGTGGTCTGTGGCTCTATAGTTTGTAGATTTTGGCTGTGTACTACTGTGGTGTTAACGTTGTACGTGAGCTTGCCAACCCCTAGTTACTTAGCAGCTAATTTTGTGCTTTGGCTGTGTTTTCTGACTCCGCTTAGTTCTTAACCTGCGTTGAATTCTCTGTGTTTCTTTGATTAAACTGCTATCGACCCACGCGGTGCGGACAGCGGTTCAGCAGGATTAGACAGAGTTGCGGTTAGGTGCTGAGTTAGAAGAGTTCTGCCGCTATTTCGTTAGCTACGTCTCTAGCTGGGTTTTTCCTAGCGTAACCAGGCACCAGTCCAGAATTATACTGTAGTCTCGCGCAGGGCCACGATCTGCGAACCCGTTAACACGCTCGATCCTTCTTCACGTCAGTGATATGACAGGGGCCTCACAAGTGGATTAGCCTATCCCCAAGCGCATCGCACCAGCTAAATCCGGCCCTGACTATACTGAAAGAATTTAAGTATAACAGAGCCATGTTAATTCCAGAAATGAGTCGAAAACGTTCTAAACAGAGAGGTTTATAGGATGAAGTTATTTCTGCTTTTGTGCTTCAACTGCCATGTTATATCGTCAATTTGATTATTTCTTCTGCATAAGCAACCGCCTGATATGCTGTAGCTCGTGTGACATGAAAGAGAAGGCGATGGGCAATGGTGAAACGCGAGAACAATGTACAAGGAGATAACAGTTTTAACAATTTGCAAATTATGCAATTTCTTGTCTCTTCTCTTGTCCAAGTTGCAAACCATCAAATGACAGTGCTTGGCCGGTTTGGCCTTCAACAAAAAACAAACCCCGGGGTGAGTAGGCTACCTGTTATCCTGAGCAGGGTTAAAAATTCCGAACGAAACATTAGCACATCAACTGCACACATTCTGATTAAAGAAAAAAAATTACGAAACGCAAAGTATCTTACATAAAATTGACACAGTTTTCGGGGTAGGCGAAAGGCAAACATTTAGTAACCGTGCATTGCAGAGAGTGCTTTCTTCAGTTTGTGTCTGATTGCTCCAAAGCCACGCTGTGTCATATAATTTTGAATAACCTATTGAACAAACGAAAAGATGGCCTGATCAACACGGATCTTGACAAGGTTTGTCCAGTGAGTACTTTACGTTCATTCTTTATTTGAAAGATATAATTATTGCCTCAAGAAAGCTGCTTGCAGTACTGTATTGACATTGTTTTCAACGTGGTGCTGTGCGCTATGAACTTATTGAACGTGGTGTTGTTCAAATTGCAAGTTGCTTTCAATATAAACTTCATTGTTGTCGAACGAACAAATGTTTATATTATCTGTCATCCTCAACGGTCTGATCATTGTCGTATATGTATCATTGGCAGGTCAAGGCTGCACGCACGAAACTGTATATACTCACTCCGTTGAGTACGTACTTTCCACGATGGGTGTAAGCAAGGAATCGATCAGCAAATTTTTGAAATCCATTTCACGTAAAATTACGCGTCGTCAGTCCTGAAAATTGCAAGCAAAGCTTACAGGTGAAAAGTTGAAAGGCTGAAGTAATGCATCGTAATAATTATTTCACATGGAGGAGGATCATGTTCTGAATGTTGATTTGCGCTTCAATTAGGTGGTAAATCATTGCCTCCGTTGAGTACGTTACGGCAGACCGTGTCCATATGAATCAAATAGAAAATCTTTGGAGGGACGCTAAGCGAAAATCAAATGCTATGAATGGAGTTCATCACACATTTCTGCCATCTTAGTTAGATGAGTGGATGTGGCGCCACAAGCGCGATAAGGATCATTACTTTCACGATTTAGTTAAAGCTATTGCTGAAAATCTGAAATACAAAGTGTGATTCCGCTGTAATGTTGGCAAGCACCAACAACTGCCAGCCGTGTAGAAACAAGTCTAATTGAACAGCAAGAGGAAGAGGTGATGCCGACACGTGTAGCTTATGCAAATAAAGCATTTGTTTGAGAAGCCAATTTGCGAAAAATGCAATAAAGGTTTTATCTACGATGAGTGTATTTGGCGAAAGTTGAGAATTTCAAAGACGAGAAAGAAACCATAGCAATTGTAAAAACGCCAGGGCACCGAAAAAAACGGAAGGTTATCGAGTCGTTGCCACTTGACTGGTGGTAAAGGTGCATAGCAAGTCAAGTTCACATCGAAAGGTATAGCGTATGTGGGAAAGAGCTGCCAGATGATCAACACAGTTGCGCAGGGAGTGCTGGGTAGCAACCTGTCTCTCTCGGTGGAACAGGGTGCTCAGATCCGCAAGGTTCTGGGCTTGGCAGAGAAAGTATAAACCCAGCTAAAATGAAACTCTGCCCGGGTTTTCATAACCCTTTCGCATCTGGCAAGCTCTACAAATGTTTGCAGCGGTTGTAGAATGAGAATGAATCATCCAATGCAGCCATCATATCGTTGGAATGGAGAGGCTGAAAGCTCCTGGGGTTGGGTATTCTGAAAGCCCCGTGTTCGAACTTCATCCGCCACCAGAAGTGAACCGCTGAGTCTAACGCGCTGTCGCTGCTCCTGCAAAACAAAAGAACACCAGCAGCGACACAGAAAAAACAAATCACACAATCACACACACACAAAGAGAGAAAAGTTCAAGTGTAGAATCACGGGAATATGTACAAGAGGAAAAATTAAGTTTGCTGTCAAGAGAGGACTGAGGGCAAATTTGGAGTGCGAATCATCAACACCATTTACTTAAACTTAATACGCGGCGATTAGGTTGTCTCTATAACGTTTTTTGAATGCAAATGAGGAAAGCTCATACAAGGAAGAATCAATACAGTCCCAGATTTTGGGGCCAAGGTGTTTCAAAGATCTTTTTCCGTATTTATTTTCTGCTGCTTGCCAGAAGAACGCTCCTCGTGTAGCACTACGGGTTGCATAGGAATGTATTTGATTCAAGGGAGTGAAGAGTTGCTTAAAATTGTCAGGTGCGTTGCCGGCGTGCATTTTATGCAAAGTCTTACCTATCTCCAGTTCATATATGTCATCTACTTTAAGGAGGTTAAGATACTTGCATAGTGGGTCTAACTTGCATCTAAAGGAACTATAAGTCATAGCTCTTATTATTTTGTTGTGCAATACGTTCAACCGTCGAAGACTTGTCTTACCGACGCCACCCCAAGCTCCTAATGCATATTGCAAATGACTATAGACGATGCTAAAATACAGGGATTTGAGTGCGCTTTCGTTAAGATATTGTCTAATTCTACAGAAAATTCCAACACTGCGCGAAATAGTTTTCTCAAGGTTGGTAATGTGGTCCGACCAAGTGAGTTTATCATCAAGGTAGACCCCCAGGTATTTAGTGGAGTTTGTTTGGGATATGGTATTTTCATTAAGTTTTACAGTAAAGTCATGAAGTCGCTTGCCTCTGGGACCTATGAGCATGTAAGAAGTTTTGGAATAATTTAGAGACAACTTGTTGAAACGCATCCATTCATCTACTTTCTGTAACTCAGTATTAACTAATTTTTGCAGTTCTACACATTTTGTCCTTGAAATAGACAAAGCAGTATCATCAGTAAAAAGAGTAGAGTTGAATGCAGATGCTTTTGGTAAATCATTTACATATAGAGCAAAAAGCAAGGGTCCAAGTGATGACCCCCGGGGTATCCCCTGGGTTATTTCGAGAACAGATGATCTATAGTCCCCAACTACGGTGTACTGCTGACGTCCCTGCAAGTAACTAGCCATAAGTTTAAGGGGTAAGCCTCTAATCCGATAAAATTTATCCAGTTTCCACAACAGTATATCATGATCTATGGTATCAAATGCTTTTGATAAATAACAGAAAACACCACAAGTTGTGAGACCATCTTTAGCACTCTGCAGTAGGTTTTCATGCATGTCATATACTGCCAAGGAAGTAGACATCCCACTTCTAAAGCCATACTGATATGTGGAAAACATTTTGTTCTGTTCTATATAGGAGTACAAGCGATTGTAGATAAGTTTTTCAAAAATTTTGTTGATTGGTGAGAGTAGGGATATTGGTCTGTAATTCGTACATACATCTTTTTGACCACCTTTATGAATCGGGACAACCTCTGCACACTTCAGGCTTTGAGGGTATATTACCCCCTTTATGCAGAGGTTAAATATTTGCTCTAGAAAGGGTGATGAGACATTCTTCCACAGGTTTAGAATATGAGTTGGTATATCATTTTGCCTAGTGCTTTTAGATTCTGTTAAGCTATTGATTACAGCAATAACCTCTTCAGTAAAAGTCTCATGCAACACAAATGATTGTTCAGGTCCACTGCATACTATAGGGTAAGAACTGATGTTAGGAGAAGGAATTGTGCTTGCTAGCTTTTTTCCAATTGAGACAAACTAATTGTTGAATATACTGGCCATTGTTTCATGGTTACAAGTATAGGTTAGGTTTACAGTGTCAAAGAGTTTTTCTGGAGGGGATAGTTCTTTTGCTTTTGAGCCTAATAGATTAGTAATTAAATTCCACATTTTCTTAGAGTCATTTCCACAAGACAAAATCTGTCATTGATAATAGTTTCTTTTGCTTTCCTCCAATAAATGAGTTACTTTATTTCTATATTTCTTAAATTTCTCATGGGCGTTTTGGTTTTTGAATCTAGTACTTACCAGAGCTCTATACAATCTGTTTTTGGTTTTTATTGATCTGAGAAGGCCTGTAGTTATCGATGGTTTGTGTGCCAATCATTTCTTGGATTTTGTCAGCTGTTTTACAGGGACCTGCTCTTTGAGGTACCGATTAAGACATAAGATGCCTAAGTCTAGGGATTCACTTGGCTTAGTTTGGTCAATTTGGAGTTGATTCAATGTCTCTTGAACTTTGGTTAAAAAAGTTTCTGAGTCAAATTTGGAATAGTCATGCTTGGTATACTTTTTTGACTTCCATTTTTGTAATGGCTTAGATTTTATGAAAACAAACACAGGCAGGTGATCAGATAAATGATTTATCAAGATGCCTGGGGTAAGTTTCTCAGTTGGAAAATTTTTATATATATGATCAATGAGGGTACAACTAGAAGGTGTTATCCTAGTTGGGTTAGTAATCAGTTGTAGGCAGCCATAGCTGGTGCAGGTGCTTATATAGTTTCTCATTGGAAGTGCAATTTTATGGTGGAGTAAGTTAATATTCACATCACCACAGACAAAAAATGGCACCTTTAAGTCACTTAGGTAACGTAGAGTTTCATTAAGACTTTCAGTGAATGCATTTATGTTATTGTTAGGGTGTCTATAAATAACACCAAATGCGTATTGCTTTTTGTGTGCAGTAACCTCGATCCAAATACTTTCAGAAGAATGTAATGAGTTTGGTATATCCGTTCGCAGTCGATAAGATATAGTATCATGAATGTAGACACCTACTCCTCCAGCATTTGTTATAGAATCAGAATGTAAAAAATTGTAGCCCATGATAATTGGTGCAAATGTCTCTTTGAACCGTTAAACCTTTGTAGTACTTCGAAACTTGGATGGTTTTGAACCATAAATTTCTTCGATTACAGCGGTTTTGATGATTGCAATCTATTGGGCGGCATGGAAGAGGTGAACGTTTTGAAGATCATCATATGTGCTTTTAAATAAAAGTAATAACATAATGCAAACGAACAGCAATGATGTTGGGGGTAAATTACACAATACCTACACTGACCAGCTGCACAGAAAATCTGGTGAAAAAGTGCATAATACCCAGCCTAACCATTTACAAGTTGCAAAGCAAAAATACAGGGCGATTTAAATTAGACTGAAAATTGCAAAGCAAAGAACCAGAACGCGAAAATTATTTATATACAATATTCAGATTTGCCAGCTGCAAAGCAATAGGAATTGCATTGTATGATAGACTGCGTTGCAAATTTCACTAGGAGGCTGACTAACTGCAGATCAAACATCAAACTTTGCTATCTGTCTGATCGATTGTTATCCAGCTTGTAACATAGCATGCTATCCAGGAAATCACACAACAAACTTGGCAGAA
>Ga0210059_1012874_pt1 | contig 12576 bp, 3 predicted proteins | sample Ectturendosymbi2_FD_188042 | JGI IMG/M metagenome (GOLD analysis project Ga0210059, IMG submission 188042) | Ecteinascidia turbinata endosymbiont from Florida, USA - Sample 2 (SPAdes) (version 2) | ecosystem: Host-associated > Tunicates > Ascidians > Unclassified | place: Key West, Florida...
ATAAAGTTTTTGTAAAATATCAAGCTCAAGGGGGGGGGGTTAACCCCAACCCCCCCCCTTGCGTATGCCCTTGGTCGGTTGCAATATATGTGAGTTGTTTCGTTACATACAAGCCATTCCTCCGGCCGAATTGCGCATTTCTAGCGCGTCGATTAGTGAAGTGCCTGTGAACTGTAGAAAGCCGTTGGTCGCAGGTCGCCGCGGTCACTTTGCTTTTGAATTGTGATGCCGCGTTGTTAGGTCGTGCAGTCGAATTTCCATTTCACCGTGCTTTTATTTCTGATCGATTTTGTTTCTGCCAGGAATTTATCCGTAACCGCACGGTTCTGGCACGAAAATTTTTCTAAAAGCTTGTTTTCCTTAAATTTGTGACTGATGGTTGTATGTCGACTGGCCGTGCTCTATCGGCATTTATCCATGAACGTATCACCACGAAGGGAATACAACAGTTTTGTTGGACTGGTCGCAACTTTTTGAGTACCAGGCTTATATCGAACTTAAGTAGAAACCAGGATCTCCTCCTAGGTGCTACATGTTTTTCGATACTGCTTTATCTTACGAACAAATGCAATAAATAATACTACTTTCATGTATGTTAAACGGTAAATAGGCTTCAGATGCAGGGGTGTAATGGAGTGGGAAAGGCGTTCCCACACCCGTTTGCACTAGTAACGTTACTTGAAGATGTGGGATCTAAACGATTACAAAAAAACATGGCTGCAGTCTCACAGATGTGCTGACGACACGCAGATTCGCACTGCTAGACTAGCAGTGCTAGTCAAAAGCCTACAGTGAAACAGGAAGATCCAGTGTGGAAATTCTTGTAGGCGAATCCTCATTTTATTCGAACTATTTGGTGCAGTCTTCCTCTTTATTTAGGTAACGTTTTTCCCATACCTCTAATTATGTGTGTCCTTTGCTTTTTTCAACAATATTTAGTGTTAAAAATAACATGGTAAAGCTACACTTTCCAGATATATTTTATATCAAGTGAGAGGCAGAAATGCAACTGTCCATAATTCTGACTTGTGCTCATATTCCAGTTAAGTCCAGCGTTATTTCATCAGGAAAACTTTGTTTGCCACTTGAAGCGCGCCAAAAGCTTTGAGTTTACGCAATATATTGTTCCTAATAAAATAAGGTACAGTCTTATGGTTACTCTATAATACAGGGTGCACAATCTACTGTCACAGGGCCGCATGCGGCCTTCGATAAAACTTTATGCGGCCGTGAACATGTAATTTAAAGTACAAATTATGGCGGCCATTCATTAATTGCAACTCATTGTCTAGTGTATGAGGATATTTAGTAGAAAGATTGCCAAACAGATATGTGGGAGGTGACTAGGCTCAATGTGTGGAAGCAGAACAGAAACAATGCAAAAATATCTTGAACTCACTGGATGCTGTAATTGATAAAATAATGGTAATGCGGCCGGCAATAGCAATAGGTTATGCACCCCTGCTTTATTATGACCTATTTCGTAAAGTCATTTGCACTTTTTTCGCATCAGTAAAATTTGCCTTTCAAATTTATGGTTTTGTTGCAACTTGCAAGGTACTATTTAAAAAAAACACCAGCTATAAACAGTAAATCATGATTTCAACCTTACTTCGTGCTTTGCCCTGTGAAAAATTCCTAATAATGTCCATGCTTCTAATTTTGCTTCTGAAGCTTCTAACCTTGGTACGCAAAACAGCAAAGTAGACTGGAATTGTCTATTAAAGGACAGACATTAAATAATTAGACCTTCAAGGCTGAGACGTGTTGAAATAACAAAAATTGAAAGAGCAAAACGACATAAGAGTCTACTCTGGACCAACACTCACGACCTTAAATTCTGATGAATGGCGGTAGCCATATCAGTTTTCAGAGCTTCATAAAGTTTTGGAATACTTCCTATTTACTTGCAGAATGCTCAACATAACGAATTCACTCCTTTTAATTTTTATTCATGGCTTATTACATTCGAACAATGGTTTTCCGAACCATTAAATGCAATATTGTACGAAGGGATTAGGCATACTATAAGCTTTAATACAAAGGGCTTAGGACAAAGACCTTCATATTTTAAAATCGAGAATCACCAAAACAGGCCTCGAGACAAGTTTGGTGAAACGTTTTTATCAGAAATGCACATTTGGTTACTAAACAGATGCTTTCAATTGTTTTTAGGTTGGAAGAAAACAGTGAATCAATCTTCGCACGCACATTGAAGCCCTTCAACCTACTGCTACCAGGTCTACCATGGATATTCTCAAACTTAGGGATAGTGACATTCGTCCCATTGATGACCTTACACCGTCTCATGGACATCATCACTCATCACATGACGGGCATAAACATGGACACGGCCATTTACATAATGAGGTTCATGTAGTCCATGTGCATTCACATCATCAACCCCATCATGACCATCATCATAAACACCCATATGCATATGAACATCGTTATGATCATCACCACCATGATCATCATCACCATGCTGAACATCCACACCACGAACATTCACATCACAAGCATCACCATGCTCATTCTCACCATGACCACCACCACGGGCATTCACATTCACATCATGATCATCAGCATGATCACCACCACGGACATGCTCATTCACATCATAACCATCACCATGCCCATGGTCATTCACATCATGAACACCATCATGGACAATTGCATCATGATCACCATCATCATGATCATGGACATTCCCATCACAATCACCATCATCACAAACATAATCATTCGCATCATGACCATCATCATGGCCACGCTGTTTCTCACCATGATCACCACGGACATGGGGTATCTCACCATGATCACCACGGACATGGGGTATCTCACCATGATCACCACGGACATGGGGTATCTCACCATGATCACCACGGACACGGGGTATCTCACCATGATCACCACGGACATGGGGTATCTCACCATGATCACCATCATCAAGATGGGGTATCTCACCATGATCACCACCATGGCCACCCTGTTTCTCACCATGATCATCATCACCACGGACATGGTATATCTCACCATGATCACCATCATGAACATGGAATTTCTCATCATGATCATCACCATGGTCATGGAATTTCTCACCATGATCATCACCATGGTCATGAAGTATTTCACCATGACCACCATCACGAGCATGGAGTATTTCACCATAACCATCACCATGGTCATGGAGTACCTCACCATGATCATCATCATGGACACGGAGTATCACACCACAACCATCATTATATACATGGTGTTTCTCATCATGACCATCATCATGGTCACGGGTATCATCACCATCATGGCCATACACACCACCCACATCACGATGAACATCACCATCATCATCATCATCAGGGATATTCATATTATCATGAACCTCATGTACATTGTCATGGATATGGACATTCGTTGCAGCACTCTCACTCAAGGCACCGGCCACTACAAGACCCAAATACTGGTGGAAAGAATATAATTCACCACACACATGGAGTTAGACAGCGGTTAACACTTGAAGAATATTGTTCCCGTCATTCGACTTAATAAACAATGCGAACAATCTTTTTAGCACGTCTTGTTTTCTTGCATATTGGACTTGGTTCGTGTTTAAATTTTGTACGAACTGCGATGGGGTGAATTATTGTTTTCAAAAAATTGAAATAGCGTTCTAGCTATAACAGTAACATCAAGGCTGCAATCACGAAAAACTTTTGTCAAGATACATTATATAGGAAGAATGTAGACTTTGCTGAAATGCTTGCAAAATTCGGATAAGCCCTAAACTTTAGGGCCTAAAGTTTCAAGGTTTTCTTCAATTTCAGAAGGACATCTACAAATTTTCCTCGTTGCGGGTTTACGATCAGTTTGGAACGGGCACATTGCTTGCTTAAATTGAACGCAGAAACAGTAATGGTAGATTTCTGTTAAGATGTGGCTGCCAATGATAGTAGTCCTAGTTGAGAGCGTAATCCCGGAGATCGAAAGTTGATTCAGACTTCGAGCAAAACCGAAACTTTGTTAGAAAAGCCGATACGACGCAAATGAAGCGTGGATGTTCGAGACTGATACTTGAAACCAAAATATTGTTGACTGGTAACGGAAGATGACTTGGTGTTTAGTACTACAATGTTGAATTTAGTTCTTGGACAGTACCTTTGTTGACTTCACAGTATCATCACTTTACGCCAATGGCTAAAAAGATAGCAATTTATCCACTTTTGCCAACTTTTTCGGTCCTTTCCAAGAGTATAAGGCCAACGACAAACAAGCTGAGCTAACGGAGCTTTGTCAAGCCATGTTTTTGGCGCATTCTACGTTACGAGACTGAGAGCATCATTGGTAGGGGCGGAGACTCACCAAAACGGGTTTCGTGATCCCATGCTCATGGGCGTCCGCAGGGGGAAAAACGCCCGCCCCCCTGGAAATTGGAATTAAGAAGCAAAAAGTTCTAGAAAAGGTGAATTCAGCATTTTAATTTTGATCATGGGCGCAATTTTGTTGTAAAATGTGGGGGGGACAGCTTGGTGTGAAACCAGTACAGTCATCGGGTCGATGCAGCAGTGACGTTTCATATATACCGATTCCCAATCTTATTTCTAGAGGTGTTTTGAGAGTAACATTAATCACGCTTTGTCCTTGCATAATGATTTACATATTGATATGCTTAGATTTGTTGCTGGACACGGCACTGTAGTTCAGCCTGCTTGCATTGATATCGTATTTGGATGTAAACAAGCACAGCAATGTAGTAGAACACATCAATTGGGTTTTATCAGAGCTGTCAGATGGAGTGTACAAAATGGTGAATCGCACTGGTCGCACGTACATATCACTCTTATAGCAGAAGACATCAGTTGCATGCATTTTATAAGAAGTGGGGGTACAAAGCGACTTGATGTCTTGTTCAAGTTGCTTCATGTTAAAAAGACGATAAATATTTTTCTTGCGCGTTTCCATTTTTTGAAAAAGCTACAAATCTTTTTAATGCTACTGGGCATCATGCATGCAGCCCCACCCCTAGCAAAATCTACATTGATATCCTCTTATAAGCAGCAAAAACATTTGGCCTAAAATTAGCATAGCCTACTTCACAAAATGATTTCAATCTATTTGTACTGTTGGTGCGGAGGGTTTTTCCTTTCAATCTCCCCTTGTTGGCCCCTGCAAACATACTCACACAGAGTTGTAAAAGGGCCTCATTTTGAAACCTGAACCTGGCCCGAACCCGGCTCGAGCCCGACATTTACTTTTGAAGCCTGATTTATGCCTGAAAGCTAAATTTACCGAGGGAGTTAAGATATGCGCAACTGCTGAGTAACAGAAAACGTTGTATGCAGGTGTAGTTGCAGGTGCACGGTTTATTACACAGAAAATAGGAAACACCTTCATGGCCGTAGTTAGGGTCAAATTTTTACCGAGGCGAATACGTTAATTTCGCCCGGTTGGGTATGTTGTTAAATGTGTTTTATGGAGACCTAACATCCTGGCCTTGTTTAATCAAGGCTGGTAGTATCTCTGGTGGTTGCAACACAGTGAAGCTGCAGTGCTTCTCTTTTTACAACAGCTACACAATATAATATGATTTGATTTAGCGTTACAAACAAAGGTTTCGTGGCAGCATTCCAGAATGTTTACCGAGGCAAGTGCCTCATTTGCCTCAATGTAGCTACGGCCTAGACCTTGACCAAAACATTGGCATAGTCTAGCACAAACGTAGCATGTTAATGAACGATAATACTACGGAATATAATGTTCCTCAAGAAAAAAAGAAACTATCACGAATCTACCTACGATGGAGCTATTGGCATAAAAGAAACTTTCTAGGATAGCTTTATAGATGTGAAAAGCCGTCTTGTAGGCTTCTTGAAACAAACCAAGAATCGCGTGAGTGATTGATCTTTCGACGCAACGCCATCGCGTCCTAATTTTCACACCGCCGTCGCCTTCTCAAAAACAGTGTGGGACTAATCCGAGCAGAGAATAAAAGAACGCAGGCGTGTTTGCAAACAGAATTATCTGAAGAAAAATCATTTCACTCGCAGAAGTTACCGCGGTGAGCACAACAAATCTATGTCACGAAGGAAAAAGTCGTTACTCTTTTAATGTTATATAATAGTTTTGTATGCAGGCCAGAAATTGGCCCGAAATATTTTGACAAACTTATGCCCGACCCGACCCGAAAATCCGGCCAGACATAACTCTGCACCATGTCAAAAGTTTCATTCTGAGGGTTCTACTTGCATAACGACACAAAAATATATTTGAGATTAAATCAAAATGCACAACGTTGAATTGGTAAAAAAGTACCAAGTTTCACGTTCAACACGAAAAGAATGTCTAACAAAACTAGGGGTGATGTATCTGTAAAGCAAACGTTTCGCACTTGGATGAAAACATTGCTGCATTGTGGGTTTGGTTAAACTCAAGTAAACCAGATGACTTACGAACCAATGCATTCAGCACAAGCACAAAGTGTAAGAGTCAAGGAAAAAATATCTTTTGGGTTTGCTGGTCACCATTTTTGCAACATTACAAGAAGTTAGGATAAATTTATATTTTATCATTATTTCCGAGTCAAGTCCCTACGTTTTGAGCTATAGGTCAATATACAACAAGGTAAACACTGTAGGCCACTTCTCCAACGTTTTGGTTGAAATCCTGTTCACTAATGGTTGAAAACAGTCTTTTGTTAAACTCCCCATCCAAAAACTAAGTCTCCACAATGATGCTGTTTTTTGTCTTCGGCAACAGCTTCGCGGAGATTTGCCTGAAAATATAACTTTTTAACACTATATACACTAGCATCACTAAATTATACGCGGTCTGTTTCTGAAAACGTGACAACCAACGTTACAGCAAAGCCAGTTACATTTCTGCACGGAACAAATCATGGCTGTGCTGTGGTCTGTCACATGTGCAGCTGTAGTACTCTCACTGTTACAAGAAAATAACCTTTCTAACAGTATACCACACAGGGCAAAATTTCGGACAAAAGCAGTTAAACATCTTTCACGGTCTGTAGAAACTTGAAAAATGGTACAAATTACTTGATCGAAGCTAAAACTTATAAACTAACAGAATCAGTGATACCATACCAAACTCTGTTTCAACATCAACTTGGCTATGTGTGGCTTACCATCTAAAATGAAAAGCTCTTCACACAAAACGTGACAAACATCACTTTTATTTTTGAAGCCTCTCCAAATACAAAACCTAAAGAGAAAAAAGTGGGTGGACATGGTATATTATACCCCCCTCGTCTGAAAAACTGGGCGGGGAACGTCCCCCGTGTCCCCCACCAAATTGCGCCCATGATTTTGATCAGTTGGGTTAATTCTTGCAATGACAGTTTGTTTGCCGATATGACACTTCCACTACAAAAGAGTCAGGTTCACTGTTCTGGTGTCATGCAGTGATGAGCTTGAAGTTCACTAAATTCGCTTCTCTGCCTGCAGCGGCAGGTTGTGAAACTTGCGAACGAATTGTTCTACTATTGGCCTTTGTTGCGTAACAATAACATGGCAATAAATATTCGAAGATGTACTTCAAGTTACGGTGGGAGGCGTTGTACCGCATGTAACTATTGAACGCAGACTTCTTGGTAGGTACAGTAATGCTGCGAGCAGTGGTGGTCTTAGCAATTTGAGGGCCCCTGTATAAAAATTTGTGGGGCCCCTCTCATGGGAGTTTGCTAGTAAACATCGCACAAACTATTTGTTGCGTTTCGGTGACGTCACCATCTTCACTCAAACGCGGTACGACCTTTTGCATACTTGGAGGCCATGGTACATATGCCCGCTGGCTCTGCCCATGGTGTAGTACAAATCTAACACTTTACTTTCCATCATACCATCTCGTGCACTGATGAGCTTTGAAATGATCTTTTTAACGATTCTGAGCTCAAGGATAGGTGATAGGTGAAACCAATATGTAGGTCCAGGAAACATTTACTACCTGCAAGACAAGCATGAATCTAGCATCTGTAGGCTATTTGTTCCAAATAACTGCAGAGAGTCAGGTTGGATGGTTTCTTCACCATCATGTCCATGTTGCGATAAGCACATTTTTTAATTTGTCAGATTGTGTGTGCAGTCTATGAAGTTCACGTATGTGGCTTTTACCTCCCATATATGCACCACATTCCACTACACAAATAACACAATGGCATACAACGTAGGCCTACAGCAAAATATAACACCCCAGGGCTGCTTATACTTCAGCACAGGGAAGCTCGGAAACTTGGTGTTTTTATTGGGAAAATTTGATCGTTTGGTCGCAAATATTCTGTTTGACCTTTTGTGAGAATTTTTGGAAATTTGAATTTGCATTTTGCCCCACATTCCGGAATTTGAACAATCTAAATGTTTCCATGTGCACTCTCACAAATACGCTTGCCTTCCTAACAACAGTTGAAAATATCTACTCAATGACGCATAATGATCATTGTTATGTCACGAATCGATCGAAATTGTAATTTGCAGTTCATTTCCTGAACGCGCTAACTGAAGCTCACACTGATTACGTTGAGCAGTAAGGTAAATTGATTGATAGGCACGGTGAGATCATTCGACTGGTTGGTGTCCACTCTCCAGTATATTTAGATTAAACCAGATGTTGACGATGGCTTTGTGGAATTGTTTCAGGAAAAATATTTGCTTATAAAAATAAATAAAAACAACGTTTAGCTTTAAGCACAAAGCTTTGAACGTTTATGAGAGTTCGCCTGCCCATAGCGTTGATGAAGTAGCATATATCTACCAACGCTGCTTTAGCATATACACCTTCATTCGTTCGTCTTGCATAAAAAACAAGGAACAAAACAATACGTTTACAAATTACTGCAGTCTTATAAATCATTAAACACTTCGAAATACTACTACTGTACATCAATACAGTGGAGTGGCAACTTTTACCTTGTGCAAACAACTTAACACATTCTGTCATAAATATAATTGAATAATGCATGAAGAAAATATACTGATACTACCAACATTTATTTTCTTAATGTTCTTCAGATATAGGGCAAAGAAAAACAAGTGATTCCAGAAAGTAAGGAAAGCTTCCCCAATCTAAACATTTAGTTCTGTCTCAAAAAGAAACTGAAAGTAACTGATGTAGCATTGCATTAGCAGCTATTAAAGCATACAGCAGACCATGCAAGTACACATATATGCATTGGTGTTTACAACATGATTCTCTCAAGCAAAACCAGTTTCTCACATAACTGTTTGAGCAATGGAGTTACCCTAGTAGGGCCAAGTTGAGCTTTGTAAAAACTTGCTGTTTTTAGATTTTCATTGTCCAAAAGTACAGGTAAACCTTCCTTTCTTCTCCAGTAAATACTTTGAGAAAGAACAAACCAACCATAATGTCTGTATGACGAGACTGAAATGAATGAAATATGCAGTATTGGCTCACACATTTTAATCAGATTTCAATGTTGGTTTGACCTTTATAAGCTACGATCACTACACCTTAGCAGTAAAATCTTAAACAAGTTATACAAATCTTTGGAAGGCTATGTGCTTAAAAACAGGTTTGTTGCAATGGTTTTCTGTTCATGGTATTTTGCTTAAGGATATGTACACTGTGTAATGAGCAGATCTGTAAGCAAGAATGGTAGGCTACCAGCATGGGCGTCCGCAGAAATTTTTCCAGGGGGGCCAAAGTCCACATTTGGCTTATATTTTTCAGTTTGTTGGCGATGCAACACAAATGGACGTACACAAAAAATGTCCAATGTTACGGCAACAGTTACATGCAGTGCTTTCCCTATAAGAAAATTTTACGCTGAGAAAATGTTTGTTTTAGTGAGAATGGATGTTTAAGACTGAGTTAGCAGAGTTCTAAATGCATTACAAACTTTGTGAATTATTAGAATAAGCACAAAATCTTATCAAAATACGAACAAAATACATATTTAATTCAAATAGCTTCCCCTTGTTTTCGTGTTTTTCCAATGTTTTGGAAAGTTGCAAGAGCGCGAGAATGAGATTTCACTGTGCACATGGTCTGGTGGTACTGTGCAGTTTCGCACTTTAAAGGCAGGGGCGGGTCCAGCTAGTAACGTCAGGGTGGGATATTTCAGTGGTAGTCGGTTTCATAACGGCTTCGCTACTGTAAGAAGAGATGATGTCTACTTCACTACACTGCTGTGACAAAGCAATGGACGACAGAATGACCATATATCGCGAACAATAAGACAATTCGAACATGACGAAAGTCTTATTCGGAATTGGTTTTGATGTGGTATTTTCCGAACTGTACAAAAACATGGTGAATAAAATTACTCTCTTAGATTTTACGGTGGGCGATCCCCTCCCGTGAATTCGCCCCTGTTTGCATTGGTTGAGCATTGGTTGCATTGGTTCCAAAAATGCGCTTTTTTGGCAGCAATGCTTTTTTTCACACATGCTTCTTTCTGGCACGTAACCAGCTTGGGACACCAAGGGGAGCGATGAGTTTTCTGAGAGGGGGCAAAAATATTTGAACTATGTCCAGTAGTTTTAAGTTTTGTCCAACATGTTTTTCCATGGGAGACGAAAAATTTTCCAAGGGGTCTTCTCTTCCCCTGCGCCCCTAGTAACGGCACTGGCTTCTTTACACATAGCACAAACCAGGGGTGGCAAACTTGTTAAATGGAAAAGTCATTTGCAGAAAACCAAAAACACCGGCGAGCCGCAAAACCAGTTTGCAGTGTCAATACAAATACTGTAAAGAATGCAAGTTTTACATTAAATGATGTATAGTGATTGTCTATATTAAGCTTTTGTTTGATTTTCCAGACCCCGAAAATCTGGACAGTACGTTGTTAGATGTGCGAATTAATTCTCCAAAGTGTTCATTTTTCAGGATTGCACAATGGTTTGATTTTACGAACTTCATTACAGAGAAACAAAATTAGTAGCAATATGTCGTGCTGTATACAGAAATGAGTTGTACACTGGTCTTTTATATTCTGGGTATTTACTTTTTGGAACCTCTTGGCAGAAATTAACTGTAGAGTGGCATTGACTACACTTTTTTAGAGCCAGATTTTTTTCCATTTCGGCCAGTTTAATTTCTGCAGCAGTCAAGTGTGTGACAAACGGTTGGTGAACTGGACAGCCATCACCGACTACATTAACATTGAATGGATTTACAAGGAATGCAAAGCTGCAAAGCTCTTGAAAATGCTCAAATCTGGCTTGGAACTTCTCCAGTAGTCTTAAAATTTATTTTAGTATTCATCCACTTTGTGGTCTGCAATTGCCTCTTTACGAAAAGCATTCATTCTCATTTTGACATTGGAAGAATGACGGAATGCTTTTGACAATAAGTGCCTCTGAAAAATTTTAATTTCCTCTGGGAACTTAAGTAGCCTAAATTGAGCTTTAGGGTCACTGTCGTTGTTATCAAATCGCGCAGACTCCCTGGTGACTAGCTTCACGAACTTGTGTAAACGCTTTGATAAATGAAACAAACGTTAAAGATGAGGTAACAACTCTCTTTTAATATGAGATATTGCTATTTATTCAGAAGAGCCACACAAAATATGTCGGCGAGCCGCAGTTCGCCCACCATTGGTATGAGCCTACTTGTCTTACCGCTATCACCAGTAACTGTCTCGCAGCCAGTAGTGGTCTTAGTGAGTGTGCAAGGGTGTGCAAAATGAGGGCCCACATTTTCAATCTACGCGCTTTGAGGGGGCCCCCATTTTTAGTTTATGCGCTTTCAAAAATTTATGAGATTTTCTTTATGCTTGTATTTTTATCAGAATGATTAGGCTACACAATAAAACTTAATTTGGTTTGCTCTATGTTATTGCTAATAATATGTTTTAGCTCATTTGGATTTTCAACCTGAAGATATGAAGCGAAACTGAAATGATGAAACATAAATAGCTTTCTGTATGATCAAAGGACAAGCGGCCTCACTCAAAATGTGAAAGGCCCTCAACCAAGATGCTAGGGTCCCCAAATTAAAAGATAATAATAAGGAGGCCTATTAGTCTTTTGTTACACGTATATAGCTTGTCTACTCTGCATTCAAAGGACAAGGGCCCCAGACAAAAGGTAACATAGATAAGGTGCCAAATACTCTTCGAAAAGATAAGGTTCCCTCAATCAAAAGTTAAAAGGTTTAAAATCAATGATATAGAGACGTTACTTTTATGAATCATTTGCTATTAATTGCAAAGTTTAACTGGTAGCCACGGGCGTCCGCAGGGGGGGGGGAAACTGGCATTTTCCCCCCGTGGAAATTGTGACTAAGAACAAAAAATTTCCAGAAAGCCTGAAGTCAGCAGCTTAATTGACTTAATTCTTGCAATGACAGTTTATTTGCAAATATGACACTCACATTGCACAAGAGCCGGGTTCACTGTTCTGGCATCATGCAGTGATGAGCTTGCAGTTCACTAAATCCGCTTCATTGACTGCAGTGCATAGGCAGGTTGCAAAACATCCGAGCGGATTGTTCTAAATGTTGGCCTTTATTGTATAACAATATTTTTCTTTTGTACGTCATTAATTTGTTTTTGTTCCTTTTTTTATATTTTGTTTAAACATACTATTAACCACATCAAATTCCTTC
>Ga0210059_1012875_pt1 | contig 12576 bp, 7 predicted proteins | sample Ectturendosymbi2_FD_188042 | JGI IMG/M metagenome (GOLD analysis project Ga0210059, IMG submission 188042) | Ecteinascidia turbinata endosymbiont from Florida, USA - Sample 2 (SPAdes) (version 2) | ecosystem: Host-associated > Tunicates > Ascidians > Unclassified | place: Key West, Florida...
CGCTCAGCTTCAAAATCATGTCGTCCTTTTTTGGAAAAGGGATACTTCTGACGTAGCTTTTCAGTAAACTGCGGCGCACTTTTAGTAAAACTACAACACTAAGCTATGTATAATACATACAATAGACTGTTTCGCCGTACCACGGTCCATCAACAAACCTAATGTAGTTTAAAGGAGTCAGCAGTTGACACTCTAATGCCAAAGTGATCGAGATACCGAAAAAGGATTTACAACTGTTACGTAACGATTAATGTGAAGACATTCCCGCCTTTCCAGGCTATAAATTTACTCTACCACAACATAAATTACTTTGACAACTTGTAAGCCTTCCCATAGCTAAGTTACGCCACCCTTTCATATCGTGTTGCAGTTGAGTAGGGACAGCTTACTGTATGCAAATACAATACAGTATAGCCAGTGTTGTAACTGAAAAGGGGCAGAAGGGCAAATCGGCCCCATGGCAAGCTAAAATGTAAAAACCGTTCCCTCACTTAACCCTAGCGACCCTATACCTTTGTTTGGGAAAAAGGAATTTTTTCTGTAAATTTCACAATCGAAAAAACATGATGTGTATGAAAGCAATGCCAATGAGCAACTTGAGGAATACATGGAGTATCAAGGTAGTGAACCATTTGCTATGAATAGTACGCACTTGTAAATTTCCGCTCGGGCGACCGACATTGGCGTTTAATGGGTGTATATTTCTTGAGGCCGTGCTACTTTTAAGGTTGCTTGCATAATGTACAAAGTTGTCAAAAATGAAAATGATACACAAATAGAAATCTACAGGACCAACAAGGCGTTTCCAACACTGCAGTGCATTGCTCTCTGAGAGCTTGAATAACACAAAAGTGATTCAACTTTTCTTGAGAGGCTGAGCTTTGGTCCAAAAAACATACTGCATCAGCAAAGAGCACGTTCTGGGCGAAGGATAGTGTCAAGTTGTAACTCTCCTTTTTATATGAGAACTGCAATGAATTCAGTAGGCCTGTGTTAATAACTGTAACCACGTTCGAAACAAAATATGTTAATATTATTTCTATACGTGTATGAAAATTTAATGAAGCTCACTGTGCATAAGAAGTTGATAGCAAGAATTTTGGTGTGTTTGAGCAGAAACCTGACTATGCAAAGAAAGTAGGGCACTTGCGTTTCAGATCCAATAACTGTAACTAACGGCGTAAGACAAGGGAGTGTTTTGAGTCCACATCAGATCGTTGTTTACGTTGAACTCTCCGTTCATCTGGGCTCCGGCTCCACTAGAGCAAGGCTTCTCAAACTTTTTGTTCAGCAATCCCATTTTGAAATAGGATTTACTGTGCAACCCCCTCATAGATAGTCTAGCTCAGCATTTCTTAATCTGGGGTAAATTTACCCCTGGGGGTAAATTTCCTCGTTTTAGGGGGTAAATGAGCTACCAATCCTTATACCAGTTGTTCTACCCCCAATATATAAAATCGTACTCAATTATTAAAAAACGAAAGAAACAAATTACATCAGTTATATTTAATGCGACGGATGCCCTTGCTTTTTGGCAACTAGTTGTTCAATGTCTGGTAAAGTGTGAAGTTGGTGCTGGGAGAAAAAGCATCTCAAACAATGAAACAAATATCACTGTCTAATGACACAATAAAATCCCGAATCCATGAAATGTCGGATGATATTAAGAGCAAAGTGTTATAGAAGATTGACTCCTCTCCTGTTTTTCCTCTTCAGCTGGATGAAACCACCGATGTATCCAATCTCTCACAGCTACTTGTCTATGTCAGATATGTTGCAGATGAAAGTATTAATGAGGAATTTCTGTTCTGTCAACCTTTGGAAACAACATCAAAGGTAGTCGATCTTTTTCAAATGCTGATTGACTTTTTGACAAAACCGAATTGAGTTGGAGTAAGCTTATTGGGGTATGCACTGACGGTGCTCCAGCCATGATTGGTGCAAACTCTGGATTGATTTCCCTGGTAAAGCAGAAAAATCCAGCAATTCAAGGAACACATTGCATGATTCACAAAGCGGCGCTTGTTTCAAAAACCATTCCGAAGAGACTTCACGAACATATGTCTGTGGTAATTAAAGTCGTTAATTATGTGAAAAGTTCAGCACTCAACATTCGACTCTTCAGCAAGCTTTGTAAAGATATGGATGCCGCTCATACTGCACTTTTATTTCACACTCAAGTTCGCTGGCTGTCAAAAGGGAACATGCTCTCTCGTATTTTCGAACTAAGAGAAGTCAAGTTGTTTTTAGTTGCAAAACAAAAACACGATCTTTTGTTGGCATTTGGTGGAGACAGATTTTCTACATACTTAGTGTTAGTGTTTTGTGTTCTCGAACTTTCCTTGTGCACGTTTGGCTCAGATGCCGCGGCGCTGATTGTTTCTGCCGGAAAATAATTAATTCCACGCCGCGCGTTGATTTGTTTTGCGCGCTCCGTACCTCGTGGTCGGTCGCTAAATGCTGTCGCCTTTGCTTCCATGCTGTTCAGTTCTATTCTATTCGATACGCGCTCTGCATCTTTACAGGAACTGTCTCCTTTGCTTGCTGTTGTCTTCTCCGAATAAAGTACAGTGCATTTTGGTACAAGGTGCTTTGAGTTTTTGAAGCTCTGTCAGGGAAAAACACAACACTTAGCTTACCTTGCTGACATATTCGAAGCATTAAATCAACTAAACAAGAAACTGCAACGCCCAGCAATTAACATAATCGTGCACACTGATGCCATCAATGCGTTTGTGGTAAAGCTCAATCTTTGGAGGCAACGTTCAAAAAATAATAATTTTGCATCATTTCACCGCTTGACTGAGAACTGGAAATGATTTCAATCAACTTGAAGGAGGACATCATCAGCCATCTTGGAAACTTGCAGGATGAGTTTGAACGATATTTTCCCGAGATAAATACTGGTAGCGTTTTGATGAAAGTAGCAAGAAATCCTTTTGTATATAAAGTAGAAGTTGTTCCTGAAGCAATCCAAGAAGAATTTATAGAATTAACAAACGATTCTTTTGCAAAAGATGAGTTTCACTCTTGCAACCTATGAAGAGGAGTTAAAATGCAACATTCCTATCCAAGGATAGGTATTCAAGCTCTGAATATTCTGGTTCCGTTTTCTTCAACTTACCTATGAGAATGCGGCTTCTCTGCATTGCTTACTATCAAATCTAAAGAAAGAAACCGACTTCATGTTGAATCTGATATTCGTTGTGCATTATCTACTACTTTACCAGACATTGAACAACTCGTTGCCAAAAAGCAAGGGCATCCGTCGCATTAAATATAACTGATGTATTTTGTTTCTTTCGTTTTTTAATAATTGAGTACGATTTTATATATTGGGGGTAAATCTGATAATAATCTTTGTTAAAGGTAAAAAATACAAAAAAGATTAAGAACCACTGGTCTAGCTAGATGTTAAGGATACGTGTTAGCGTTTAATGTTACGTGTATACGTCCAGTTATAAATCTCAAGAAGCGGTTTTTGTCTATATTGGAATCATGGAAATACGCGAAAGTAACTATACAGTAATAAAACTACTACACGTAATAGAAACAATAAGACGAAAAAATTAACTTCTGTTATCAAATACAACTAATTGGATGTATGCACTTGATGATTTTTGCACAGTTCATCGATGTGTAGATTGATACTAGACAATGGAAGACAAAGGACATTCTCAACATTTTTGAAAAAGGATCAGTTTTTGGACTTGATGATTATCAATGTTAAGAATGCCTCATCACACAAATAAATGTTGTGCAAAAGGCTAATAGTTTATGAATAGCCAGCTCAGAAATGACTTGTATTGACTGGTACTGGTATTCATTTCTTCTTCTTACCCCAAAATCACAAAATGTTTTGAAAATTCCAGTTGCAAATATTGTTGTTTAATAATTCCGCAAACTCATCCTGGGCATGGCAGGTGTGTGGCCGCCTGATATTGCAATTGTGCATAGTTTGCGGATCAAACTTTTTCCAAATCAAATTCCAAAGTATACTTCTAAAACTGTCTGTGAAGCTTTTGACTTTGCTCTAAAACTACTCAGTATCCTCTCAAAGCAGTTAGCCTATAGTAACTAGAGCTACAGTTGTAGATACAAGTGTGCTCTCGTATCGGAATGAATACAACAAGGTCAATATTGGTCAGTGCGTTATAACAGTCATGACGTAACAACGCATAACTTGTGCTTAGTTGATTATTATTTTTTGATAGTTCAGACAGACATAAGCGTACGGGATGGGATTGCAGGGGATGCGACAGCATCCCCAACACTGAAAAATTGGCCAATATTTGGGCAAATTAGTTTCACAATTTGGGCAAAGTATACAGCTACATTCACATGCAAGTGAGGTAGTGTCTATTTTCCAAACTAAGGCAAAGTAATAATCAAATCAACGGCAAAATAATAGCCAAAATGGTATAGCCATTCTTTTTGCCCCTGATGGCAAAATAGACACTGCGCTTGAATAAACTGGAATCATGTGATAATTCCAAAAGCCTTCATCGAATTTTGGGCCAACTAAAACACTTTGATAACGTTTTGGGTGAAATTAGAAACATTTGGGTGAAATTAGAAACATTTGAGTAAAATAGGAGCATTTGGGTAAGGTACAAAAGCTTCAATTACATTTGGGCAAATGAGATAAGCTTCAATCAAACTTGGGTGAAAACAAAAACATTCACATAAACTGGAAACACTTGGGTGAAGTCCATCAGTCAAATCAAATTTTGCCAATTTGCAACAGCTTCATTCAATTGTGGACAACTTCAAACAGTCTTGTTCAAAAATGGGCTACATAGAAAAGCTCCATTTAATTTTAGTACGTTTTGAAATGTCTGGGTGAATTATAAGAGTTTTATTCAAATTTGGATAAAATCAAAATCATTTGGGTAAACTTTAACAAACTTGATGAAATTTGAGCAAATTGGGAGAACCTTGTTATGGACCTTATTATGGCACAGAGATTTTCGCGTAAGTTTGTAATGTGTGCAATGAATCATTTAAGTTTATTTTGCAAATCATGTTTGATTCTATTTTTCACACTTTTCATGGCGCTCCGATTCTTTACTGCACCGCCACAGATTTAGGGATTTTTTCGTACTCCTCTTGGGATTTTTGGAGCTGCATTTGTGAGAGCCCTGGTAGTAGGTCTTGGCTCGATTCGGCTCAGTCTTGTTGACTTTTGGAAGTGGGTAACCGTTATAATGGCTGGCTGCATGCAATAAAAACGTTTGATGATGCTCACAATAGCCCAAAGGCGCTTGTGTGTTTGAGGGGAGCACCGCGTTATGGCGCCTAATCAACAAAAATAGCCAGGAACAATTCTTACCAAAATAGGCTACAGCTTGTCATTAGCTGCGTTTTAACGACATACCCACACACGTGCCAAAACAAACAAAAGTCATTGTTGGTTTCCTGAGCATGCTAAGACTGCTACACACCTCCTCGGGCCTAGCATCTGTCTTCATGTGAGCCAGCTTCTAACGAAACGGCCGTACACACAAACATTTTAAACTGATTGTAATGACAACTTCCTGACCGAAGCAGGTGCCACCGTCAGGTACGCAATCAGCTGATATTTTCGAGGGGTGAAAATGATTGCAACTAACAAGTTTTTGTCGCTTTGAAATTGTCTTTCAAAATATCGGGAGGGCAATTGCCCGGTTGACCCCTTTGGTTGCGGGTCTGGCCACCGTCCAATAAACACACTAAATTGAGAACACACAATCGCATGCACGTACACATGCAGTCCTAAAACGTGATGGTGTTAGTGCTCACTGTCTTAACACTGGCATAATACTAATACTTCCAACAGCTTTATTTAGTCTCAGTCTCAGTAACCAGCACATCATTTTATCCCGCCATCACGACACGTGACTGACAACTGCAGGAGACTTCCATTGTTAGGGGTTATTGAAATATCACACTGCCATTTACTGCGCCACATTGCCTCAGGGAAAAAAACCCTTACAGTCATTATGAGGCAAATATTCATTAGAAGCCACTCGACCAATTTTTTTCCAACAGCACTCGCGGTCGAGTTGCGAACAGCCCACGGTCTACTAGTAGATCGCGATCGACTGGTTAGGCACCACTGCTATAGGCTAAATAACTGACAGCATAAAACATGGCATTACCCATGAAGGATGCAGTAGAAATAAATTCGCTGCAGGTCTACTTCTAAATTTCTAGTAAAGTTTGCAAAAACTCTTATATCTGATTGGTCAAGACAATTTCTTTTGCGACCCCAAAATCACATTTCGCGACCAATGTTTTGAGAAGCCCTGCACCAGAGCAGGATGGTCTGTGGAAATATGGCTGTGAATCACCTATTATTTGCTAATAATACGAAAAAGAGTATTCTCCCAGTTTCATCAACACTAAAAAATCCTTTAAAAAACTATATATTTTTATTTTGAGACGTTTCGGATTTTTCTTAATCCATCTTCAGTCAAAAAAATAAAGCAACACTTTGCATTGCTAGCAATTCAAAAGCAAAAGACTCTGTGACGCAAGAAATAACAGTGTGACGCAAAAGAAGTCAAAAGCAAAACCAAGACCGTCAACCCTGTCTCATAAATTCAGTTAGCGAAGCTAACTTTAGCTAAGCTAAGCTAACTGAAGCTAAGCTAACATCAGTTAGCTAAGCTAACTGATGACGATAACAGGAGTTATCGAAACGTTTGCAACATGTCATTTGTATCGTCTGCTTTGGCCGCAATTTTCACTGATTATGCGTATTGAATAAGTCAAAATCAACTAAAAGTATGTAAGTGGATTCATAGGAACAAATCAGAGGATGCCAATAGCCAAATTTGGACTTTACAAAATACCTGCGAGCACAATTAAAAGATAAAATTCACTCTGCGTTTCTTTTCGAACTACTTGTCGATAACCATCTCAGGATCAATGTCACATCACGATTATTCGTCAAAAAAGTTATTCCATTAGACGGTTTTGCCTAGTGTTGTGGTTAAAAATAACCCCAACATACCGACTTGTGTATGGGAAGAAAAATACTCCTCTGACACTTTGACAAGCAGAAAAATAACTGTTTGAATTTACAACCAAAAGAACAAGAAGTGGCAAAGAACACTTCATGCTCAACTGAGTTTATTAGTGTTTTGTTTAATTGCAATTGCTGTAGATTTCCATTAATGAATGTTGTTGCGCATTATGGGGTAGAAGATATAATAATAAGAACTCTAGGTAAAGATTAAAACATTTTATAAATCAATTACGGAGCACCACAGAATAGTAAGAGTATCATGCAAACCAAGGCTGTAGTTTTCAGACATGCCAAAAAGCCATGTACCTGTTGCACAGACAAACACAGGAAACACCTGCCGCGATCACAAGTCATAAGGAGAATTGAACTGTGGCAAAGCCACTGTGGGAAAGCCACTGTGGCAAAGCCACACAAGCAAAAATATAAGAAGGTTGTGTTGGTAAAGGAAAAATTTGATGTGATTCGAGAGTAGTTGTGTTTTGGTAGCCGAAGAGCGAACTTGGGGATGCCTGGTGATCTCGTGATCCAGGAGCGCCTTGTAGCTCTGAAATAAGCCGACTTTCTAGGCACGAAAGTTCGGGCAAGGGTTTGCCGTAGTCAGAAATGTATGCTGTTCTTATAGTCAGATACTGTTGAATGATGCTTCGTAAAACTGTAAGTAACAAGATTCTGTTAAAATTTTATTTAATCATAGACTTTGTAAATTTTGTGACATGCTAGATTCAATTTAGAAATAGAGTCCTGTCAAAATTTTCTAGTGTTTTGTACTTTAACAAATTCTGAATGATTTTAAATACAAAAAGGAAACAGAGTTCTGCCCAAATTTTTTATGATTTTGTACTTAGAAAAATCCTGACATAAGGGGGGTCATATCGTAAAGTCCTTTTGTGTATGTACATTTTACTATTTCATAAGTGTCGTTGGTTCGATGTCATGAGTGTAATAAACCTGTAACCCCGTTTGAATGGGTACAACGGTCCTGTCACCAGCAGCTAGGGTTGGTGATATTGACTGTTTACTTTTGCGTAGATAGTCTTTAGGGGACCAGCCTCGAGGACCCTGTCTTGACTGAAAGTATAAGATAAACGTTAAATTAATTAAAGCGTTTAGCACAACTTGTTTTACACCGAGTCTCTCGTGGACAAGGGCACTGAGCTAGGTTATTGAGTCCAGCGGGATTCTTCGGCCGTAAAACTAGGCCCGTAACCAGCTTGGGACGCCAGGTGGTGCGAAGAGTTTTCTGAGAGGGGCCCAATTTTTTAAGCTATGTCCAATCAGGCCCGTAACCAGCTTGGGGCACCAAGGGTGGCGAAAAGTTTTCTGAGAAGGGACGAAATTTTTCAAACTATGTCCAATAGTTTTCAACTATGCCCAACAGATTTTTCCAGGGCGGCGAAAAGGTTTGTAGGGGAGGCTTCGCCCCCTTCCACTCTGGTTACGGGCCTGTGTCCAATAGTTTTAATGTATGTGCAACACATTTTCCAGGAGGCCGAAAAATTTTCTAGCTAGTTACGGGCCTGTTTTTGCGCAATAGTGCTGCGTAAATAGGTTAGCACCTACTGAAGCGTTGAAAATAAATGTTCATTTGTTGCTGTTGTGACTGACAACGCTGCAAATAAGTGAAACAGTGTGTGAATGTTTGAGAAAAAGACACAATTGGAGTGTCTCTATAACGTTTAGCTCGCAGCTCAGAGTTTGGGTTACTGGCTCAGGGCCTGTGAGAGAGGGGTCCAGCAGGTACATTATTCCGGGGCCCGACAGCTACGGAGGCGCCTGAGGGAGGACAGGCCCTTAACCAGCTTGAGACACCAAGGGGGCGAAGAGTTTCTGAGAGGGGCACAATTTTTTAACTATGTCCAATAGTTTTTAACTTTGTTCAGCACATTTCCAGGGGGACAAAAACTTTTCTAGTGGACCCTTCACCGCCTGCTACCCCCCCTATTTACGGGCCTGCTGAAGGAACGATTGAGTGTTTGTTACTAACAAACCTGAAATAATGTAGCCAAATTAATAGCAGTGATAAAACTCGTTTGGCCGAAAGGATTTGGTAAGAAGCGTGATGTATTTTATTGTGAATTGCGCTCAGTGCATTTCCTAATACGATGGAATGATAATTATTAGCAGTAATTATTGTTGAACTTGAAGGTTTGCTTACTTTGTCAAATTTAAGACATTCACGATTACTGTCCCAGTGTGTCCATTTAACTGAAAATTCCTTTACGTCTTTCACTTTTAAACATTTTCAAACAAATCTTTAATAAAAAGTCTCTCTACTAAACCAAGAGTTTAACTAAGCGATACTCCAAATGAAATACTCCAAATGAAAATTGGAAACATGCCAGTTTACAATACAATCTAGCCTAACAGTAGTAGTCCTCGAATGTTGCGCATATGTGTAAGATATTAACTGAAAAGTTTAAAATTAACAAGTAACTGCAGTGCAGGACGCTAGTGCTTATAGTGCACCTCGAAGGTGTGCTGTGCATTTTGCTGATTGTTAAAGTTGGGGAGTAAAACGCGCCGCAAGCTGATACAAGGTCGAATAGAACATTGGTTTAGGATTAGCTGATATACCCAGAAATCTGAAGATTTCAAAACATACAGGAGAAATTAACCACTTACAGTATTTCGACAATGCTTTAAAGCAGAGGTCGCCGTCTCAATGGCGCGTGTTGCTTGTGTGAATTATTTCCGAATGTTTGTATTAGCTTGAGAATATTCTTGATAATTCCAGCTACAGTAGCATCTGCTGAAAGATTTTTCAGCAAGCTTAAACTTGTAAAAAATTATTTGCGGTCTGCTATGTCACAACTCGACTTGTTGACCTGGCAAGATTAAAGATTGAGTGTAGCATTGCCAGACAAGTTGACTTTGATAGTGTTATTAGAAATTTTGCGAATAAGAATACCAGAAAATCGCTTATATAATAATTAAATTATTTTTTGCTAATTTTTTCCTTGATTACATTTTACTGTGAACAATCAAGAGTCATGTTTAAAAAATGGTATTACGGTCACATTTCTTGAATACCGTCGTATTCGGTGTGCACTGTTTGTGACGTCGCAATTTGACGTTATATTCATGTTTCCAAACCAACGTTTTGGCGAAGATTGTTGACACAATAGGCTTATTCTTCTACACGCACTCTCCTTATTTTATGTATCATTGCACTTTGCACTAAATATAAACTATCAGCGCTCCAAGTTATGTTATCGGAGGAAAATACACTCAATGCTACGACACAGCAGTTCATATACGTAACAGCAAAAATATCAAACTGCGCGTTAAAGCAGGGGAGTAAAACACACTCGCCACTACGTCAGAGCAGTTTGCAACTACAAAATCAGGTTGCACTAATGTCTCGTCAAATACGAGCAGTCGAGCATAGATGGAGTGCGGATGAATCGGATGGCGCACACCCCGGTTTGCAAGGTCGAATTTTGCTAAACTACACAAGAATTGAGAATGCGCACAAAGTACGCAAGAAAGCTCTTTTTTGGTTATGTGTAGAAGTCCAGCAAACTTCTCTTTTTCCTTTTTCTCTGCTGAGGCCTTATCAAATGCCTGAATGCTTCTGTGTTAACAACTCTTGTTTTTGAACTCATTCAACAACTCTGTCATGCTACAGCAATTGGTAATGTAGCCAATGCGGTCAGCGCATGTGATGACCAGCTATAGCAGCCAAAATAAAGACAATTGTTTCGGATAAACAAAGTGAACTATCGCTGAAAAAAATCTTTAAAATGCGTAGGATGAAAAGGTATGCAAAAGGTGGTGAGGTGGTTCCTGGGTGCAGACAATAACCCAGATTCCCAATAAAACCATGACTTTTCTGCATTTGTGACTTTTTCTGCATTCTGTGACTTTTTTGCATTTTTCCTGTAATAGCCTATGGTAGTAGTTCAGACAACAACCCCAACTACGGCAGTTGCAAAGTTAATTGCCAAAAGAAATGCTCATACAGATACAGATTACGTTCAGGACGACGGAAAATGCAAAGGAAGAGAGAAAACGGAGAGACAACAGTGTTGTTAAGGTGCAAGTAACAATTTGCCCTAATGCGAACTTCGTTGAAGGAACTTTGCTGACCTGACAAGATTCACTACCAGAATCATTACAATTTGAAAAGTTCTCCGTTAGTTCTTTTTGCAGTAACCTAACTGCAAAATTTATACCTGATTGAGGCACTGGTTTTTAAAATAACGGCTTCTTACCGTCCTCTGCTACTGGAAATTAATAGTAAAATACCGGCCAGGCTGGTGAAATACCGGCCATTTGGCAACCGTACTGTTACATAAAGTTATATTTTTATTATTGAAACACATTGAAGTTAGTTATGAATGTGCCACTTCAAAAAAAACAGATTTAACGCGGTTTTACAAATTTAATGTAGACATCCAGGTCGACTACAAAAGGCAGATCTGGGTGCAAAAAAGCAGTGCGAGCCCTGGTCACATGGGGAAAATTCCCTACTACCGTAAATTGAAGTGAATGTTTGAAGATTTAATGCAATGTTATTGTTACGCAATAAAGACCAACAGTAGAAGATCCACTAGCACGGTGATTCTCAAAATTTTTTACACATTGCTTCCTTGCAAACCCAAACACTGTCAAGTCCTCCCAACAAATATCAGAAATGATCATTGCAAAATTTTACACTACCTACTGTAAGGAAACAATAGACGATTATGAACCAAACAGACTCTTTTGTAACATCAGTCACTGCAGTTAAAACAGCTTGTATCTGCAAGTTACTGCGATTGATACCTGACAGGCGCATGTTCCACATGATCATGGAGCTGGTTGGTAATTGCAGCTTCACCCTTACCGCCGCAAACGGCAAACGGAGTAGGTTACGACGCCTCAAGAGCGGTGTCCCACAGGGATCCGTCTTGGCCCCCTTTCTCTTCCACATCTACATCTCTGACCTGCCAACCACCACCTCCAGAAATCATGAAAACGCCAATGACCTAGCAGTCATGCATGCTGATGGAGATTGACAAACAGTGGAAGGGGTGCTGAGCGAAGGCATGGCACCCGTAAATGAATACCTCCAGACTTGTAAGAAGCACAGCACTACAAAAGCAGTGTAGGTAGTCTTCCATCTCAACAACAAGGGACCTAAATGTGAGCTGAAAGTCAACTTTAACAACGAAACCCTGCACTTTTTTCTCCGAGCCCACATTCCTCGGAATAACGTTGGACAGGACACTCACGTACCGCCGACACCTTGAGTCATTTCGCAACAAGTTGACATCACGCGTTGCACTCTTGAGGCGGCTTGCTGGCTCCGGTTGGAGTGCTGGAGGAACAACGTTGCCAACAGCCACATTAGCCCTGGTCCATTCAACCGCAGAGTACTGCGCTTTTGTCTAGTGCCGCAGTGCTCATACCTGCCTCACTGACTGCGCCACCAACAATGCCTTTGCGAATTGTGGCTGGATGCCTGCGTCCTACACCAGTGGACAATCTTCCTATCCTCGCAGGCTTTCAACCTATTCAGCTTCGTCACAAAGGAGCCACACTACATCTCTAGCACGCCGTGCCATGGAGCCTGGAAACCC
>Ga0210059_1012876_pt1 | contig 12576 bp, 9 predicted proteins | sample Ectturendosymbi2_FD_188042 | JGI IMG/M metagenome (GOLD analysis project Ga0210059, IMG submission 188042) | Ecteinascidia turbinata endosymbiont from Florida, USA - Sample 2 (SPAdes) (version 2) | ecosystem: Host-associated > Tunicates > Ascidians > Unclassified | place: Key West, Florida...
GTCTTCATCAGGGCTAAAAAAAAATCATTTCGTTTTTTAGCCCTGATGAAGACAGTTGTATCAACCGTCGAAACGTTGGCAAGTTTTTAACGTGTTTTTATGTTTTTAGCGCCAGTAGAGCCTGATTAAATTTGTTTATCGAAGTCCTGGCGTCTCCGAAGCAGAAAGACGAGAGCTTAGATTTTAAGTATTTGACATGGGAGGTCCAATTCAGAGATTCACCTAACAAAACACCCAAGTATTTTGTAGACGTTTTCCGATGTAACACAACGTTATTAATGTGAATTTTGAAATCCCTTCTTTCTTCTTCAGCTTTATTAAATAATTTTTCTGTTAGAAAACACTACATGGATTTCGCATGATTTATAGATATTACTGAGACGCATCCATTCATCTACTTCAATGAACTCATTATTTACCAGAAGTTCTAATTGTTTTAAATCACTATGTGCTAAACATAAATATGTGTCATCAGCATATAGTTTAGTACTGAATGAAGAACATTTGGGAACGTCATTTACATACATCAGGGGTGGTCAACTTGTCTTCCACTGGGATCGACTAGAAAATTTATTGGTAACTCGCAATCGACTGGTCGGTAATAAAGTCACAAGTACGAAATGCCAAAGTTGAGTATCGCACGTGCAAATACAGTGTACCATCGTCTTAGTAAGTGATGCGCAACAGATACAAAGCAAAGTGTCTGTTACGCCTAAATCATGATTGTCACGCAACAATAGCAAAACTTAGTACAACACCTTCGCGACATCTGCCGTGCTAGCCAGGGCCGGCCTTAGCAAGTGCGGCGCCCGATTGGCAGTGGCGTAACGAGGGGAGGCAAAGGGGGACATCTGCCCCCGGGCGCAGCACTTTGGGGGCGCCAAATTGAGGTCGGAATTTTACCTACTAATTACGAAATGTCAATAGTCAGCGGATGCTAATAATTACAATTAGCAAAATGTCGAAAGTCATTGTGAAATCTCATCAAGATCACCAAGGTTCGCAAAGCGAGCAATTATAAACTTTAGTGACGTTTCAAGGCGTCGTTTGTGTCTCCAACAATAAACGCCCGCTTGTGGTTTGACTCCCGGCTGCGTCACAATCAGGGGCGGAGCCAGATATTTTGATTTGGGGGGGCCACTGGAGTGGCCAGTTTTGCAACAAGGGGAGCTGTCAATGGTCTGTGTCTTATAGCTTTAAATAATTTCAATGCAGTGGCATGACGTCACGCGGAAAATTTTGGGGGGGCCAGGCAAAATTTTGGGGGGGCAGTGGCCTCCCCTGGCACCCCCCTAGCTCCGCCAAAGGGTCACAATGCTTTCAGAAAGCCAGGGTTGCGAACTTTAGTTCTTTATCATTTTATAGTTGCGTCACAATTGGAAGGGAATCCAGGGTTCACAGTGCATGCAGAGTGCTATATTGCGCATGCTTTTGGAGCAGCGATAAAACTTACACAATGTTGCTACCAGGGATATGCAGCAGGGGGATGAACGAGGCGACGGCCCTGGACAACCAAGGCATGCAGTGGGCCATCCAAAGAGTGAAATTACAAAAAGTGCATTTATCAAAGTCTTGTAACTAGACCAGGAGTGCAAAATTTTCTGTGAATGTTAGCGGCGCGCAGAAATTTTGAGCAAGCTTTGCCATACAGCATTCATTTGCATAAAGCAGTGGTTCTCAAACTTTTCTGCACGTTGACCCCCAATTAAAGTATACAATTTTCTGTAGACCAGTCAACTGCAACAATACTTTCCTTGCATTAGTGACTGTTGGGCTAGGCCACGGGGTCTACAGAAAATTGTATACTTTAATTGGGGTGGCGCGGAGTTAACATCGAGGATGTCACAATCCATCCTTCCCGAGGATCAATCCCACACTGAAGGTGTGCGAACACAACTGGGTTGCACACGCTTCAATGGCTCCCGATAACGGACACCTCCTTGAGGAGCTGGGGTGGATAACGTGCGTCGCATGGAAAAAGCAACAAGAAGAAGAGATGAAGAGATACAGAAGACAAAGGCTCAACGTACCGAAGCCCAATCAAGCATGACACGCGCGTCATCGGACCTGGCTGGACTCTTGATATCAATTGGCAAGATAGTTCGAAGAGAGTGGGCAATCAAAAGACTTCGAGGAAGGAAAGTGATGTAGCAGTCACGCTAGCGCGACCGCTACATGTGAGCAAAGTCGGCCAAAGCAAGGAGAAGGGAAAGACCAAGCAAGCGGCACTTATAAGTGACTTCCATGCACATGGAAGTAAGTGCGCTGTTTGGCCGATTCGTCTGGCGTGGAGTTAACATCGATGACGTCACAATCCATCCTTCCCGAAGTTCGAGTATCAATCCCACACTGAAGGTGTGCGAACACAACCTGGTCGCACACGCTTCAGCATGTGTCAAAATAAATTTGAGTGCTTTCAACTGCGACACATATTTTGTTTGTGACGTAACAAACAGAATAGTTTTCATAATGTCATCACAATGGATGATTTGATAAAAAACTGTTCGAATCGAATGTGCTTTTAAACTACTGTAGCTGAGATTTGATCAGCTCTCTTAATTTTGTTTGATTTGTTGAAAATGCCGCTTGCATTCCTTGCGCGATTGACAATAATTTTGAATTGAAGGCTTCATTGCTCCAGTCGACCCCAGCAGTTATTCATTGACCCCTGGCCATTCAGTGACCCCCTTTCGACCCCGTGACTATTTATCGACCCCTTGGATGGTCCAATTGACACCTGGGGGTCGATATCGACCACTTTGAGAACCACTGGCATAAAGCATAAAATGTAAAAAAAACGTTCGCGCACTCCACGTTTTTGGTCACGCGGCGCGAAAGCGCGACCGCATTTTTGCACCCCTGAACTAGACGCTTCTTATCAGATACTAAAACGTGCTGCATGGATCTGATGGGAACTTGCTTGAGGCAGCATGCATATGTAAGTAACCTGAGATAGAGATGAAGCACTGCTATCATTACCTTCATCTGTTTTTACTGAAGAAAACATCCTTAGCAATTTGTTTATAGTACAGAAAAATATAAAAAGCAGCAATGCATCAAGATGCATGGTTGTACTATACGTTTTTCAGATACTATTTCTAAGAGAAACAATAGACAAGTCTATCTCCTAACATGCCACAAGTGCTATCTTCTTTTGGTGGGCCTGTCTGATACGTACTTGCATGAATAAATGCAATATCTAATTCCTCAACGCATAGCTTATCCATGAGTGGAAGAAATTTGCCTATGAACAGATGTATCAAGCCCACAGAACAAAACAAATTATTAAAACCTGACACATTAAAAACAAAAAAATACACTTTGAATTCATTTAAATTCAATTTTTGAAAACTTTTTTATTCGTCAAAACTCGGTTATACTTATTTCAAATGCCTGTATTTTTCACATTCCTCAATACTAGAATTTGGTGGGGGACATACAATCAAGCAGTTGCCCCAGGAATCACCAGACCTATCTGCATGCCCCTGGTTGTTGCGACTACAAATGTGATGTTTCACAAATTTTTTGAGATTTTATGGTTTGACAAAATTCATGTTGAAATGGATTTGCTGTAGTTTCAAAGGAAGCTATGATGATTTTTGTTTGTGGGATATTTACAAAAGGCTGAATACTCCTGCAAAATTTTAATTGCACCTGTGTAACAACGTTGAGTATATCAGTTACTGCGAACTTTTCATTTACTCCTACAGGTGCTTGGCTTAGAAACTGAGCATTTCCATAGCATGATTGTCGAAATTCAGGTCACACAATTGCTAACCTGGAACTTCGGACGGAGCGTCACTGACCTTAGATATTTCTTAGATTAGTGGATGTGACCAATGTCATTTATAGCAGTTTTTTGAAGGAACAATCGACAAGTTTTCAGTAAAGGTAAAAAAACGTTTTCTTTGAAATTAGGTAATTACAGGTAAAGCATTAAATCGCAGCATCTCTCTTATTTTCTGTGAACTTTTCAGGGTTTTAAATCCAGAAAAATGCTTTGGGATTTTACAATTTTATGTTTGTCTAATAGTTTTGTATAAAACCATTTGCCTTCAGTTTTTCATATGCATTCTTCTGTCTGTTCTTCTCTTTTATGCATTTGTGACTCGTGAGTCTCTCTCAGGCAGTCTCTTATGATGTTTTATTACTCAAAACTCTGAGAGTGCATCCCTAGTTCCTGTAGAGTTCACATCAGAAGTGGTTGTAACCACACCTGACCAGAGAGTGGAAAAAGCGGGTGCGCTGGATTCGGCATCTTCAAAAGGCGCTGACAAACCGTGGCTTAGAAAACAATGTGCAACTCTGGCCAATTTTATCCTGTATTATCGGAAGATTTTTGTGCCCAAAAAATTTGTCATTAAAATTCATGCATATTTATACAGATGATCAGGGAACTTTTTGGTTAGTTTTTGCATTTTATTTCACTAGTTGCTACAATTCGAGACTGTATTACCGCAATTTGGATTGTTGTAATAAAACAGTTTGAATGTTCAATCGTGACCAAAATTTCAAACGGAATAACTTCACGCGAAATGATTGTACGGTAGATAATGATTTATAGGATTCAAAGGTCATGACGTCAATTCTGTGACGTCACAGTCACAGGAAGTTTTCAGACGGATCTAGAAATAATTATATGCAGGTGATTGCAGAGCCCGAGTCAGCTTACGACGCCCCTTTATTCCCAACTCATTCTTCGCATCTATGCTGCCATGAACAGACTGGGTGGGGGCGCCAAAATGAGTTTGCCCCCAGGCGCGGCGAACCCTTGGTACGCCACTGCCGATTGGAAGCCCTTTTGCGGGGCCCCATTCAGTGGCGTGTGCAGAAATTTTTGAGGAGGGTCATCAAGTCATAAAGGTAGAAATCATGAGTGATGTGAAAGAGCGAGGCCCGAAAAGGAATGCCAATCTAAGGGTGTTTGGAGGCATGCCGCCCAGTTTCACCTCTCCTGCAGACTTTCCATGTCCGTTCTATGGACATCTCCGTAACACCCAGTGGCGTAACTGACGGGGTGGCAGGGGTGCGCGCCGCCCCCTCTGGCAAGCTAAATGTAAAAAATGCCCCCCCCCTTAGAGATTTCATGAACTGCAGAATATGAAAGTGCTTGTACAATTTTTGAAAACCCGTTGGTCTTGACATTTTAAATACTGAAATAGTGCAGTGCTTAGCAAATCAACAATCATCAAATGAATCGTAAATTCAGAGTTGTTGCAGTGCAGCGGCGTGCATTGTACAGTACATCACCTTGAACGCGCATACCGTGTGTGATGTAATAATCGCCCGTGCCGTAGGTGTGGAACGTTGCCGCCATTTGCGGCTATTTTACTTGCTTTGGACTGTGTGGTGGAGTTGTGAATAAGTTTATGTCTGAAAGCTGTCATGTACATTTGCTTGAGAGTAGGCAGTGACCTTGAGATTAGAATATAGGGAAAGTTGTGTAGTGAAACTATAACTTTCTTTTTTGTTTTGCAAAACCAATTATCAAAGCTGTCTGCAATTCACCGCTGAAAGTTGAACCAGCGGTGTTAATTTTAGCATCTCGGCTGAAGGTGATAACTTCGTTTTTCTGGCCATCCCAAAGGGTACCACGGCTTTCGTCTGCGCAGTGCGCTTTACACCTTGAAGTATGCGATTAAGCCCAAAGTATGGGTCGCGACCCAAACAAAGGTTGCGATTTCGCTAAGGGTCAGAAAATAGGTAGCGCCGGGACGATCATAAACTTAAACCTGAGTTGTAATTTTTCAAACTTATCTGTGTCTGTTTGCAGTGTAGCGTAGGGACTTGAGGAAAGAGTAGAATGCTGACACTGAAAACGAACTTAGCAACCTACTGCCAAAAATCATCCATACAATCAACATTTTTGTCATGTTAACATACGCTGTGTGAGCCTTGGGTGGCAAGATGTTCACCAAACTCAGATTTCAGTCACGCTCGAAAAAATTTTGGAACCGCTGGTTAATTAAGCAATATGCAATTATTGTCAGGAGTCGTCTGATAAACACCCACATCCGAATTCATTATCATTTCTCAACTTTTTCTGAGTATTGCGAACGCTCTACATGGCAGATGGGCACTAACGGTATCAATCAAAAATTTTGGAATGTATCTTATCTCTTTACTTAGTGATCATTGCAGTCCTGTCGCCACGAAGGGCTTTTGGGATCTAGCCCCCAAACAAAGCTCCAATCCCCCCCAAATTGAACTATGAAGGACTATAAATCGGTGGTGTTTTTGTGAAATTTCACAAATGTCAAGCCTCTGAACAAACGTAAAGCCCCCAATATTGAAAACTTTCTGGCGACGGTTCTGGATCTTTGTAATGTTGATTATGCAGTACATATTGCCGTTTTGATAACGAAATACGCGTATGTGCAACATAAATCTACGAAGTAGGAGTAAATATGAAATCTGGTGCTCAAAAGCGTAAAGAGAAAGCACAACAGCAATTTCAAAGTTCTGCTGCAAAGTCCAGAGAGCCGACGGAATTTTTTACTGCTTCCATCACCCCTACTAACAACAATTTAGCTGAAAAAAACTGTAATGTTTTACTAGTAATTATCCAACTTGAAACACAAAGTTTTCTTGCCTTTGCTGCTTCATTTTTATTGATTATTTCGTCAAAAATTATATAATTTAAAAGGCCACATCTATTAACCTAGGAAATATGTAACGCTATAAACGCTGCGGAGATGTTCTAGGTCAGCAATTTTGCGATCTGAATTTCGACAGTTAAATATCCACGGAGATGTTCAGTTTATGGGTTAACTCAAGTAAATAACACATGTAGCAACATCTGAAAAGTTCACATTTGTGACTAGTATGCTCAGCGCAGTTGCACAGTTTCAATTAATATCTTGAAAATGTAGTCAGTATTTAGTTGCATTAATTCTTATGATTACTCCTTCACCCCCGCCATGTTGAGGATATGCGCAAGAAAAATACGTAATTAAATTGATTTTATAATTAATGCCAACCGTCAAATCGTGCTTTAAATTAAATGAATACAAACGGTTGTCCGCCTCATGCTAAAAATATCTCGCAAAAATATTTGATACCATGATCAAAACAATTTACATGCTTTTGTACACCACTGAGCATCTCCATCCGACAATTTTAACCATTTACTTCAGAACCTGATGTTAAAATGTCTTCATTTCTTCCCACTGCCGGATTACTCTTTGGTGATAAGTGGAAGTAGGTATAGCTGCCAGCTGGTGCGCTGTTTCAGTGTTTGGCATTCCCCTGTGTTCCTGAGTGTCCGCAGGTGGGACAAAAAGAGAATTTGCCACCACCTGGAAATTGGGACTAAGAACCAAAAATTTGTAGAAAACCTGAAGTGAGCAGCTAAATTGACTTAATTCTTGCAATGACGGTTTCATTTTCTGATATGACCCTCATACTGCACATGAGCCAGATTCACTGTTGTGGTGTCATACAATTTTGAGCTTGAAGTTCACTCATGTCCGCTACATTTCCTGCAGGGGCAGGTTGCGAAACTTGGGTGAGGATAGTTCCAAAATTGGCCTTCATTGCGTAACAGTAACATGGCAACAAAGTTTCACTTCAAGTTGCGGAAGTAGGCATTTAAGCCGCATGTGACTGTTGAAGACATCTGTGGCAGGTAATGCAGCGAGGCAATGACTGCTGATTGCAGTAAATCACGTACTTTTATACAATGTGAAAAGAAACCTTGGTGCCAACCAAACGCATTTTTGGGACTGTTGTCGTAACATGGGTAATTTTCTTGGTGGTGTAGAAATGGTAAAGCCTTATGTGAACGCCCATTTGCATTGTATTGTCAGCAGCCTGAAATGGGCAAGCAAAATGTCGACTTTGCCGATCAGTGGAAAATTTTCTGTGAACGCCTATGCCTGTGTTGTTTATGTTTATAACGTCACATCTGCTTTGTACTGTGCTATAAATAACCATTTTTGTGTTATTCGAGTATCCTTTGTTGCAACCTCTCGGTTAATATGTCGTTGAATGTGCGATTCACCAGGAACCGGGTGTGCATGAAGACTTACACCCACATATATGTGGCGCGAACATGCGAAGGCTAAAGCCCATATATGTGCAATATATGTTAATTTTTGGGAAATAATTATTGCATTCCCAATCGGTAGCCAATTGGCTTCCTTCAGCAAAGTGGAAGTCACTTTTGGCCACCCCCTGGAAAAATTTTTATGGTTACCTGTGGAAAAATCCGCTAATGGCCCCTCCCTGAAAAAATCCTTCCGACGCCCATGGCAACCATATTCACGCACTGAGTTTCAAAACTACAAAAACAAAAATTTACGATATTCAAAGGCTACGGTTGACACTGCTAACAAGGATAAGTAATCTGTAGCACGCCAGGATTATCAGAGATAAAGTTGCCAGACGACCTTGAGCGCCAAGGACTGTCCTTGAATTTGCTATCAAAACTCGTTATGTCCTTGACCTTGTTGTCCTTGAATAGTTTCCGGCGTCCTTGAAAACCATTGAATAGTTTTTTAAACTGTTCATTTTTAAACTATTGATTACACTGAACATTCAAGAATAAAAAATAAACAATGTAAATGAACAGAACAATGTGTAGAGTTGTTCCATCTTGAACAGTTGTTTAGCAAAAGTAAACTATTCAGGAACGGTTGTGTCGTCTGAATATGTTTTGTTTAGTTTTAAATTTTGTACATGGTTACCTTAGCCTGCTTTGCCCACATCAGGCTAAGGTACCGGAGCAAAACACAGCACTCAACGCTAAGACAGAGCAGTTCATAATTGCAAAAAGATCCGGCAACACGTTAAAACAGGGGAGTAGAACACACTCAATGCTACGTCAGAGCAGTTCGCAACTGCAAAAATATAAGGCTGCGCATTCAAAGAGTGCAGTAAAACACACTCAACGCTAAGATGGGGCAGTTCACAAATTTTAAAAAATGGCTGCAAGAACGTCTCGTCAAATACCGGTCGAGCAGAGAAGGTACGCGGCTGGGATAGCGGACACCCAGGGTTGATAGTTTGAAACTTACTGAACTTGCCTACACAAGAATTGAAAGCGTGCATAAACTACGCAAGAAAACTTTCGTCTTCATTTATGTGGCTGTTATATGTACAACTACTGGGGTGACAGAACAGATACGGGTTTGTGTGAGCCGTTATGATCAATCCGCCCAGAAACGTCGCCAGAAAGTGTTCACTAGGGGGCTTTACGTTTGTGCAGGGAGGCTTGATATTGAAAATTTGTTGAAATCTCCACTGATTTATATTGTTAATATTTTAATTTGGGGACCTTGGGGTTTTGTCTGGAGGGGTGAAGCCCACCAAAGCATCCCCGTGGCGACGGGACTGAGTCCGCCAGAACTGCTAATTAGTGACTGAGCTCGAAATGATCGCATATTGCAAGCACAGGTGTGAAGGTGCATTAGCGCACACCCATGGTTGCCACATCAAAAAACGAAACGGGAAACTAAGGATGCATCAAACAGTCAGCTAAGCCAAGCAAGTTGAAACAGGACAGTTTTGAAAGTTGGCTCAGAAAATCAATTAAACGGCCGTACTTACAGGGGCGCACGCAGGAATTTTTAAAGGGGGGCTGAAATTTTGAGAAAAATATTTTGCTCTCACTAAAGTACAGGCTACCTTATTTACTATAACATTTATGTCATATATGCTATTTCAATTTTAACACATCAAAACTTTTCTTGACCAGGTCCAGCCGCGACGCCTGTTTTTCTTTGCCCGTTTTCCTCCGTTACCTTGACAGAACCGTCGCCAGAAGGTTGTTAATAGGGGGGCTTTACGTTTGTGCGGGGGGCTTCACGTTCGTGCAGGGGGGGCTTGACAGTCAAATTTTACAAAAATTTCACAGATTTATAGTGTTTCATATTTCAATTTGGGGGGCTTGGAACTTTGTTTGGGGGGGCAAAGCCCACCAAAGCCCCCCCGTGGCGACGGGATTATATCTTGATTTTGTTAATATGTTAAAGTACGAGGCGATGTAGTGTGGCACTTCTCTGCAAAATTTTGACATTGTTCATGGAAGTTTGTAACATGCACATTATCCCAAGATATTGTTTTTAAAAGCACTCATACGTTGTATAGTAGCTTTACTTCATACCACTTCCAGCAAATTCTGGTGTCTCTGTCGGTTATTATTTGTCACGAAATATTATCAACAGCACTTTTGTCAACATCGCAGACAAGCAAAATGCACTGCAGTACCACTACAGATCGTAGAATTATCTCACAGCCACACTACATGGTTGTTGGTCGATACCAAAAGCAAAATGCCTTTGTTAAATCACCAAAACAGAATTGAAACAACAGTTTCTACACGTACTCATAAAAAGCAGCACAAGCATTTGCGAATTGCTAGTGTATCATCTAACATATTCGAGGCAGTGGTAGCAAACAAAGCTTAGCCCACATATCACTAACTTTACAGATAATTGTGCAAGGTACAGACAGATGCCGCCGTAGAAATTTTGAAATGAGAGTATGGACAGGGACAGATGCTCTTCAGGAGGCTCTTGGAGCAACCCATGCATGCTTCTTTGGCAAAAGCACATGACATCTCTCACTCTCTCTTACAAGCAAACCGTCACGGCAAACGAAATCGTAGCAATAGCACAAATACACCGGCGGACAGTTAATGTGTATAGTTTCTTAAGTGTTGGTGCTACCTATAGCGCCATGGGCAAAGTAGTTGCTTGTCGTACATTATTCATTTCAAACATAGATGTAGCCATGGGGGTCCCAAGGGGCCATGGCCCCCTCAAATTTTTAGATAATATAGTCATTTTGTGCTTTGAGAGGCGTTTTTCCAAACAAAATAGTGTTATTCGCCTAAAATCAAACATTTTGCCCCCCCCAAAATTTCTGGGCTGGCAACGCCACTGATTTCAAATCTTTCGCTTTAGCAAAATAATCCCTTTCACAAATTTTATTTATGCTAAAGCACGAAATCTGATCTGCAATTACTGCTGGAAACAAAGTAATTCATAATTTTTTCTCTGTCGATCTGGCGGTCTTTGTGTATGGAAAGCAGTGCAAGTCTTGTCATTCGCTCATTTCCAATCGACGATCTTAGATAGGTTTTAAGACGTCTCATGGTGCTGAAACTGCGCTCACTTGTAGCAGTTGATACAGGAAGAGTGCCTAAAATGGTGAGCAATATGTAGACAGTCGGATAAATGTCAGCATGGCAAGCACAGAGTGCCTCGATGGCATTCGTAAGAACAGTGCTAACATCTTCCTTCTTCCACTTATTTACCCAACGCTGCACTTCAGGAACAACCGCTGCTCTGGGACCAATATCTTCCTGTTTCCAGTAACCTTTCTAAATCTTGAGCAGTGTTTGACGAAGCATCGCAATACTGAGGTATCAATCCCCAAAGACTTCGGTACTTCTGCTTCTGATCAAAGAATCTATCCTCCATTTCCACTATTAAATTATCTAAATACGGTACAAACGTGGCTTCCCGAAAAAAATGCTTAGGGTCATCAGAAGGATAATTGTCTCTGAAAATTTGACTTTTGCATCTTCTGGGAATCAATAGTGGAGCATTATATTTTTCACATCCATTCTTAACTTGGTCAAATATTTTAGGAAAAACGTTTTCGCAATTGCTTCTGTTTTGTCGGAGAATATCCAGCACACTATCAATGAGCTCAATCACTGCAAATATATCCAATTCTTTCTTTTGCAACAGTTTTGAAACAGGCAGGATTATGCCAGAAGTGTGTTGCATAACTAAAGCCGCGATTAAAAACGTGCATTTCTGTACAGAATTGAGCAAAGTTGCTGCTTTGGTCGCAACCTCCACTTGCTTGTTTCCTGCTGCAATTCGTCAAATGTAGAAACAACTGCTAGCAATAGTGTCACGAAAATGATGATCGAGTCATGTCTTTCTACCCAGCGTGTGGCGCAAATTGGTTTCAGTTTCTGTCGCAAAGAAGCCGAGCCTGAAACTTCTTTTTCAACATTGTCTTGAAATATCGATACGCGCTGTGCAGAACGCGACAGAAAAACGCAAATGTCCGATATAGTTGCCATCGTATTTCTAATAACTGGCAACTGCGATGAAGTACTAATGACCAAGTTAAAAACATAGTTGCAGCAATGAGTGTACATGTCCAAAGGGTGCAATTCTTTTACTCTAGCCTGGACACCACGATATTTTTTGCTCATATTTCTTGTGTGGCAGTTCCCTTCCAAAGAAAAGGAACAGCACACGTTTAGGACAACTCCGCGAGAGCACTGGTGAATTTGGTAGGAGTGCCCAAGGCACGCCCAAGTTAACAATTAAGAAACTTAAACCCACCCGTTTTCGTTTCGACTTCACGCTCAGTTTTGTTATCAGACAAAAGTGTATTCACTCATGGTTTTATTAATCCAACATTAAGCACTGCGACATTTATCTTTTAATACAAACAACAAGGGTTTACTTATAACATGGTGTATTGATATACACATAGAGATTTATTACAAGCAGGGCCGTGGGAACCGCCCCCCGCACCCCCCGGCCGGAGGGGGCCCCAGCCATGTCTAGGGGCCCCGCCTCAGTTGCAATACTTTTACTGTTTTAC
>Ga0210059_1012877_pt1 | contig 12573 bp, 8 predicted proteins | sample Ectturendosymbi2_FD_188042 | JGI IMG/M metagenome (GOLD analysis project Ga0210059, IMG submission 188042) | Ecteinascidia turbinata endosymbiont from Florida, USA - Sample 2 (SPAdes) (version 2) | ecosystem: Host-associated > Tunicates > Ascidians > Unclassified | place: Key West, Florida...
TTTGCGTCGAAAAATCGTTTTTTTTTTGCACTTTTACAGAACTTGATTTTAGTACATGGCAAGGGTGTACAGGTTATCGAGCAAATTTAAAAGTGTGTACCTATACAAAAAAGGTTGACAACCACTGGTGTAGGTTACTAAAAATTTTATTTGACTCCACATTGCCTGGAGCTTGTAAACCAAAGACTAGAAAATAGAAATGGTTTGACAATTCTTGTGACTCAACTCGACAAAGTCATGACTCGACTCGAATAAAATTTAAGATGACTCGACTCTGAATGGAAGGGCGTAATGTCTAATGTGACTATGAATCGACTCAGACTTGACAAATTTGGCTCAAGCACATCATTGATTTGGGCAAAATCTTTAAAAATTTGGGCAAAGAAGTTTCGACATTTTTAAGCAATATTATTAAAATTGTATTTCTTTGTGACTGAATGTATTAATAAAAGTTTGTCATGTCATACAAAAAGCACATTATCATGTGTATAAACTCAACAAAATTTTTCTAGCAATTTCGTGTTTCATTTTGCGACAGTTAATGAGCAACTGACTCGCTTGGAAGTTTAGGCCCATGTGCTTTATTAATTATACACTGAGGAAATCGAGTATATTATGAACCATTGATTCGCGACGTGGTCTTGGAATTTCAAGTAGTCCACTGACGGTTCCATAAATCCTTGATTAATCGTTCTTGGAAATTGTGACATTTACTCTATACCAAATATGTAAGACCATTCTAAGGTTTTTGTGTTTGAACAGTTGTTCATGAAGTGTCAGCTTTACAAAGTGGTCCATCGGATAATTTTATAAAAGATGGGCCAAACAGTTTGAGAACAACTGCTTTAAACAAATGAAACAGATATATTAAAGCGTGTATGTTGAAAAGTATCTGCCATTTATCAACAGCGCTCTCATTACTTTAGGCTATATTTAAACGGCCTCAACCAGCAAGCAGTAATGAGTGGACTGTCATATTTTGCGATCCAGATCCAGTCCTGATTTTCTAAAACTCAGTCCGAGTCCAACCACAGTCCAACAGATTTTTCAAATCTGAAGTCCAAGTCCAAATGAAGTCAAAAAATTTGAAAAATGCAGCCTTTTCACAACAAAAATGCCCTATTTCTTTTCCATTAACTTAGTGCAAATCCGGTCCTGATCCTAAATTTTGAAGAGATTTGTAGCCTGGCGGCAAGTGCGCAAAGCTTCACACTATGGCAGCAAGCAACATTAAAGATCACATACCATGATCACTCCATTATTGCTTGTTCGCTTCCCTTACGTATGGGTTTTGTTCTTCACGCACATCCCGTTCGTGGTGAATCACACATTCAACACGACGCAAGCCGCGAGGTTGCAACAACATCTCCTCCTTTTTTGCATCGAACCGCACCGATCGTACGTTCTTTTTGTGAAGGTTACACCTGGCACGACCTTCACATCCTGGTCACAGCACCATTTTGTTGCGATCGGTACGCCCGGGCGGCAAGTGCGCAAAGCTTCACATTGTGGCAACAAGCATCAATAGAGATCACCCGACGATATCACTCTAATATTGCTTGTTCACGCCACATATATACGGGTTTTCTTCACGCACATCCCTTTCGTACATTCAACGCAACGGCAACCGAAAGGTTGCAACAGCACAACACAGTGATAGCGTGAAACGAGTCAATGACTCAACTCGAGTCACGATTTTTGGTGACTCGGACTCGACTCGAGTCATGTTAAAAAAGATGGTGACTCGACTCGAGTCATGTTTTTCACTTCGTGTCAGAGTCATTTTTACAAAATCTCTGAGCCTCTAATTGGCAAACCCAGTTCGTTTGCACACCAAGAAATGAGTATTTTTTGCTTCAGTGATATTCAAGATTTTTGCAAATTTCTTGTTTTGACTGTGTAGCAGAGATGAGCACGGATCAGGACTGGATCGGACTGGATCAGGACTGAAGGCAATTTTGGCCGGATCAGGACTGGATCGGACTGCAATTTTTTTGAAAATTGGCGGACAGGACTAGATCGGACTGAGAAAATTTTTGTTGTTTTGATGTGATTTGTCTAGCTGAACATATCAAAAATTTAATTGTGATCTGATTTTACAGATATGTTAAGGTAGTGTAGGCCTAGATGTTATCAACAACGGCAAAAGCTCTGCTGGGGCTAATTTGCATTTCGAACTTTATCCACCTTAGTCCATATCACTGATTTCTAGTAACAACGTGAACAAAGTTTGGTGGTTAGTGTCTGTGTCTGCGAGTGTTCACTGGTTCTGCTCTCACCATTTCCTTTAACACAGCTAGTAGACATTACACCTTTAATGGGGTTCTTTTATGAACTTTTTCAAAACGTTTAGGGTTTGATTTTAGGGTGTAGCCAACGTTTAAGTTTCGGTTTAGGGATTACATTTAGGATTTACATTTAGGGATTAGCTGTAGGGTGTAGGTTTTAGGTTCAGCTTTAAGATTCAGTTTTTTTCTTTAAGTTTAAGTTTGGGTTTTGGATTTGGTTTGAGGTTTATAGTTTATGTCAGGGTTTCTTAACCTGGGGTGTCAGCACCACCAGGGGGTGCTAAAATCAATTTCAGGAGGTGGTAGGGAAGGTCACATATGTGGCGGTCAAAGGTAAAAGGAATACGTTTGGACAAAGGTGTTAGCGAATGGTTGGGGGTGCTGGACTGTTTAGACGTAACCAAAAGGGATGCTGAGGTAGAAAATAGTTTAGAAACGCTGGTTTATGTCATATTACAAGAACTTTATCCTAATCCAAGTGCATCAGCCTTGTCACTTGTCCAATCCAACCAATCGGATTCTCCTAATGGCAAAATAGCTCCAGCAGTGCTTTTGTCTCTGATGGCAAAGTAGACACTCCCATGTTAAATTTTGGAAATGCCAAAAGGCTGGGTCTGTTTTGCCTCATGACGCAAAGGCACTCTTGGAACTATTTTGCCTTCAAGGGATTTGCGGGGATTTCCCGAATTAATTTGCAGTTTTTTGGCCATATTTTTGGAACCAGAAACGCTATAAAGTCCACCAAACCCTCATAAGACTTATAATAGTCTAGTTTGCAATAAAAACACGAGTCAACAATGGCTCTTGGCGTTGGCGTCCAGGCCTGATGACGTCATCCGAATGTAAATAAAATATGCATAAACATACCTCTGTCATGTCAACATAAAAAAAAACGACATCCAAAAATAATAAAAAAATGTTATTGTGAACTACAAGACTGTCCCTACCTTTAGAGGGTTTGAAGTTTGAACAGCTCTCTAGCTCAATCGGCTGGCGAGTTATGGTCTTTAGCCAAAAATACCCAAGATTAGCGTTTGTGGGACTTGAATGTTTACCCAATTTAGAGCTCTAAAGACTCGGATCATAGCCTAGTTTCCAAAAAGATTTGAGTCAAAAGTGGCTCGTTGGATTGGCGCCCAGGGCCAGGTAACATCAGTCAAAAAGGCGCGAAAATATGCCCCCATTATGACGTCGCCCACAAGAAACCCCAAAAGCAAGTCAAAAAAATTAACAAATCTAAACTAGAAGACTTTCCGAATCCGTACATGGTATGAACAGATCTCTAGCTCAATCGGCTGGCGAATTATGAAGTTGCAAAGTGACAGAGCATCTTGCAAAAAAGTGGCGCACGCGGGACTGAAAGGGTTGCCGGTACATTTATGTGAAAGAGGCGGTAGAATGTAGCATATGCAAACATTTTGCAACAAAGCTGCACTTACGGATCACTTTTAGACTCAGATAGATGTTTCCATGTAGTGCTATGCATAAAATTGGCAATAACATTCTATTATCCACATTGCTGCCTTACCTAATCAACCACCTTCTACCAAACAAACTGACCCTGCGTTAACACTAAACCAATCTGAAATCCGTAATGTGAAAGTTTGCCGTATGTAAACTTGGGTTCGACGTGAAGCAATATATTAACGATTTATTTTATCTGAAGCAGAAAGCTTGGCTTGAAAAAAGAATTTCGGTTGGTATGCATGCACAAAACTTTGAATTGATCAATTAGAATTTGTTTTTGAACTGAAACGTTTCAGGAACAAAATTAATGATAGTATAAAACATAGGCGTAGCCAGGGGGGCAGGGGGCCATGGCCACCCTCAAATTTTTAGTATATCTAGTCATTTTGTGCTTTCAGAGGTGGTATCCCATACAAAATTCTGTTATACTTCTAAAATCAATCATTTAGCCCCCACAATGTTCACTGGTATGGAAGCCATTTGCTCGCAGTGTGGCGTTGACTGTTTCCGCTTCGTGGGATTCATTTGTTCATTCCTATGTCAGTTTGTTGGTTGTGTCACCACATACACTTTTGCACTGTACATTATCTGAATCAGCTGGTATCGCTTTGTTTATGTTTGAGCAAATGACGTTTTGATGGATGATGAAACACAAAGGAAACTTTCCGTTAGCTATAAAGTTAGAGTTTCCAAGCTTTTCTCATCATAATGTCGAAATATATGTCGTTGTCTACAGATGCACTGACACCAACGTAGTAATTGAAAAACTCCTCTTGAGTCACTTTTCCGTCAGGATCGCCAGGAGTGTCGAAGTTTTTCAGGAACTCCAAGAAAACACGGTCTTCTGTCCAATCTCCATTCTGATACTTCGGATGGTGCCGTGCGTCGTACACTCCGTGCAGGTCTTCGACCGTGATGACTCCATCACCTAAATATGCAGCGTCCAGCTAAACGAAACTATTGATAGCGATGCTTTTTGAAGCAGGCGTCAATGCATTCGCGACGTATATGTCCACCACAGGTAAATAATAAGTAGATATATCAATCAGTGGCACAGTCGGAGTTTTTAATTAAGGGAAAAATTTGAGAAACTTTCGTGCGATCTGGAGGAATATCACCATAACGTTTTTTGACAACAACTGAAGATCTCAAAAACGTCTGCATTCCACACCCTGCTTCATGCTCAGTTGAGTAATTTTTGTGTTAAAAATATTAGCTCGCCACCTTTTTTAAAAGGAAAACAGCGCTTGTTTCGTTTCATGTGCCACTAACATAACAGTTGACATCAGTGGCGTAACTGACAGGGGGCAAGGGGGTGAGCCGCCCCCTGGCAAGCTAAATGTAAAAACTGGGCCTCCTTTAGCTGACATTTGGTTTTCAGTAGGTGGTTGCTGTTTTGCGTTTATCGGGGAGTTTTCGTTTTTTTGCTAATTTAGACATCCACGCCATCCGGATATACTGTACTGTCGTTTCTTAACTTTTTTCTGAGTATTATATAGTTGCGCCCCTACGGTGGCTAGTGCGCCCCCTTGAGCTAAGTTTTGCCTCCCCTGGCTCAGATTTCTGGTTACCCCACTATAGTTGACATTCTTTGTGAATTTTATAACGCAAAAACTTCATTTGTGTTCACGTTAGGAAATTGAACCCTCCGTTTTGATAGAGGTTTGCTCACCTTCATTTTGGAGCTACACCACTGATTACAGTAAACATAAATTTGAACAAAAAGTTTTTTTAAGGTGTTGAATTTCAAGCACAAGCGATTAAAAAATCCATCGTTAATTTCAAGTCCAGTTAAAATTGATAGTATTATGGTTTAAACATTAAAGCAGGTTGGATTTTTACCAGGAAACTACTACTTTTCACGTAAAGCTAAACTATTACTTTGCCTGTAAAGCTAATTATCCGTTTACATCTAAAGGTTTAGCAATAAACCCATCAGAAAATTTACGCAAAAATAAGTTTTTAGTTGTGGATTGCACAGACCTAAAACTTTACGAAAATACTGCCATTGACGTAGTGCGCTTCATTTTAAGCAAGACGACATTTTTTTCATATAAAAGGTTTTGCAAGGAAACGAGTGCAAATCAGACCTATAGTTCAAAATAAGACAAAGAGTTTGTATCATGAAATTGGGGAATTGAGCAATATCATGAATTAATTCTTAACTGAAATAAATTGAACAGTGTGAGTGCTGTCTTTGATTACGTAACTACGTGGAACTACAATGCATTATGGGTATTACCCACAACATAGTTGTGTGTATGTGATGCATTAATGCAACTTATTAGAGCAAAATTTGACGAATTTAGAATTCCAGTATTAAATGAGCTTATTTTAGGCGGATAATTACGGATGGTTTATCTCAAATCGGCTGTGTCTCAAAACCAAAACGGCAGAGTGAGAAACAGTCCTCTGCGGTTCCCAAATGATTTTAGTAAAACGTATACTCTACGCAACTTTCTTGATCGCAGTGGCTATGTCGCCATCGTAAATCTGCTTCAAAGCTTGAAAATTTGCGTTAAATCCTTCATTTTCTTTGGTAGCACTTGTTTCAAGATGCATAAACTCAAACTTACCTTCGTGTCATTGAATTATATCCTTTGCGCATTTGATCGACTCAGCTAAATTACGTGATAAAGTTAGTGAAAGAATGGGTCTACTAGGGGCAGGGCCGGCCTTAAGACGATGCAACCGATGCAGCTGCATTGGGCCCCGCGCCATGGTGTTTGGGTAGACTGTTCATTTTTGCCAGGTACACCTTGCGCTTGAGAATTCAGTAGAAACGCCATATAAATTTCATTGTTAACAAAGAACGCTCTCGTCAGAACTAGCACATTTCCTCTCGAACGTTAGCAAACGTGCTCAATTCTCGTGTTAGTACTGGATTGTATATCTGCGCTCTACCGCGATCGTAACACGGTTGACCGAACACGATGACGTCAGAAAATAACTGCACAGAGGGGCCTCGCGCCCAGGTCTTGCCTTGGGCCCCGCACCTGCTATGGCCAGACCTGACTAGGGGCATGGAAGAGACTCAATGCTTGTTAACGACCGGGGCAGGTTTTTCTATGGCTACAAAACTGTGGGTGTTACCAGGTTTTTTTAAGGTGCTTTAAGGAGCCGATTCTGGTTCCTAGGATTGAAAATCGGGTCCCCAGAACCAGAGAAAGAGATCACCGGGTCCCTAGAATCAGAGAAAATCGGATCCCTAGAATCAGGGAAATTGGGTTCCTGTAGGTCCATACCAGGTACCTAACATTTTCCTTAAAAAAAACCTGGTGTAGCTGAAAAAAACTACGATCTCCTTTCAGACCTTTCAACAGTACCAGAAAAATTTTTTTTAGCTGTCTTCCCTCTTATTACATGGCAGCTCTCAAATCAAGCAGCGAGTTTATGTGCGTGGTTTCAAAACAGTACTACATCCACCCATGCAATTTGCTTACTCAGGAGGTTGTTTTGCCAAAGATACACGTGGGAGAGATCACGTGGTCTGTTTTTAACCTTCTGCGCATCTGTAAATTTCGGCTTCGCAGATTGTTACCTGTTCTGTCAAGCTTGTGGAAAGCAGCCAATATCAATTTCCGTCTGGCCTGAGACAGCGGAGGGCGCAGTTTGACTAAGAACTCGTCGAAATCAATTGTTCCACTTTTGTCCTTGTCAATAAGATAAAAAAGTTCTTTGATCTCGTCAGGTTCCAAATCTACTCCGAAATCATGCATTCCTTTTTTGAATTCGGCAAAGTCCAAAGTCCGGCTTCGGTCGTCGTCCATCACGCGAAAACATCTTCCTAAACCCTTGATACCACTGTCGACAAAGGCAAAAAATATTTTTCAAAAACTCTTCGGATATTTCGGTTAAGGTGAACCACGGCCTACTTAAGATATCTTAAGTAGGCCGTGGGTGAACCATATTCTTCAATATACCGAGTGTTTTTCTGTTGTTGACTTCCTGTGGGCTAGCATGCTGTACGTAAATTTATGTACTGTGAATGAAATGGAGTTTCTTGATCGTGACCCCGCGTAGTCTGTTGCTTGACCAGTGTTCACAATTGATGCAGCCACAACGATGCTGCACAAATGAAAAGTGAGTCGGCTTCTTTAACTTACGTGATTAATGTTCCGATCTTCCACAATGCATACAAAAACATTTGTTTCGCGCATATAAAGTATTTTTATGGTGGAGGAATTTCAAGCAATTAATGAAAATTGGCGGAGAAAGTTGATTTGGCGGAGAAAATCAAAGAAAGTTCGAAAACTGCGGTGTAATAATACAAGTCAATTCGAAATGTATTCTCATCACTCTGAATATTTGTACTGCAAGTACGTTTGAAGAGGAGAGTCGCAACACGAATTTCTAAGCTTGATACCACTGGTGAAATTCCTATGCAAATCTTTCTGGCTTCAGTGAAAAGTAATTTTTCTTGGAAACTACATAACTTGCCGACGACATTCGCCGGCGTGACTTCCCACAAGCTGAAGCAGCTACAGGCAAATATTCAATTAACTTAGTTCAAAGATGACAGAAAAATTACTCTATATGCCGTACATGGAGTTTCAGAGCAACAGCTACATGGAAACGAACGAATTGCCCTTCAAGTTTTCCTTGACACCGCATGTGCCTCATGCAGCGTAGTTTATCCGCTCGTCGACATGTCACAATGGTGTTTCAGGCCGAACGTTCAACGAATGTTCTCTGCACACAATGCCGTTGATCACTTTTAGTTTCAAACGATTTGTTCTCACCTTGATCCTCTAGCGAGACATTGCAGTCGAAGCTTTTCTAAAGGATCCTTCGCAGTCGTTGCCAGTCGCTGCGCTTTTTCGGCCATTTGCCGGTCATGTCGTGCAGTTCCAGCCATATCGTCGCAAAGCAGTGAGTGATGTTTAGCACAAAAGTTTCATTCTAAGTCTGCAGATGGGTACTCGTTTTGTAAAGTTAATGTGATTTAATATATTTAAGATGTAGCCACTACATGATTGCTTGGATGCTATATTTCTATAAAACCCGTCACTTTCTTGCATCAGCATGACAAAAATGGGGAAATTGCCACTGGTTTAACGAATTACGAATCAAACAACAAGTGTGATTCTTTGTGATTTGTGTCAGATTTTTCTTCGTGTCTTCTGCTTTATTTCGAAGAGTATCAGCACTAGTTTATTTGCACTACTTTTTTGCCAATATTAAAGACAGTTTTCACAAATAAGATTCATAGTTTTTACAACCTCAGACCAAAGGAAATAACTATTTTTGAAAACCTTCAGTGTGCTTTCATTTAAATGACTGTTGTTTGCTTGAAGTTATTTCAACAAAAGGCCAAAGCATTCTTAAAATAATTTGACGCAAATTTATTACCATAGCGAAGACACAACGATTGTGCAAACAAGATCTTAACGTTTTTCACCTTCAAGCACTGCTCTTCCAACTCATCAACCAGTAAAGCATATTTATCAAACTGATGTTTACACTTGCTTGACATTTCTTAGTTCATTTTTAATGAATGAAATTGTTCCCTCAGGAAACCGATCCACTGTAATGATTCTCTTTCCAAACATGCCACGTCCAGGGTGAATAGTATCTGTTCAAAGCTAGGAGAAAAGCGGTGTAACATATTTTTCGAAAAGATATTTTAAGAGAGATCGTGAAAAGTGAGTTTCCGACAGCAACTTCGAGTCTGAAAGAACTTCGTTAAATTTTTTCTCGTTTGTTTCAAAGCTGAAAGTAAACAGTTTTTTTGGGGGTATAGACTAGCAAAAGAAATTGGAGCGTTCTTTTTGCCTTTTCAGGATCCTTCAGGGTGAAAATATGTTATCGGAAGCATCTTACTGAATTCCAAGTCTTTTTCAAGTTTTTTGACTCTTTTTGCCATTCTTCTTTATTCGCAAATCCTGCTTAACCATGCTTATAAGAAAACTGTAAAAGCGTTATCGTTTCTGCTGCACATAAACATAATAAGCTTGTCCATTTTGGGTCCTTCACGGATACTGACGTTTGTACATGTTGATCAGTTTGCGAAAATGTCCAGTGGCTAATTCAAAGCTCCGTTAGTCTCCGACATTATGTTCAAGACTCGCCACATTACTTGTTATGACGTCTGATGTCGAGCTAACACGTTAAAAGTTTCTGCAGCAAGTATACATTTTTGCCATATAGCAGGATTTCACCTTGAATCAATGCCTTCTATCTGACTGCTCCGATGCAAATTTAATCTCAGTCGAAAATCATCTGAAAATGGTCAGTATTTCTTGTATAAGTTGTTCCTGCAAATCTATATGACAACACCTGAGGTCACTAACCTTGACCAGGCTCCGATTTCAAAGACAGCAAAGTACCGCCTAGTCAGCTCGCCTGCAGGTATAGGTAGTATTGATTTGCGGCATAAGCTTACCGAGGTTTCGCTTGTTAGCTTGATTAACCACGTAGTATGGACGCCGTTGCTTACTTTTAATCTCACCAACCCTCCACCAAGGATGTGGAAGTGTGCTGTAATCAAATCTTTCCAAGTCATGACGCTGTTCTTTAATCAACGGTTGTATCTAGTTTCACGAAACAACGCAGTGCTTCATAGCGGACGTAACTTTATCTGCCACATATTCTTCTTCTGCGTTTTAGATCGTTAGCGGCATTGGGCATAAACACGTTATTCTCTTGTTAACGTTTTGAGGGTTGTTTGGGAAAAAGAAAGCATAAAAGTCACACAGATAGTTAAGTTTTATTCAGAAACTTTCAAAAATGACGACCTGATCTAGACTTATCTGATTCGAATGATGGTCAACACAAAACGCACAATTATTACGTAGTAACTCAGGTGGATTTCAAGTGAAATAACTGTGATGCTCGTTGCTGTAAAAACAATTGCAGCAGTAGACAATCGTTCGTTTGATGTTTACAAGTTCCGGGCAAAGTTTTAGGTGTATCCTTTGCACTTGTGATTTAATCATTTCCCGCAGCCTTTTAAAATCGTCACAACCAGGCCCATAGCCAGGTTTAAGGTTTGCTGAGGCAAAATACATTTGTAGAGGGGCAAGATTTTTTTACATTTGCAGAGGGCAAGATATTGTATGTTCAAAACAAATTTCCCTAGGCACAACACAATTTGGGAGGGCACAGAAAATATTTGGGGGACAATGCGCCCCTGTGGCTGCGGGCCTGGTCACAACTGTCGAAATGCGTAAACCGCTGACAAAGTATCTGAGTAGACAAAGGCATGGTTATCAATTACTGTTACTGGGACATGCTGGTTGAAGAGAAACGTTTATATGCACTCGCCATTTTGGCATTTCTGACTTGATTCACAGCAAGTGTAATATTGTTCATCCCAGGCGCAGCATGGTTGGTTAGGCGGGCAAGGATTGTCTGAGCACGTAAGTGGACTAGGCGTCGGTATAGCTGGGTCGTAGTTGCACCAGTCGCCGGAGCACTTCACACTGTCCCCCATAGAAGAAACGAAGAGATCCAGAGCTGAAGCTTGCTGCATGGGCGCCGATCCGTTGTAAGGTCCACCATAATACATCCCTAAAACCTGCGAATTACGTGCATTTAAATCTGATTGCAGTTTACCCATCGGTCTGCATTAAAACAGTTAGCTGTAGGTTCGGTTTCGCACAACTCATAAATTTTGCCAGAGTGGTTGTGCTCGCCTTTCTAAAATACAAGTGAGAGCATGTTTCAAACTACATTGAGACTTTGTTATCCTACCAGTGACGCAAAAATAAATTGTTTTAAGAAAAAAAGAATCTTCCTTTCCGCTGGATATTTATAACTTATGCTGTTAGAACGAAAAAGTCAACGGTTTTTGGAGACACTTCATCCAGTAATGTGTGTCAAATCGATGAATAAAAAATGTTAGGTTGAGATATTTGCTCAGGGATAGTTTGAGGATCAAGGGTTGAATTTCGAGTGCTACAATATGACAAAAAACAAGCAGTTTGTATGGCAGTTGCTTAAAAATGAGTTGCTGAAAAACTGGAACTTCCAAATAACTTCGAAGCCCACTTGAAAGGAAGTTATCTTCACTGAAATGCCAGGAAGGTTCCAGAATTTCATCAACAAGTTATACATGCAAAATACAATAAATTATTTTGCTTTTGTTTCCCCTTACCGGACCCACAGTTATGTTGTGAAGCGATTTTCCGTCCTTGTATATTACAGAACAATCTGTGATCTCCGGTTGACATCTATCCTTGGTCCACGCCATGTCGCTGTTGTGCTGCAAAAATTTTTTGTACAGCACCAGTTCATCGCTGTAGGCTTCGGCTGCGTTGCTCTCCTCGGTGTAGTCAATCAGGTAACGAAGGTTTCGCATAAATATTCCCTTGAACATCTTTGCGTCGTCATCGCACTGCGGCGAGCAGTATTCAACCAGGATGCCGTTCCTGTAACCAACAGCCACTTTGAGCTCGTCACAAATTCAAGCATATTCTGTCGATTTTCGTGGCAGTTAACTATCGGCAACTGCGATAAAATTAATGCAATGCTTTTCCAAGTAACAAAAATCGCACAAAAAAACTGATCATTTCATGAGGGGTTACTACGGTGATCTAGGAAGCCTTTCATCATCAAGTTGTTTTTTTGCATTTGTTACTGGCTTTTTCAGAGTCTAGCTGCTGCATGTTTAAAACATGCTCGATTGAAACTTACTTCGTTGAGTTCATGATCGTAGCTTGAGCAATTTTATGCGCGCGTGGTGCCAAGTCCTTGCTCCGATTCAAAGCCTTGGAAGCTTCTACTAAAGCACCTGCAAAGTACATACGAATTTCATATAGCCTAAGGATGAAAGCATTTTGACAAACAATCTATTCTCTTATAAATGTTTCTGGAT
>Ga0210059_1012878_pt1 | contig 12573 bp, 7 predicted proteins | sample Ectturendosymbi2_FD_188042 | JGI IMG/M metagenome (GOLD analysis project Ga0210059, IMG submission 188042) | Ecteinascidia turbinata endosymbiont from Florida, USA - Sample 2 (SPAdes) (version 2) | ecosystem: Host-associated > Tunicates > Ascidians > Unclassified | place: Key West, Florida...
CAATGCACCTGATCTCGACTTCAGTACAATGTTGGTGAAAAACTAAGAAATAACCATCAATATTCTGATCGCTAAGGGGGGTGCTTGAGCCCCTTCAGCACCCCCCCTGGCTGCGCCTTTGTGCGCGCATACGACTAAATGTGCGCATTTCCTTATTAGAAAAGGAATCTGCCACTGAAAGCACGCTGTGGAGCCACCAGCAGTTAGTGGAACATAAAGATGCCACGATTACGTTTGGTTGCAAATGTAATTAATCACTATGAAGAATAGATACAGAGCTAGCCAGTCAGGTCAATCAATGCTAGCAGTACTGGAAATCGCTTCTGCAACGTTTGGTTTCTGTCATAAAATTTATTGCTCAGCGAGGACTGACGTTTAGAGATGATGAAAACGTTGGATCGCCCAGAAACTCTTTTCAAGCAAAAGTTCAAAAAAAGGAAACACGATGCTTCTGGTGACCGGTTTTGCGACAGTTTCACAAATCGCTTATCATTGCCAAATATCATGTTGCATCATAAAGTTTTGTTACAGTTGAGTTGACAAATGTGACGTCGCAAGATTACGTCATAAATATTAATGATCCGTGGAAATACTAGTGTCTTCATCGGCCATCCTCTACCTAAAGATTCTATATCCGATCCACACATGGGGCCTCCCACCACGCCTGGGCCCCGGCCCCCCACCATCTAAATCCGCTGCTGGTTCAGATAGCTCTATGTTCTACGTACTACGTATAAATCAAAATCGGAGCAGCCAACAAAGTGTCGACAGTGCCGAGAAACCAGATCCTGCAACCTGGGATGTGCTAAGAATGTAGCTTCCACACTTGCCAACTTTTAATCTTTCAGCATTTTGTTTAAATAATACACGACAACGGTAATAACGTGGATTACATTTCAAACAAGACCTGGTATTATGAAATTATACGCTTTCATTAGAAAAAGACGCATTTTTGAAAGTAAAATGAATTTTTTCAGATAATTATTGAGTACTTAAGGTAAATTTTTTTCTTTTCATAAATTATTTGGTTCCAGGAAGGCTTTAGTAGTTCTTAACCTTTACAAACACAGCGAACCGTGACTTAGTTTACCAAGCTTTTGTCGAATCTCCTTTTGCTCTATATAACAGAAAGGAAAAATGGGTTACTGAAATGAAATCAATCAACAGTTTATATTTAATTACACAGTGGTCCCACGCTTTTATTCATGTTCCAGATGACCTTCGTCGAGCCCCTGAAACGGCTCCGTCGAACCCCTGAGGGTTCGATCGAACCCAGGTTAAGAACCACTGCTTTAATGAGTGATTTAAGTTTTACAAAAACTTGTTGCAGAGCGTGATAACAAAATTTTTGAAGTCTTTTGAGAAACGATCGAAATAAGAACAGGACAAATAGAAAAATAATTTGAAACGAAGTTTCTCGGTTGTTGAAGAAACAAGTAAATGAAAATTTAAAAATAAGCAAACCCCCACCGCTGGCCACATTCACCGATTTTTCAAGAATTGAGCTTGAGTTGAGAGAGAAATGTGTCTCCCAGACTTGATTTGTTAGAAAAGCTGAAGAAGGCGTTTGTATTCGAAATCAAGAGCATTGATATGACTTCGACTTGAAACAACCTTTAAAGATTTTTGAAGTTTTGGCTGTATTAAACGTGAAGTTTCGATTAACTCTCTTATTTTTATCTGAAATGGCCGCTTTGAAATTTTTGTATCGTCTTAAACTCAATATCCTATCCAGTTTTTAATCTATTGAAACAAAAACAAAATTGGGTGCATAGTCGTAGGGAAATCACCACGGATTCAGCAAGTTTTGTTGTTTTCGTCGTCCTTATGCAGGTAATATTTGGACCTTGTTTCAAATGGTGGTTCCCTTTCTGTTTTAAAAACATAAAAACCTTTAGTTGAGCGCGCGCTACCAAAGCTGGCCGGTTGGGTTCGATTCCCGGTCTGGCCATGCCGAAGACTTGACAAAGGGATGAAAAATGGGTAAAAACAGTTTAGCCTCAAGTTCGGCGTTGATGGGTGGGTACAAAGAACGGCGCCCGGCGGTGCTGACACTGACTCGTCACCAGAGCAGCATTAACTGAGAAAGCAGCCGAGTGGCCACAGCCATGGGTGGCTGAACCTTTTTCAAAGCGGGAGGGCACAATAGTGCACGTCAGAAACACTATAGAAAATTCTTGTTGTTTGTATTAGCAACTGTGACACAAGCATTGAAATATGACGTCATTACCTATACACCTATACACCATGTGAAGGTCTAAACTACATTATTTTAGACAAAATTAAACCACTATGAAAACGTATCGGTGAATCACCTGAAATTCAAATAGGCTGTTACAGGGCGATCCAGGTCAACAGCATCACTGGGGCTCATCATACGATTTATTCTGACTGAATAAAACCGTTCGACGCTTGAGTCACTGAAATTTCCATTTGCTTTCATTCTGGCTGGCATTATCGCTGCTCTGTGACGTTAGTTACGTAACAATAAATGAAAAGTTCTCTTGATAACTTTTCCACTGTTGAGTAACGTACGTCACAGAGCAATGATAACGCCAGTAAGTCCCCTGCTTCTGCCTACTAGGCTCAGAAACGTTGCTAGAAAGTTTTCAATAGGGGGGCTTTGCAGTTCTGCGGGGGGAGCTTTTCGTTTGTACGGGAGGCTTGACATTATAAAATTAACAAAAACTATGGCCTACTTATTTATAGTGTTTCACATTTCAATTTGCGGGGGCTTGGAGCTTTGTTTGGGGGGATAAGCCCACCAAAATCCCCCGTGGCGACGGGGCTGACTAGGCTCATTCATATTAGCCCGAGTTGCTGGACAATTTATCGTTCGTTTGAAATTATTCTCGAAATGGGAACTGCCCATTGGATTGGACTTCAAATCCAATGTTCAATACAAATCCATTGCTTCAAAAAACATTGAGGCCAACATGAATTATGTTTTAAAAATTACTTAATTGCATAGTGCAACTCGGGCTCCACTGGATGATCCAGAGGCGGATCCAGTTAGTAAGTTTAGGGGGGGCGATTTGAGTAACATTTGGAAGTCAAGTCTCATTACGGATTCACCTACTGTATGTAAGAGAGATGAGGTATACTTCACAACACTGCTGTGACGAAACAATGGACGGAAAAATGGTTTTATGGTTTTTATGGTGCTTCTGCTTATTGGCTGGGTCATGAAACAATAAACCATTACCATTACCATTTATATTACGAATGCTGTTTTCCGAAGTGTTCAAAATCTTGGTGAAAAAAGTTGCTTTCGTAGGCTTTAGCAGGGACGGATCCAGCCAGTAACGTTGGAGCCGGCGATTTCAGTAATATTTGGAAGTCAAGTCTCAAAACGCTTTGCCCTTGTAAGAGGGATGAATTAGACTTCATAATACTGCTGTGACAAAACGATGGACGACAAAATGACCTTGTCGCGAATGCTCTTTCCGAATTGTGGAAAATTACGATAAATTAAGTTACTTTATTAGTTTTTTTAAGGGGAGATTGCCCCAATTGCCCCCCTCCATCCGCCCCTGGGATGAGCTCGAGTAAAGCGCGACCGAAAGAAGTCGAGAGAAAGCCTGCTACGAACGATAATGTTTTGTTTTGGTCACCTGCAACATGAACGTGAAAGGCCAGACGTGGAACGAAAATATACGAACATAGACAACGCCTAAAGAAGAGAGCCCAAGTTGACAACTTAGTGAAGTGGGACCGTGGGTGGTGACACAAATGTACAAATTAAGCAAGCTCGCGTTCTCCGATGCAAATCGTAATCGAAGACTCGGGCTAAGCTAGAGGAGCCCGTGTGCCGGAGTCGCCACTGGTCTGTTAAAAACACCAAGAACACGGCCAAAGAAACAGGCAAAAATGACATAGCATTGATACCTGTCTTAAACACATTCAAAATTACAACTTTTCCACTTCTTGAACACAGAAGTTACATGACTGTATGCTCTTTCTACAACTGCATTAGATACCGGAATGCAAAGACAAGAAAAAGAATATGTAGCAACTAGCAAGTTGTCTGTAAGGATTCCAATTGTGTTTCCAATGCCGAAATAAAATATAGTTACTGTATTTAGTGTTGCCAATGCAAAAACAAAAACACAGTTGAAATTGATATGTGAAATATTTCATTTTGCGTATAAGATTCAGAAATATTTCACTGTTTGGAATGTTGTTTAAATGCTTGAATTACACCAATTTTTTGATGGTGTGGCACGAAGTTTTCCTATATACAAGCATGGGCGTCGGAAGGGAGACAGGTATTTGAAATGTTCAGCAAAAAAGCTGTTTTCTTAGCTTCGAGAGGTAAAAACCAAATTTCACCACTTTCGGCCCCCCTAGAAACTCGTTTGGAAAAATCCACTAGTACCCCCCTGGAAAAAATGCTTGTGACGCCCATGCACACAAGCATGTAAAATTACACCATTTTTGTAAAAAATTGTGTTGTATTGCTCAATCCGGCAACACTGTTCAACAACACCAATGCGGTAAGCAAGCCATAGCAGGGTGACAGACTGTGCGCGGTGCAGTCTGCCAAACAATTACGAAATCCTGCCAAATCCACTGCCAAACAGCAAATGTAATAATGAACTGCCAAAATTCTGCAACATTTTTTTCATTAAACGATTTACTTTAAACCAGGGGTCCCAACCTGTGGTACGTGCACCACCAGTGGTACGCGAAGGTCTCTCAGGTGGTACGTGAGTAACTTCCATTTTTTCACAAAAACCTTTCACAGCTTTCTAGTTTACGTTTCGAACTTTGTTTCTAAATAAATTTTCCTGTAGCCGTTATTCCTATTGTTTCATAACAATATGACTTTCGATGCGCTGTTAGCAAATTTACGCCACGGATCGACCAATTGGTGGAAGGTTAAGAAAAACAATAATCTCATAAAATTTAGTTGTGGTCTTTTATTGTTATTTTAATGTATATCATTCTTCTGAATAAACAAAGATTCGATCAAATTAGTTGTTCGGGAAGAAGTGGTACGCGTTGACAATACGGGGTGCCCAAGTGGTACGAGATCGTTAAAAGGTTGGGAATCCCTGCTTTAAACAATAGACCCAATAGCCATTGTGTTACTTAAACTCATTTAATCAAAATTTAAAATTCAAAAATGGGGGGAGGGAGGCAGGCCCCCTGAGAAATAAAAGTGGGGAGCACTAGGCCCATGCGGCGCCCCTGGCTCCGCCACCTATGGTCACGGTGCAAGGAAGCGGAGATGGGCGCTGCAGAAGTGCAGACCACTCGTGACACTCCGAAATGAGTGCAAAAAACTTCGTATGAACAAAACTGGACTGAACTTTTTACACTATTGCAAACAGAACGGCTAATCCATAACCAAACAACAGCTGTACATTTTTCGCAAAGTTTGGAAAACTACATGAAAACTTTGTTAACCGTCAGAGGTAGTAATAGCAACAAAATCTGGTATCACAAGAGGCTTGCGTTCATACTCGGAACCAACACTTGTGCTTTGTTAGGACTTGTCATTTGAAACTTTACCCTTTCAGGTATTGTTAAGTCACAAAGCATCGTTTGTTTAAAGAATTGAATGGGAAGTTATGCTGAAGCGCTCCCAGCCATTGTGTTCAGTGGCGCGGCGCAGTGTTTAAATAAGTTGGTCAGGGGAAAGCAGTATTAACCTTTCGGCAAAATCATTAGTGTTGCTTTAAAGTGGTAAAAGTTTCAAACCTTTTAGAAAGCTTACGAACGTGCAAAGAAAGCACAAGAATGTGCAAAATACGAGATTATAAGCAAAGAACTGTAGAGTGTTGCCGTTCTGCCAGTCGTCGATAAACTTCAGGCGAGGTGCTTTAGATATTGCAGTGTGTCACAGACCGTCAGCTTGACAGGCCTAGGATGTTGCTCCACTCGCCAGAAAGCACGTGTTTGCCCTGTTTGTCAGTTATCAAACCGTTCATAGTCTACAGATCTTAGGTAACCTTTGGAGTGAAAATACAGTATTGCACTTATTTGAACAAATTCGTGGTGTTCATGTCCTGCAGCTTCCCAAAAAGTCATAACAAAAATTTGGCATTGCGCTTTCTTGATGTGAAGTTACAAGTAGGGCTGGGTTCTATTAATAAAAATTTATTGTTTAAGTAATACGTAATTTCTAAGAGATTACTTGAGTAATCTACGTAATTCAAGCAAAGCAGGAAAATCGACATTTAGACTTGAAAACATGCAAGCACATCAAATCGTTGCAATATTTATGCAATTTTTAAATCACACAATGGGCGAATAGCTATTTATTTTCTAATGAACAACTTCGCACAAGACACAAACTGTCTACCATCTCATCACCCAATGAAGATCCAAGCCAGTCCGGCAGCACTAAAGCACCTTTCAAGTTACGCTGAAGAATTCGCCTCAGTGGCTTATTTTACGTGTTATGATTAGGGCAACCAATCTTTTGACCAAGAAATTTAAAGTTTTGACTTTATAATTTACAAATTTTGACTTTATTTTGACCTATCAATTTTCTGCGTTCTCAGTTGAAATGCGAAATACAAAGCATATTCATATACAGTACCAGAAAACAAACCGATAAGCTTGTTTTGTTGAAATGAAACAAAAATTAGTTTATCTGCAAAGTCTGGTACAGCATGTTTCAAAAATGTCTGGCTGCTTTCAGTTTCATGAAACGAGCCTCGTTGATGCGGCGATGTGCTTCCATCACAAACCTTTTGTTACTTTTCACCAGGAAAATTTGCAAAATAATTCACCCTTTGTTGTTGAGGTAAACTCAGAAGCATATTCATGCAGCATACTTCCAACTTTTGAAGAATTTTGTTGTTTAAGCTTAGGGATGATATGTTGATAAGTACATTAATAACTACAGTAGAGTCAAATCTGAGAATAACATAAAGTTAACACTGTATATAGGCTATGTATAATGGATTCAGCATTTGCCAAACCTAATAATGTAAGACCACGTTTCTTTCATTGCCATGTTTAGTCTACTCAATATTCAATCGTCCAGTTGTGGGCTAAGCAACATTATTACGTCAAAAGTCGCAACAAACCCATTACTATTTCAGAATTGGAACTAAACTTACAAAAACATGTCAAAATCTGTTGTTGTAACTTTAATAAAATATCCATAACGAGAAAAAAACTGCTGCAAGAAAATTTTCACCTAACGATAAATTTTGACCTAATGATAAATTTTGACTTTTTTGACGTAATAACTTTCGAGTGGCTTATGGTATCAGGGTGAAATTTCGTTTGTGGACGTTTCATAAACTTAAAAAGGCAGAAAAAATTTGACTTTATTGACTTTCGGTTGCCCTAGTGATGAAGTATGTCATACTGCGTTTGCGTTTGCAGCAACAGAAGTGGCATCTTAAGTCTTAACTTTTTTCAAAGGAAATTGCTTGTAATATCCAGTAATGGCAAAATTTCTTAATCAAGTAATAAGCAATAGTTTTCAAGCAAGTAATTAAGTAATTACTTATTTGAACCAAGCCCTAGCTATAAGTTGTTGGAAGTGATTCATATGTGTGTCCCTCATGGTAAACGTGGATTGCTTTGTGCTAGTTCGCAGTTAAATTACTGTTGAGAGTTAGTGCAGCAATTCCAACATGAGTACGTTAGCAAGTCAAACTTTCATTACATAACTACCTTTCTTAGGGCAAGACTGTAAGCTGTCTGCTTCCGCGATGGTCAGGAAAATGTAATGGGAAAATTGTATTGCATGTTTAGACATGAGCTGCAAAGAAACACACGTTAATGCGTTTGCCAAGTATCACATTAAGCTTGCTTAAAAGCAATAGAATTTTTCTCACACCAAACAAGATTTTTTCGAGGGAAAGACATGATCAAGTAGTTATTGTGATGCTTTATAGAAGTTTTGCAAAAGTATTGCTCTTAACTACCGTACCTTGTGTTGGCTTCGCTGTTCGTCCACCGCATTTCTGCGCACCATCTTTCAAAACCTGACCACCATTGTCGCCAAGATTTGTGGTGACGGAGTTTCGTAAAGAAGAAAATATCTCTGTCCCTGTTTCGTCCTCTGTGAGAACAGTTTTGTTTTTCATCATTTGTTATTTTGATAGCTCATTTAAAAAGCTTGTTGGAAATTTCATGTTAAACTAGACATTGTACCAGTAATCATGACTAGCAAATCTTTGTGTAAAAACGTCCTGATTCGGGTCTAGTTCATCAAAAAGTACTTCCGGAGTTTACTTTATGACGATAATTTGCGGTGTATGCTTTATGTTGAACTTGATTTTCGACGCTGTAAATAAAGAATTATAACCACCTGCGATCTATAAAAATTGTTTTCCATTTTTCGTTGATATTATTCAGAAATCACTAATTCATTTTCAGATGCACAGCGACTGATTGTTTGCTGTATTTCAGTAACGGAAATACACGTGACCGTGGAAGTTTGACAGCATGAGATATTGTGAAATTTGGAATAACTCTTTAGGTCTGCTGGCGCTCAGCAATTTCACCTATGGACAACAATGAATATCGACAGACAAGAACAACATAATACCACCGAAGGTGCTAGAAGGCTACACAGGACTGGTGCCATCCGAAGCACAGATGGTGAACAAGGGAGGAGTCAACGAAGCCACGACTCGAGCCACCGCTCTTGTTGCTGCGTTTGTTTGACTTCCGACAAACGATCGTTTGTATTTTACACAGCTGGCCTGTTAGGGTGTTTTGGCTTAGGCGTTTATTTGTGCTTCATCGAATCGTACTTTGGCGGAGGAATCTTGCTCATCACAGGCTTTGTTTTTGCTTTCCTTCTTGTGACAAACTTGCATTGCTGCACAACAGCAGAAGTCAACGTCCGCTCACGATTCAGGCCTAACACGGTGTCTGCAGCGGTTGATGGATACGGGACAGGAAGCACGCCCAACACGTCTGCTTTGCGTTATGGTTGGAGTCAAACGGTCCACGAAGATCCAACTCACCGCTTCGTGAGGTATTCCACGTGCAAGCTGCCAACCTATGAGGAAGTGATGGTCTCGCAACCACCGGCTTACGAAACCGTAATGGAGAATGACTCCCGCAACTCCTGAAAGTAGCTTGTGCAACTGGATTGCTGTACCGCAAGGCTGTGTGCGGTGCTGAAGCGACAGAGACGTCTATGAAAATGTGACCGTCGGCAAATTTGTTTCGTGCAAACAAGTTTGGATGCTCGATACAGTATTTAAAAATATTTTTTTGTAGTTTCAGCTTATGTTTTGTCAAGATGTTGACAAATCAATTAGACCAGGAAAATAAGAGAGCGCGTCATTGAAATCATTACACAATAGCAAATTATTACAAATCTCTATCAGCGGGATGCCTATGGTCGAGGCTTCTTTGACACTATCATTCCTACTGTATAATAATACCAATATGTTAGTGGCAGCAAATCGGAGACTATCGTCCAGTGTTTCGTGTGCACTTTGATTTCTGTTTATAGATTTGGCTTGCTTCATGGTAGAAAACGTTCTCCCACACACATATGTGCTTCGAAACGTCGAGCGCATTTTAGTACGAAATCTTTCAGTTTGGGAAATCTGTCCTTGCTAACTAGTGTCCAAAAACTCTCTACAGTCTCTATTCTAACACCGTTAATGTTGTGCATTTTTATTAAAAGATGCTATGCTTGTTCTAACTAAAATTAACACACACATAACAACATTGATAAACCTCGCCGTCCTTAAAAATTCTGTCCGCGATCGCATGTGGCCCGCGGGCCTGCAGTTGGACCAAGCTGAATTAGACTAATGGCGAGACAGGTTGGATTGTAGAAACTGACTGAACTTCAACATCCTAATTTTTGTTCCTTCTTAAAAACAATAAAACAACCTTTAACAAATGACAGACATTTTTTTTAATAGAAAACATCGATTTTAAACAAAATGGATCCTTTTTTGTTTTCGTCAAGCTGTTTTCTCTCACCACAATCGATCACAGGACAAGCTAAAATTATGTCTTTGATTTACGTGTCTGGTTCATTTAGACCAGTGGTTTTCAACCTCTTTCATGCAGCGATCCATTTTGCAACCCGGTTGAACCTAACGAACCCTTCCGAAAATTTCCAGTCAGGTATATGTAATGCAGTTGTGTTTGCTCAATAGAAAATCACAATGAATAAAAAATAACTTAACGATGTCACTATGTTGAACAAAGACTCATTACATAACAGCATCAATGAGAGAGACCAGTGCTGAATGCAAATCACTCCACAGCACATTTCATTGAAAACTAGAATAACTCCCAAGTGAGCCACCGCATTCAGACATCTAATTTACAAACACAGCACATTCTTACGTCACAAATTGATTCGTGCGTTGCCAAACGCAACAGCTTCGTAATAGCCATAATCACACTCAAAACTTTGTCGTGGTTAAAATCACACTTAAACATTTTTGGATGAAAAAGAGGCTATCATTTTTGCCAGGTGATCCTATTATTTTGGCTTCAACAAAAAGTGGTTCCATATGCGAAATATAAAATATACAGGAAATTATGAATATTTTTATCAGAAGCTCTCGGGACCCTACAAAAAAGGCAAACGACCTGCACTGGGTCGCGACCCCAGTTTGAAAACCACTGATTTAGACATTTCACATTGATACAGAGGCACTTAGTCCGCATCAGTTGATCTGTTTATGCTTTTGCTTACGTGCTGGATACAGCTTTCTTATAAATAATTTCTGAGTTTCTTTTTTGGTTTATTTTGTGAAGAAAAAGTACTTTCTAAGGTAGCAATTTCCAATCTATCTTGTACTACAGAATTTGAAAAACTGGAGAGTGTTTGCCATTGCTTGCTGCATTAAGCTGGGCATAAATTGTTATCTACATTTGATTTGTTGCTACTTTAACTGTTGTAGCAACAACCATTTTACCTTCATTGTTTTATCTTTAACGTAGTAACCTTTTCCGCTGTGCAGATGGCTAATTGTTGCTTTTGAGCGAATATTGAGCTTTACTAGAATATATTCTTTCGCGTACTCCACTTTCCTGTCCTTTTCATTCAAATTACGAGAATTATGCATGCAGCAAGAAGAACTTGAAACAAATTAAAAGCAAAAATCTTGCAAACTGCTATCTTGACTTGGTGCTATGTTACTTATTATGGTTTACTTTCCTGTTTTGTTTTTTATGTAATCCATAGCGTTTGAAGCTTCTTTTTGTTTGGCAACTTGTTTAAAAATCAATAATGTTTGAAAGCTTTTTTAAATTCCACTTTTCGCCAACTTTTTAAAAAACTAGCAATTTTACAGTTTAACAGCACTTTAACTAAAAGTTTTATTTTTTAATTGTTTTTGAAACAAACACCTTAACATCTTTAATTTTGCGTTCAGAAATTATTGCTTTTGGTTTCAAACCAGTGCTTTATTCACGTTGTGTCTTTCGGTAGCAAAAGTTAGATTCATGACCAGCCACTTTTAGATGACACTTTTAACGGAGGTTTCCGTGATGTTGGATACAAGATACGTTTTCCTGGATGCCATCGGCAGACGTTGGTTCAGTGTGTGATTGAAACTGTCAGATATTCAAATGCATTTTTGTCTATTAATAATGTTTCTCAAAACCTTGGTCGGTTTTTATTATTTTCCGTACTTTTTTCTTATGTGCATGTGTCCATTTTTTCGTGTTTTATTTCATTGTGTTTAAACTTTCAATTAGTGCAATCGTCAACGTTTATTTGCAACTCTGACATTTTAAACTCTTTCGATACGAATTATCATCAGTTTGTACATGATTCTTTGCAAATAGAAGGTAAAGCATTTCCAGTTTTGAAAGCTGGCATGGCAGGTTTCCATCGTTGAGGTGTGAAATTTTCACTGATAAAAACTAGATTTGAACTTCGAAAAATCTTTGAAAACGTTGTCGATTGTTTGTGGTGTAATTGCACTTCGCTGGTTAGGGGCTGGTTAAAAAAGATAGACGTAGAATACGAAAGAAATTGCAAAATCTTTTGGAAAAAAAACGTGAAGATATACGGCAGTTTTTAAATGTTTTGAAGTTTGGTTTTATTGACTTTATAGGTCTGCAGAAGCATACCAAATGGTAAAGCGTTAAGATTCACGATGATCCGACTGCCTTTTTAAATCTTGCGACACAGCATTATAGACGTAAGGCAGGTTCAATTGGTGAGGATCTTGAGACATGACCAGCCGATTGTCAGACCCATTGCAAAGATAGAACAACAAGATAATGAAAGGAGTAAGTAATCGTTCATGTGCACACTGTAGGAATAATAGATAGCAGGAGAAACTGCAGAAAAACCTTCCAGATCCACATCTGCCTGCTGAAAGCGAACTGGTCAAACGTGAAAAACGAAAACCAAATTTTGAGGTTACAAAATCATCTGGGTGCTGGCCTATGTGTTTTCACTGATTTAACCCTAGAACGACAAAAAGGGGTGAGATCCACCCCACGTTACGGGTCTCGCAGCAGCGCTCTCAACGCTTCAATAGCTGCGGGTATTAGTCGGATTACCGCGCTGGTGCAATCAAGTTCGTACTCCTGTGCTGTACTTTTCCGCTGTGAGGAAAAGTTCGTGCTTTCGGGTTGAAACAACCCCGTTTTGTGGTGGTT